>Ga0182024_10003674_pt1 | contig 36244 bp, 30 predicted proteins | sample P32metaG_FD_120480 | JGI IMG/M metagenome (GOLD analysis project Ga0182024, IMG submission 120480) | Permafrost microbial communities from Stordalen Mire, Sweden - P3-2 metaG (Illumina Assembly) | ecosystem: Environmental > Terrestrial > Soil > Wetlands > Permafrost | place: Sweden: Stordalen...
AGGCCGACATCCTGCGCCGCGCCATGGGCAAGAAAGACAAGAAGGAGATGGCCTCGCAGCGCGGCGATTTCATTTCCGGCGCGGTCGAGCGCGGCATCGGGCAGCATGATGCCGAGGTGATCTTCGAGGCTTGCGCCAAATTCGCCGAATACGGCTTCAACAAATCGCACTCCGCGCCGTACGCGCTGCTGACCTATCAGACCGCCTATCTGAAGGCGAACTATCCGGTCGAGTTTCTCGCCGCCTCGATGACGCTCGACATGGGCAACACCGACAAGCTTGCCGAATTCCGCGCCGAAGCCGAGCGGCTTGCCGTCAAGGTCGAGCCGCCGTCGATCAATCGCTCCGGCGTCGCGTTCGACGTCGAGGGCGACACCATCCACTACGCGCTGGCGGCGCTGCGCGGCGTCGGCCGCCAGGCGGTGGAAAGCATCGTCGCCGCGCGCGCCGAGCGGCCGTTCGCCGACCTCGCCGATTTCGCCGGCCGCATCAATCCGCGCGCCATCAACAAGCGCGTACTGGAAAGCCTCGCCGCCTCGGGCGCCTTCGAGACGCTCGAGCCGAACCGCGCCCGCGCCTTCGCCGCCGTCGATGTCGTGCTGGCGGCGGCGCAGCGCGCCCACGACAATGCCGCGCTCGGGCAGAACGAACTGTTCGGCGGCCCCGCCACCAGGGAGCCGCTGGCGCTGCCGGCGCCCGAGCCGTGGCTGCCGGCCGAGCGGCTGCAGAAGGAATTCGACGCCATCGGCTTCTTCCTCACCGGCCACCCGCTCGACGATTACGCGGCGGCGCTCAAGCGGCTGCGCGTGCAGTCGTGGGCCGAGTTCGCCCGCGCGGTGAAGGCCGGCGCCAGCGCCGGCCGCGTCGCCGGCACCGTCGTGGCGCGCACCGAGCGGCGCACCCGCAACGGCAGCAAGATGGGCATCATCGGCCTGTCCGATCCGAGCGGGCACTACGAGGCGGTGCTGTTCGCCGAAGGTTTGGCGCAATATCGCGACCTTCTGGAGCCCGGCACCGCGGTGCTGCTTTTCCTCACCGCCGAGGTGCAGGGCGAGGAAGTGCGCGCGCGCATCCAATCGGCCGAGCCGCTCGATCAGGCCGCGGCCAAGATGCAAAAGGGCCTGCGGGTTTTTCTGCGCAACGATGCGCCGATCGAGGGTCTGGTGCGCCGCCTCGAGCCGATGCGCGGCGCCGCGGCGCGCAACGGATCGGATCAGGCCGACGGCGAGGTCAGCATGGTGCTGATGCTGCAGAACGGCAGCGAGGTCGAGGTCAAGCTGCCCGGCCGCTTCAAGGTTTCTCCGCAAATCGCCGGCGCCATCAAAGCGGTGGCCGGCGTGGTGACGGTCGAGGCGCTGTAGCTGGCGCTGCGCCATGCCGGCGCCTGCGCTGCCGCGTCATGCGCCGCCCGGTCGCCGAGGGACTGCAACGGCCGCCAGTCATTCGCCGCCTCTTGAAACGCGCTAGGCTGCCGCGATCCGTCGCGGTTGCTGCGCGTCGGCAACGGGAGAATTTCATGGCGCCGGCGCGGCGGCCGCTTCGAGTGGTGGTGATCGGAGCCGGCATCGGCGGGCTCGCCGCCGCCTGCGCGCTGCGCCGGCGCGGCATCGAGGTCCGCATTTTCGAGCGCGCGGCGAAACTCGAGGAAGTCGGCGCCGGCGTGCAGATCGGGCCGAACGCGGTCAAGGTTTTCCGCGCGCTCGGGCTCGAGGACGAGCTCAAGCGCAACGCGTTCGAGCCGATCAACATGGTCTCGATCACCTGGGACGAGGCGCGGCTGCGCCATCGCCAGCCGCTCAAGGCGATCGCGCGGGAAAAGTACGGCGCGCCCTACCTGACGGCGCACCGCGCAGACATCCACACCATGCTGCGCGCCGCGCTCGGCGACGCGGCGCTGCGGCTCGACGCCCCTTGCGTCGGCGCCGAAACGGTCAACGGCACCGCGGTGGCGCACCTTGCCGACGGCGGCGCGGCCGAAGCCGATGTCGTCGTCGGCGCCGACGGCATCCGCTCGGCGATCCGGGCGCAGAATTTCGGCGCCGAGGAGGCCCGCTTCACCGGGATGATCGCGTGGCGCTGCATGGTGCCGATGGATTGCGTGCCGAGGCGCCTCGGCCCCGCCGGCAGCGTGAGCCTCGAGCGCGGCGACTATTTCGGCTGGATCGGGCCCGACGGCCACGTCATCTGCTACCCGATCGGCGCCGACGGCGACGTGCTCAACATCTTCGGCGGCCACTATTCGGCGCAATGGGTCGAGGAGGCGTGGTCGGTGCCGTCAAGCCGCGAGGAGCTGCTCGCCACCAAGGCCGGCTGGAACGAAGCGTTGCTCGGCATGTTCCGCCACGTCGAGCAGGTCTTCAAATGGGGCATCTACGACCGCGATCCGCTGCCGCAATGGACGCGCGGCCGCGTCACGCTGCTCGGCGACGCCGCGCATCCGACCATGCCAACGCTCGCGCAGGGCGCCAACATGGCGATCGAGGACGGATTCGTGCTCGCCCGCGCACTGGCGCGGCACGGCGACGACATCGACGCCGCGCTTAAAGCCTATGTCGCCGAGCGCCAGCCGCGCACCGCGCGCATCACGCTGCAATCGCGCCAGCAATTCGCCAACAACCGCAGAGTGCCGCCGCCGCCGTTCCTCGACCGCAGCTGGATCTTCTCGCACGATGTCACGCGCGAGGAGTGCGCCGGGCTCATTCAGGCTTCGCGCCCGAGAACTTGACCACCTTTGCCCACTTCTGCGTCTCCGACGCGATGAAATTGCCGAACTCCGAGGGTGACAGCGGCGTCGGCTCGCCGCCGAGGTCAATGAGGCGAGCCTTGAAGACCGGGTCGGCAAGAGAGGCGTTGATCTCCTTGTTGAGCACCTCGACGATCGCGGCGGGGGTCGCCTTGGGCGCCCCGATGCCGAACCACGCGGTCGCCGCATAGCCCGGCAGGAATTCCGCGAGACTCGGCAGGTCCGGCAACGCGGCCGAGCGCGTTGCGCTCGTCACTGCCAGGCCGCGCAGCCTGCCGGACCTGATGAAATCGAGCGACGACGGCAGCGGATTGAACGTTACCTGCACCTGTCCCGCGAGCAGATCGGGAAACTGGCTGCTGCGATAGGGGATGTGAACGAGGTCGACGCCGGCCATCATCTTGAACAGTTCGCCGGCGACGTGGTTGATGCTGCCGTTGCCGGGCGAGGACATGTTGATCTTGCCAGGATTGGCCTTGGCATAGGCGATGAACTCGGGGACGGTCTTGGCCGGCACCGCCGGATTGACCATCATCACCGCCGGCACGCTGATGATGCTGGCGACCGGCGCGATGTCCCGGATGAAGTTGAAGTTGAGCGTGTCGTAAAGCGTCGCGTTGATGGCATTGGTCTGCGTGACCCAAAGGAGCGTGTAGCCGTCGGGCGGCGCATGCACGACCGCCTCGGCGGCGATATTGGTGCCCGCGCCAGGCCGGTCCTCGACGATGTATTGCTGGCCGAGCCGCTGCGACAGCCATTGGCCGACGAGCCTCGCGGTGATGTCGGAGGACGTGCCGGCGGGAAAGCCGACCATGATGCGCGCCGGGCGCGACGGATAGGCTTGCGCCCATGCGACGCGTGAGACGGCCGGCAGCGCCGCGGCACCCGCGGCGAATTGCAGGACAGTCCGGCGAGGAAGCTTCATTGATCACCTCTCGGTCGATGTGAGCAGCCGTTTTTCGCTGTTTTTTTGCCGGATCACTGCGCGGTGATGCCGGCCGCGCGGATGACTTTGCCCCACTTCTCGGTTTCGCCGGCGATGAGCGTGCCGAAGTCGGCCGGCGAGCCCGCGAGCAGCATGCCGCCCATGTCGGCGAGCCGCGCCTTGATGGTCGCATCGGCGAGGCCCGCATTGGTCGTCCGGTTGAGGCTCTCGACGATGTCGCCGGGCGTCGCCTTCGGCGCGGCAATGCCGAACCACGAGCTCGCCTCGAAGCCCGGCACGAACTCGCTCACGCTCGGGACGCCCGGCAGCGCGTCGGAGCGCTTGATCGTGCACACCGCCAGCGGCCGCAGCCGGTCGCCGCGGATATATCCGATCGAGGCGGTCATGGTCGCGAACCCGACCTGGACCTGCCCGCCGATGAGATCGGCCATCGCCGGCCCGTCGCCGCGGTAGGGCACGTGCTGCAGGTTGGCGCCGGTCATGACGTTGAACAACTGGCCGGCCAGATGGCTCGCGGTCCCGATGCCGGCCGAGGCGAAGCTGAGCTTGCCCGGCTCGGCCTTGGCGTAGGCGATCAATTCCGGAATGGATTTGACCGGAACGGACGGATTGACCTCGACCACGTTGGGAACGCGCACCACGCCGGCGACCGGCGCGGTGTCGCGGATGAAATCGAAGCTGAGATGCGGGTAGAGCGCGGCATTGGCGGCGACCGCCGGCGGCACCATCAGCAGCGTGTAGCCGTCGGGTGTGGAATTCACGACTGCTTCGGCGCCGATATTGCCGCCGGCGCCGGGCCGGTTCTCGACCACGAATTGCTGGCCGAGCCGCACCGACAGCCATTGCCCGATCAGGCGCGCCAGGATGTCGGTCGTGCTGCCGGCCGAGAAGCCGACTAGGAGCCGCACCGGATGGGTCGGATAATCGAGCGCGCGAGCGAGGCGAAGGGGCGCCGCAAACGCCGCGGCGAGCTGCAGCACGCGTCTACGCGAAAGCTTCCCAATCGGTGCCATCAAGAATCCTCCCATAGGCCGCCGCGGCAACGCGCGGCATCATTCCGCCTTGATGCCGGCGGCGCGGATCACCTTGGCCCAGTCCTCGGTATAGTCGGCGATGTATCTGCCGAAGGCGGCGGGCGTGCTTGGAAACGGCTCGACGCCGAGCTCGGCAAGCCGCGCCTTGAATGTCGCGTCGGCGAGCGCGGCGTTCACCTCCTTGTTGAGGATGGCGATGATCTGCGGCGGCGTGTTCGCGGCGGCGCCGAGGCCAGTCCAGTCGGTGGCCTCGTAGCCGGGCACGAAGTCGCCGATCGGCGGCACGTCCGGCAACACCTCGCGGCGTGTCCGCGTCGTGACGCCGAGCGCGCGCAGCTTGCCGGCCTTGATGGCGCCGATGGCCGAGACCAGCGGGTCGAACATGACGTCGACCCGCCCGCTCATGAGATCGGGCAGCGCCGGCCCGACGCCGCGATAGTGCACAGCGAGGAGATCGACGCCGGTCTTCGCCTTGAACAGGGCGCCGTAGAGGTCCGACGCGCTGCCCGCCCCGGACGTCGCCATGTTGAGCTTGCCCGGATTGGCCTTGGCATGGGCAATGAACTCGGGGATGGTCTTGGCCGGGAGCGATGGATTGACCACCATGACAAAGGCGTCGCGGCCGATGCTCGCGACCGGCGCCATGTCGCGGTTGAGATTGAAATTGAGGTGCTCGTAAAGCGTCGCGTTGTAGGCATTGGTCGCCGAGACCAGGAACAGCATGGCGCCGTCCGGCGCCGCCCGCAGCACCATCTCGACGGCGATATTGCTGCTGGCGCCGGGCCGGTTCTCGACCACGAATTGCTGGCCAAGGCGCTGCGACAGCCACGGTGCGATCAGCCGGGCGATGATGTCGGTCACGCCGCCCGGCGGATAGCCGACGACGATGCGCACCGGCCGCGTCGGATAGTTTTGCGCCCGAGCGCTCGGCGCGGCGGCGGGAAGCGCGACGGCCGCCGCCGCGAGATGCAGGAATTCCCGGCGCGGCAGTTTCACGAATCCTCCCCAGGCAGCGTTGGCGGCACGCGTGCCGAATCAGGCCGGCTTGATGTTGGCGAACTTGATCACGCGCGCCCACTTCGCGGTCTCCTCGGCGATGAACGTGCCGAAGGCGGCCGCCGTCATCGGCATGGCGTCGACGCCGAGATCGACAAAGCGCGCCTTCATGTCGGGTTCGCTAACGCCGGCGCTGACCGTCTTGTTGAGCGTGTCGATGATGGCGGCGGGCGTGCCTTTCGGCGCACCAAAACCGTGCCAGCCGCTGGCGTCGTAGCCCGGCACGAATTCGGCGATGGCGGGAAGGTCCGGCAGCACCGTCAGTCGCGTCGCGGTGGTGGCGGCGAGCGCACGCACCTGGCCGGAGCGCACGAAGCCGATCGAGGCCGGGATCGGCGAGAACATGACCTGCACCTGCCCGCCGATCAGGTCGGGATAAGGATTGCCGCTATAGGGCACGTGAACGAGATCGACGCCCGCCATCATCTTGAAGAGTTCGCCGGCCACATGCGGCCCGGAGCCGACCCCGTTCGAGGCCATGTTGATCTTGCCCGGATTGGCCTTGGCATAGGCGATGAACTCGGGGACGGTCTTGGCCGGGAGCGCCGGCGTGACCTCCATGACGTACGGCACCCGGTCGATGCTTGCGACCGGCACGATGTCGGCGGCGAAATTGAAATTGAGATTCTCGTAGAGCGTCGCGTTGACCGCATTGGTCGAGGTAACGAGCAGGAGCGTGTAGCCGTCGGGAATGGCCCGGGCGACCGCTTCGGCGGCGATATTGGTGGCGGCGCCGGGCCGGTCCTCGATGACGAACTGCTGGCCGAGCTGCTGCGACAGCCACGGAGCCGTCACGCGCGCCAAAATGTCGGACGCGCTGCCGGCTGGAAAACCGACGATCACGCGGACCGGCCGTACCGGATAGGCTGCCGCGGCGGCCAAGCGCGACGCAGCCGGCAACGCGGCAGCGCCCGCACCCGCTGCCAGGCACAGAAACCGGCGACGGGGAAGTCTCATGTAACTCATGTAAGTGTCATGGCGGCGTCTCCGGCACCTGCCGCTGCACTGCAATCAGGCTACACCGGCGCCGTGCGCAGTTGGAAGGGGCGGCGGCGCTGGCGCGCCCGCGAACGCCGCGGCGAATTGGCAGCACGCCGTCCAGATGGCAAATCTATTCTAGGGAATCACCCGGCGCGGCATCGGCGGAACCGGATAGCGCCCGACCATCACGTTCCAATAGGCCCAGGAGCGCTCGTCCATGATGCCCGGCGGTGCCTGTTCGAGGGCCTCGCGAAAATCGCTGAGTTCGACGTAGCGCCGCACCACGCCCAGGTCCTGCGCCGTCCCGTATGTCATGACATAGGTCAAGAACCGGATCGGTTCGGCCAGCGCCTTCTCAGGCGGCTCGAACCAGATCACCCGCGGCGCCACAGCGAGCAGATCGGTGTTGTGAGGAAGCGGCTTCATGGTCGCTCCGGGCGTATCTTGACCGCTGCGATCTTGGGAAGATTTTCAGGATCGACCTTCCGCACCGCGGCGAGAAGGTCGCGGCGCACGTTTGCCGCAAGCTCGGCCAAACCGGGATCGTCGTGGTATGCCAACGCTTTCAGCGACACCAACGAATTGAACTCGGTTCCATAGATGACGGCCGCCGCTGAGAGCATTTCGGCCAACGGTATATTGGCTTTCGTCAGCAACGCGTGAACGTCGATATAATCCCTCAGCTCCGCACGTTGGGTGACGACCGCGACCTTGAATCCCGAAAGGTCCAGGAGCGACGCAACCTTGATTTCCGGACCGATCGCAGCCTCAGCCGGGGCGACCTGTCCGAGATCAAGGCCGCCAAAGAACGACAGTTGGACAGGATCGCCGCGGCCGACTGTTGCCGTCAGGGTACTTGGCGCCGATTGGATCACCGTGGCGGCCCGCAGGTAAGGCACTCTCTGCATCAAGTCGTTTGGGACAAAAGGCATCGACGAGAAGAAATCGAAGTCGATGGAGGGCCGGTGGCCAAGGCGCAGCGCGATCGCCGTGCCGCCATAGAGCGTGAATTCTGGCGGGGTCGCCGCCAGCTCCGGCCAGAGCCGCCGCTGCGCCGGGGGCAGGGTATCAAGACGCGGTTCGAACCTGCCGGACAAGTTTGCGGTCCCTGCGCTAATATTCATTGGTTTCATTATACGCGATCGGCCGCCGCAATGGGTGCAGGCGGCCGCAACGTTCAGGTTGCGTCCGGTGGGGTCGCCCCTATATAAGGCGGCAACCTCACACGCGGACCCTGGCCTTCAAAAGCCGTCCGGTGCCTCTTCCTCGGACCTTCACCGCGCAAGCGGGGAGGGTAGGGGGCAGGCTCATCGGTCCGCGGCGGATCAACCGGAGAATGACATGTCGCTGCCCGACTTCAGCATGCGCCAGCTTTTGGAAGCAGGCGTTCATTTCGGCCATCAGGCTCACCGCTGGAACCCGAAGATGGCCGAGTACATCTTCGGCACCCGCAACAATATCCACATCGTCGACCTGACGCAGTCGGTGCCGATGATGTCGCGCGCGCTGCAGGCGGTCAGCGATACGGTCGCCCAGGGCGGCCGCATCCTGTTCGTCGGCACCAAGCGCCAGGCGCAGGACGCCATCGCCGAAGCCGCCAAGCGCTCGGCGCAATACTATGTCAATTCGCGCTGGCTAGGCGGCACGCTGACCAACTGGAAGACCGTTTCCAATTCGATCAAGCGGCTACGCAAGCTCGAGGAGATGCTCAACTCTAACGAGGCGCAGGGCTACACCAAGAAGGAGCGGCTGACGCTGCAGCGCGAGCGCGACAAGCTCGACCGCGCGCTCGGTGGCATCAAGGACATGGGCGGGCTCCCCGACCTGCTGTTCGTGATCGATACCAACAAGGAAGACATCGCCATCAAGGAAGCGCGCCGCCTCAACCTGCCGGTCGCCGCCGTGGTCGACACCAATTGCGACCCGAACGGCATCACCTATGTGGTGCCGGGCAATGACGACGCGAGCCGTGCCATAGTGCTCTATTGCGACCTGGTGGCGAAGGCTGCGATCGACGGCATTTCGCGCGCGCAGGGCGCCCAGGGCGTCGATGCCGGCGCCGAGGCCGAGCCGATCGTGGTCGAGGAACTGCCGCCCGAGACCAGCAAGCTCGGCTTCGAGCCACTGTCGGGGCCGCGCGGCGTCGCCGACGACCTCAAGAAGCTTTCCAGCGTGTCGCCGACCGTCGAAAAGAAGCTCAACGATCTCGGCATTTTCCACTACCAGCAGATCGCCGACCTGACGCCCGTCGCCGCGCGCAATGTCGGCGAGGAGGTCGGGCTGCCCGGCCGTGTGGAAGGCTGGATCGCAAAGGCAAAGGAACTCACGGCCGAGACGGACTAGGGCCGAACCCACCGTCGTTGCGAGAAGCAAAGCGACGACGCAATCCGGCTATCTTCGGCACAACACATTGCGGATTGCCTCGGCACTTCGTGCCTCGCGATGACGAGGCGGATGCGACAAGGATCGGCAAGGATCGGCAAGGATTGGAATGATGGCGAACATCAGCGCAGGCATGGTGAAGGAGCTCCGCGACAAGACCGGAGCCGGCATGATGGATTGCAAGGCGGCGCTTTCCGCATGCGAGGGCGATCTCGAAACCGCGGTCGACTGGCTGCGCAAGAAAGGGCTGTCCAAGGCTGCCAAGAAGGCCGGGCGCGTGGCCGCCGAGGGCCTCATCGGGCTTGCCCAGACGCCGACTGCAGGCGTTCTGGTCGAGGTCAATTCCGAGACCGACTTCGTCGCCCGCAACGACCTGTTCCAGGGTCTGGTGAAGATGATCGCCAACGTCGCGCTCGGCACCGGGCCGGAGCTCGAAAAAATCCTCGCCGCGCCGGTCGGTGCCATCACCATCGCCGACGCCATCTCCGACACCATCGCCAAGGTCGGCGAGAACATGACGCTGCGCCGCGCCGCCGCGCTTTCGGTCGGCAAAGGCGTGGTGGCGAGCTACGTGCACAGTTCGGTCGCGGACGGGCTCGGCCGCATCGGCGTCATCGTCGCGCTCGAATCGACCGGCGCCAGCGACGAGCTCAAGGCGTTCGGCCGCATGGTGGCGATGCACGTCGCCTCGGCCAACCCGCAAGCCATCGATGCTGCGGCGCTCGACGCCGCCACCATCGAGCGCGAGAAGAACGTGCTCGCCGACAAGGCCATGGCGCAGGGCAAGGCCGCCAATGTCATCGACAAGATCGTCGAGTCCGGGCTCAAGACCTTCTACAAGGAAGTCTGCCTGCTCGATCAGCCCTTCATCTTCGACGACAAGAAAAGCGTGGCGCAGGCGCTCAAGGAGAGCGAAGCGCGGGCCGGCGCGCCGATCAAGGTCGTCGGCTTCGTGCGCTATGCGCTCGGCGAAGGCATCGATCGGCCGAAGGGCGATTTCGGCGGCGAGGTTGCCAGTCTCGCCGGTGTGCACTAGGCGGCTGCCGCGTCCGGTTGGGTTTTCCGCGCAAATGCGTTAGGGCTGTTGCCGCTGCGCCGCCGGATCGGGCGGCGCGCGGCCGACCATCCGAGCGGACCATCCCCATGGCGAAGCCAACATACCGACGGGTGATCGTAAAGCTCTCCGGGGAAGCGCTCAGCGGTCCGGAAAAATTCGGGATCAATCAGCCGACCATCGACCGCTTTGCCGCCGATCTTATCGCCGCCCGCGCGCTCGGCGTCGGCCTCGGTGTCGTGGTCGGCGGCGGCAATATTCTGCGCGGCGCGCAGATTTCCGAGGACGGCCTGTCGCGGCCGACCGCGGACTCGATGGGCATGCTGGCGACGGTCATGAACGCGCTGGTGCTCGAAGCCGCCATCGAGCGGGCAGGCGTCTCCTCGCGCACCATGTCGGCGCTCGCCATGCCGCAGGTCTGCGAAACCTACGAGCGCCAGCGCGCGCTGCGCCACCTCGAGGACGACCGCATCATCGTGTTCGCCGGCGGCACCGGCAATCCGTACTTCACCACCGATACCACGGCGGTGCTGCGCGCCGCCGAGATGGGCTGCGACGCCGTGCTCAAGGCGACCGACGTGGACGGGGTCTATACCGCCGATCCGAAGCGCGACCCCAAGGCCACCCGGTACGAAAAGCTGAGCCACCAGGAGGCTCTGGACAAGAACCTTAAGATCATGGATGCGACCGCTTTCGCGCTTGCCCGGGAAAATCGTATGCCTATCATCGTGTTCTCGATCCGGGAGCAGGGCGCCATCGAGACCGTCCTGCGCGGGAACGGGCCCTTCACCACCGTCGGCTGACGATTCGCACCTTTGGGCGCAGCCGGCTTGGGTGTACTGGGTGCCGATCGCGGCAGGGGGCGGGATGCAATCGCGGAGGGCGTAATGGCAACGGCGACATTCGACATCAACGACCTCAAGCGCCGCATGCAGGGCGCCATAGCGTCGCTCAAGCAGGAGCTTGCGGGCTTGCGCACCGGACGGGCTTCGACCGCGCTGCTCGAACACGTCCAGGTCGAAGCCTATGGCAGCCATATGCCGCTCAACCAGCTCGCCACCATCAGCGTGCCCGAGCCGCGGCTCCTCAACGTCCAGGTCTGGGACCGCTCGATGGTGCACGCGGTCGAGAAGGCAATCTCGGCCGCCAACCTCGGCCTGTCGCCGTCGACCGAGGGGCAGGTGCTCAAGCTGCGCATCCCGGAATTGAACGAGGACCGGCGGCGCGAAATCGTCAAGATCGCCCACAAGCACGCCGAGGCGGCCCGCATCGCCGTGCGCCACGTCCGCCGCGACGGGCTCGAACTGCTCAAGAAGCTCGAGAAGGAGCACAAGATTAGCGAAGACGAGCAGACCCGCCAGGCCGGCGATGTCCAGAAGGCGACCGACGCGACCATCGCCGACGTCGAGAGAATGCTCGCCGGCAAGGAAAAGGAGATCATGACAGTGTGAGCGACGTGGCCCCCTCGACCAGCGCGGCGAACGAGGCGCTCGGGACCGGCGACGGCTTCGCGGTGCCGCGCCATGTCGCCATCATCATGGACGGCAACGGCCGCTGGGCCGCGGCACGCGGCCTGCCGCGCGTCGAAGGTCACCGGCGCGGCGTCGAAGCCTTGCGCAGGACGGTGCGCGCGGCGCGCGGTCTCGGCATTTCGGTGCTGACCATCTTCTCCTTCAGCTCCGAGAACTGGTCGCGGCCCGCTTCCGAGATCAGCGATCTGCTCTCGTTGCTGCGCCGCTTCATCCGCCACGACCTCGTTGAGCTGCACAAGAGCAACGTGCGCGTGCGCATCATAGGCGAGCGCGAGGCGCTCGATGCCGACATCCGCCTGCTGCTGCAGGAGGCCGAAGATCTGACGCGCGACAATGACGGCCTCACCCTGGTCGTGGCCTTCAACTACGGCGCCCGGCAGGAGATCGCGCGGGCCGCGCGCCGGCTCGCCGTCGAGGTGGCGAACGGGCGTTTGTCGGCCGACGAGGTGACGCCGGAACTCCTCGATCGCCATCTCGACGCGCCCGACATACCGGATCCCGACGTGATCATCCGCACCAGCGGCGAGCAGCGGCTGTCGAACTTCCTGCTGTGGCAGGCCGCCTATAGCGAGCTTGTGTTCGTGCCGATCAACTGGCCCGATTTCGACCGCGCGGCGCTGGAGGGCGCCATCGCCGAGTACCGCCGCCGCGAACGCCGCTTCGGCGGCCTGATCGCGCAGACCGGGTCGTGATCGATTTCCCGGATCGCACCGCGCGTGCGAACGACAATGTCTCGGCGGCCGCAGGCGCCAGCAACCTAACGCTGCGGATCGCTTCGACCGCGGTGCTGGCGCCGCTCGTGCTGGCGAGCGCCTATGCGGACGGCTGGCTGTTCCTCGTGGTGTGCGCCAGCGCGGCCGGCGGCATCCTTTGGGAGTGGACGCGGCTCGCGGCCAACCGGATCTGCCTGCGCATCCTGGTGCCGGGCTTAGCGGCGCTCTTTGCGGCGCTGCTGCTGACCGGCTTCAACCATCCGGGTGCGGCGCTGGTCGTGATCGCGCTTGGCGCCGTTGCGGCCGGCGCGTTGACGGCACGCCTGCCCGGCGGCGTCGGCGCCGCCGTCTGGGCCGCCGGCGGCGTGGTCTATGCCGCGGTCGCCTTTCTCGGTCCCGCCCTGTTGCGCCGCGATGCCGAGCGCGGCCTCACGGCGATCCTGTTCCTGGCCGCCGTCGTCTGGATCACCGACAGCGTCGCCTATTTCGCCGGCCGCGCGATCGGCGGGCCGCTGCTGTGGTCGCGGGTGAGCCCCAACAAGACCTGGTCGGGCGCGATCGGCGGCCTCGCCGGGGGGGTTGCCGCCGGCACGGCGGTCGCTTATGCGAGCGGAGTGGGTCAGCTGGCGGTGGTCGGGATTATCGCGTTGGTGCTTTCAGTTGCGTCGCAGACCGGCGACCTGTTCGAGTCCGCGGTCAAGCGGCGTTTCGGCGTCAAGGACGCTGGACGGCTCATCCCGGGTCATGGCGGATTGATGGATCGGCTCGATGGCCTCATCGCCGCCGCGCTGGCCGCATTGCTGATCGGCCTCGTGCGCCGGGGCCTGGATGCTCCGGGCCAAGGCTTGCTGATATGGTAGGGCCATGAACCCGGAGCTGCAGCAGGCGCAACCGCCGGCGAATGACGCGCGCGCCGCCGCGCCGCGAACGGTGACGCTTCTCGGCGCCACCGGCTCGGTTGGCTCGAGCACGATCGATCTGCTGCGGCGCGACCTCACCAGCTATCGCGTCGAGGCGGTGACCGCGAACCACAATGCCGCGGCGCTGGCGCGGCTCGCGCGCGAACTCGGCGCGCGCTTCGCCGCGGTTGGCGACCCCGATGCCTACGGCGAACTCAAGGACGCATTGGCCGGCTCCGGCATCGAGGCCGGCGCCGGCGCCTCCGCCGTCGTCGAAGCCGCGCAGCGGCCGGCCGATTGGGTCATGGCGGCCATCACCGGGGCGGCGAGCCTCAAGCCGACGCTCGCTGCCGCCGAGCGCGGCGCGACGGTCGCGCTCGCCAACAAGGAGTGCCTGGTCTGTGCCGGCGCGTTTTTCATGCGCCGCGCGGCCGCGCTCGGCGCCACGATCCTGCCGGTCGATTCCGAACACAACGCGATCTTCCAGGCGCTCAGCGCCGGCCGCCGCGAGGAAGTGCGGCGCATCGTGCTGACCGCCTCCGGCGGCCCGTTTCGCACCTGGCCGCTCGAAGCCATGCGCAAGGTGACGCTGGAGCAGGCGCTCAAGCATCCGACCTGGGTCATGGGACCGAAGATCACGATCGATTCGGCGACCCTGATGAACAAGGGCCTCGAATTGATCGAGGCGCATCACCTGTTCGCGCTCTCACCCGGCGAGCTCGACGTCGTGGTACACCCCCAGTCGGTGGTGCACGGCCTGGTGGAATTCCGCGACGGCTCCGTGATCGCACAGCTCGGCTCGCCGGACATGCGCATTCCGATCTCGCATTGCCTCGCCTGGCCGTTGCGCATGGGGACGCCGGCCTCGCGGCTCGACCTGGCGCGAATCGCCACGCTGACCTTCGAGGAGCCCGACCCGGTGCGGTTCCCGGCGTTGGCAATCGCGCGCCAGGCGCTCGCAGCCGGGGGGGCCGCGCCGACCGTCCTCAATGCCGCCAATGAGATCGCGGTGCGTGAATTTGTCGCCGGGAACCTCGGATTCACAGGTATTCCGGCCCTTGTCGAGGCCACACTTGAGGCGGCAGAAAGGCGCGGCGAGACGGCCGAGCCGCAATCCGTCGAGGAAGCCCTCGCTATTGACCATAACTCCAGAAGGTTGGCCGCCCACCTCTTGCCCGAAATTGCCGCAATGGCATCCTAGGTTCCCCTCCAGGGACGGGTCAGACGGGGGCGTCAAGGCATCGCCATGGGTTCATATTTTCTGACGCATTTGCATGCGCTTGGGGGGGGCATTGTGGGCTATCTCATCCCCTTTCTGTTCGTTCTCAGCCTGGTCGTGTTTTTTCACGAATTGGGCCATTTCCTGGTCGCGCGCTGGTGCGGGGTGCGGATCCTGGTGTTTTCGATCGGCTTCGGCCCGGAAATTGTCGGCTTCAACGACCGTCACGGCACCCGCTGGAAGATCGCCGCCGTGCCGCTCGGCGGCTACGTGAAGTTCTTCGGCGACGAGAACGCCGCCAGCGTCCCGGACACCGCGCGAATCGAAAGCATGGATTCGGGCGAGCGCTCGCAAAGCTTCGTGTTTCAGTCCGTGCCCAAGCGGGCGGCCATTGTGGCGGCCGGCCCGTTCGCCAATTTCATTTTGGCCATCATCATTTTCGCCGGCATCTTCATGATCTACGGCCAGCAGATCATGAGCGCGCGCGTCGACACCGTGCAGCCCGATAGCGCGGCCGCGACGGCGGGATTCGAGTCGGGCGACCTGGTGGTCGCGATCAATGGGCAAAAAATCGACAGCTTCGCCGACATGCAGCGCATCGTCAGCGATAGCGCGGGCCAGACCTTGCAAATCACCGTTGACCGCAAGGGCGCGCAGCAGGTGCTCAAGGCGACGCCGGTGCTCAAGGAGGTCAAGGACAATTTCGGCAACGCACGGCAGATCGGCATTCTCGGCATCAGCCGCTCGATGGCCCAGGAAGACCTGAAATTCCAGCCGGTCGCGCCGCCGCAGGCGGTCTGGATGGGGGTCCAGGAGACCTGGTTCGTGATCGACCGGACGATGAGCTATCTCGGCGGCGTCATCGTCGGACGGGAAGCTGCGAACCAGCTCGGCGGCCCGATTCGCATCGCGCAGATGTCGGGGCAGGTGGCCAGCATGGGTTTCGTCGCCCTCATCCATCTTGCCGCCGTGCTGTCGGTATCGATTGGGCTGTTGAACCTGTTTCCGATCCCTCTGCTCGACGGCGGCCACCTTTTGTTCTACGCGATCGAGGCGCTGCGGGGTCGGCCGTTATCCGAACGCGCCCAGGAGGTCGGGTTCCGTATCGGCTTGGCGATCGTGCTGATGTTGATGATCTTTGCAACTTTTAACGACATAGTTCATCTGGCCACGTCGTAGCGTGGCCATCGCAAGGGGGTGGGGACCTCCAGGAAGTGGACGACGGGCAGGCTGGGGCCTGCCCAGGTGTGGACAAAAAGGGCCTGCTCTATCCAGGGGTTGAAGAGAGCAGGCTGAGGGATATCGAAGCTACCCGCCACGGGGGCGGCCGAGAGGGGACAAGGGCGCTTAGCGCATGGGAATGTGTGTTGGGGTGAGAAGCGGGCTCGTCGTGGCGGGCTTGCTCCTGGGGTTGGGTTTCTTCGGCCTAGCGGCTGGGGCGGCATTTGGCGCTCCGGTGCAGGCTGGCCTGACCGTGAATTCCATTGTCGTGGAAGGCAATCGGCGGGTCGAAGCCGACACCATCCGCTCCTATTTCAAATTGGCGCCGGGCGAGCATCTCGATCCCGGCAAGATCGACGCCGGCCTCAAGGCGCTCTACGCCTCGGGGCTGTTCCAGGACATCCGCATTAGCCAATCGGGCGGACACCTCATCATCACGGTGGTGGAGGCGCAGGTCATCAACCGGCTCGCCTTCGAAGGCAACCACCGCATGAAGGACGAGCAGCTACAGCAGGAAATCCAATCGAAGGTGCGTGGCGCGCTGTCGCGCGCAACGGTGCAGTCGGACACCGAGCGCATCATCGACGTTTATCATCGCAACGGCCGCTTCGACATCAGCGTCGTTCCGAAGATCATCGAGCGGCCGAACAACCGCGTCGATCTGATCTTCGAGATCAACGAAGGCGAAAAGACCGGCATCAAGTCGCTCGTCTTCGTCGGCAACAACGCCTATTCGAGCTATCGCCTCAAGGAGGTGATCAAGACCGCCCAGTCGAACTGGCTCAGTTTCCTGCAGACCACCGACGTCTACGATACCGACCGCATCGAGGCCGACCGCGATCTGCTGCGGCGGTTCTATCTCAAGCACGGCTTCGCCGACGTGCAGGTCGTCTCCGCGACCGGTGAATATGATCCCGCCCGAAAGGGCTTCATCATCACCTTCACCATCGAGGAGGGGCCGCAATACCGCTTCGGCACCATCGATATTCAATCAAACGTGCGCGCCATCGATTCGCAGACGCTGCGCTCCATCCTGCTGGCGCACGCCGGCCAAGTCTACAACGGCGAAGCGGTCGAAAAGACCGTCGAGAACCTGACCATCGAGATTTCGCGACGCGGCTACCCGTTCGGCACGGTGCGCCCGCGCGGCGACCGCAATGTCGAGACCCGCACCATTAATCTGGTCTTCGTGGTGGACGAGGGCGCCCGCGCCTATATCGAGCGCATCAACATCCGCGGCAACACGCGCACCCGCGACTACGTGATCCGGCGCGAGTTCGACATCGCCGAGGGTGACCCCTACAACCGCGCCCTGGTCGATCGCGCCGAGCGGCGCATCAAGAACCTCAACTTCTTCAAGAACGTGAGGGTAGGCAACGAACCCGGCTCGGCGCCCGACCGGGTGGTGATCAACGTCGATGTCGAGGAACAGTCGACCGGCGACTTCTCCATCATGGGCGGCTACTCGACCTCCAACGGCTGGATGGCGGAGATGTCGATCTCCGAGCGCAACCTGCTCGGCACCGGCAAATTCGCCAGAGCCGCGATCCAGTACGGCGAATATACCCGCGGGCTGACGCTCGATTTCGCCGAGCCCTATTTTCTCGACGAGCGGGTATCCGCGGGCATCAGCCTGTTTGCCAAGGAGACGCTGCCCAACTCCTACGTCTCCTACGGCACCGAATCCGTCGGCGGCACGCTGAAATTCGGTATTCCGCTGCGCGAGGATCTCATCTTTCAACTCCGCTATTCGCTCTACACGCAGAAATTCCAGCTGCCGTCGTACCTCGACGACTGCAACAACCTCAATCCGAATTTCTCAACGAACTTCGCCACGATCGCGGCGATCGACGCCGCGGCGGCGGCCGGCCTCACCTATCCGGGCTACTCGACCAACCCCGTGAGCTGCCAGCAGTACGGTCAAGCTTCGCTTCCGGTCCGGGTCGAGCTGGCGGCGGGCGCCACGCTGACATCGATGGCGGGATACGGCTTCACCTACAATACGCTCGACAACAACAAAAATCCGACCAACGGCGTTCTGGTCAGTCTCGGTCAGGACTTCGCGGGCCTCGGCGGCGACGTGCGCTACATGCGCTCCAACATCGACCTGCGCAGCTATTACGAAGTCGCCAGCGACCTGGTGAGCGTTCTGCATCTGCAAGCCGGCAACATGCTGGGCTTGGGCACCGACAACGTGCGCATGCTCGACGACTTCAAGATGGGACCGAACCTGGTTCGCGGCTTCCAGCCCAACGGCTTCGGGCCGCGCGACATCACGCCGGGCACCTCGAACGACGCCATCGGCGGCACGAACTACTGGGGCGCCAGCTTCGAGGTGCAATACCCGTTCTACTTCCTGCCCAAGGATGCCGGCTTCCGCGGCGCGATCTTCGCCGATTCCGGGTCGGTGTGGGGCTACAGGGGCGAGACGACGAACGCGGCGACCGGAGAAGTCAACGGCATCATTAACACGACGGCGGGCAGCTTCTTCTGCAACTGCGGCATGCAATACGCCGACACCGCGGCGGTGCGCGCCTCGGTCGGCGCCAGCGTCATCTGGGCCTCGCCGTTTGGCCCGCTGCGTTTCGATTTCGCCTATCCGGTGCTCAGGCAGTGGTACGACCGCACCCAGTTCTTCAGCTTCGGCGGCGGAACCAAGTTCTGATCGCGGCGGCGATTCTCGTAACGGACGGCGCATGCCGGACTTCCTGCGACCGCATAGCGAGCTGACGATCGGGGAAATCGTCGAGCTCACGCAGGCCAAGCCGCATGACGGCGTCGCGACCGACCAGCGCATCGGCAACATCGCTCCGCTCGACGAGGCGGAAGCCTGCGACATCAGCTTTCTCGACAGTCCGAAATTTCTCGCCGCCTTCGCCGCCACGCGGGCCGGCGCCTGCTTCGTGCTCCCGCGCCTTGCGCACGCGGCGCCGCGCGGGCTTGCCGTGCTCGAGACCGACGAGCCGTACCGCGACTTCGTGGCGGTGGCGCGGGCGCTGTTTCCAGACGCCTTGCGCCCGTCATCGCTGTTCGGCGCAAGCGGCGCCAACGCCGCGGGCGCTCACGTGCACGGCTCGGCGCGGCTCGAAGCGGGGGTGACCATCGATCCGCTGGTCGTGGTCGGGCCGCGGGCGCAGATCGGTGCCGGAACCCTGATCGCCGCCGGCGCGGCGATCGGGCCGGACGTCATGATCGGCCGCAAATGCGCGATCGGCGCCGGCGCTACGATCCTCCACGCGCTGATCGGCGACCGCGTGATCATCCATCCCGGTGTCCGCATCGGCCAGGACGGCTTCGGCTACCTGCCCGGCACGCGGGGCCATCGGAAGATTCCGCAGACGCGGCGCGTGATCATCCAGGACGACGTGGAAATCGGCGCCAACACCACGATCGACCGCGGCGCGACCAGAGACACGGTCATCGGCGAGGGCACCAAGATCGACAATCTCGTGCAAATCGCGCACAACGTGACCATCGGTCGGCACTGCCTGATTGCCGGGCAGGCCGGCATATCCGGCAGCGCCAAGGTGGGAGATTTCGTGATGATGGGAGGCAAGGTGGGCGTTGCCGACCACATCATGATCGGCGACGGCGCGGTGCTCGGCGCGCAGGCCGGCGTGATGTCGGACGTTCCCGCGGCCGCCCGCTGGGTCGGTTCGCCGGCGCAGCCGGTGCGCGACTTCATGAAGGGCGTGGCCGTGTTGCGCCGCCTCGTGCGCACCGGCGGCAAAGCCGAAGGCAGGGAGGCATGACCGACGACACGCTCGGCGTCGCCGAAATCCGCGATATCCTGCGCTTGATGCCGCATCGCTATCCGTTCCTTATGGTCGACCGCGTCATCGACATACGCGGCGACGAGCACGGCATCGGCATCAAGAACGTCACGATCAACGAGCCGCAATTCGTCGGGCATTTTCCGGAAAACCCGGTCATGCCGGGAGTGCTGGTGATCGAGGGCATGGCGCAGACCGCGGGCGTGCTGTGCCTGCGGCTCACCGAGGCCGGCGCCAAGCAGGGCCGTTCCGTGCTGTTCCTGACCATCGACAAGGCCAAGTTCCGCAAGCCGGTGGGGCCGGGCGACACGCTCGAATACCACGTCGACAAGATCGCGCGGCGCCGCAACATGTGGTGGTACCGGGCGCAGGCCATGGTTGGCGACGTGCTCACCGCCGAGGCCGAACTCGGCGCCATGATCGTCGGGGGCTAGCATGGCGATCGATCCGACCGCGCGCGTGGCCGAAGGCGCGCGGCTCGGAGCGGGCGTCGAGATCGGCCCGTATTGTCTGGTCGGCCCCGATGTCGAGCTTGGCCGCGGCGTGCGCCTCATCGCCCATGTCAACGTCACCGGCGTCACCACGCTCGGCGAGGGCACCGTGGTCTATCCGTTCGCCTCGCTCGGCACGCCGCCGCAATCGGTGCACTATCGCGGCGGGCCGACGCGCCTCGTCGTCGGGCCGCACTGCGAGCTGCGCGAGGGCGTCACCATGAACACCGGCACCGAGGACGGCGGCGGCGTGACCCGCGTCGGCGAACGCTGCTTCTTCATGGTCGGATGCCACATCGGGCATGACTGCCAGGTCGGCAATGCTGTGACCTTCGCCAACAACGTGGTGCTGGGTGGCCACGTCTGCGTCGGCGACCACACCTTCCTCGGCGGCCACGTCGCGGTGCATCAGCATGTGCGCATCGGCGAGGGCGCCATGATGGCGGGGCTGTCCGGGGCGACCGGCGACCTCATCCCTTTCGGCTATGCGCTCGGCCAGATCGCGGATCTCGTCGGGCTCAACGTCGTCGGCTTGCAGCGCCGTGGCGCCACGCGGCCGCAGATGCATCGGCTGCGCCGCGCCTATCGGGCGCTGTTCCACGGCGCCGGCGTATTCGCCGACCGTATCGACACGGTCGCCGGCGAGTTCGCCGATGACGCCGCGGTCGAAAAGATCATCGCCTTCATTCGCGCCGGCGGCACACGTCCTTTGATGCAGCCGCCGAACGGTGGCAAATGAGTTTGGCGAGGATGCCGCAGGAGCCGGACATGGCGGAGGCCGGACCGCGACGCGATCCGGTCGCGATCATCTGCGGCGGCGGCAGCTTTCCGGGCGCGGTCGCGGCCGCAGTTGCGCGCGGCGGCCGCCGGCCGGTGCTGTTCGCACTCAAGGGCTGGGCCGACCCGGCGGCGATCGAATGCTATCCGCACCACTGGATCGCGATCGGCCAACTGGGCCGATTTCTTCGTCTCGCCGACGCCGAGAAATGCCGCGACGTGGTGTTCATCGGCACGCTGTTGCGTCCGCCGTTGACGCAGATCCGGCTCGACTGGCCGACGCTGCGGCTGATGCCACGCATCGCGCTCGCCTTCCGCGGCGGCGACGGGGGGCTCCTCTCGGCGGTGTCGGCCATGATGGAGGAATGCGGCCTGCGCATCATCGGCGTGCAGGACGTGGCGCCGGAAATCCTGGTGCCCGAAGGCGTACTTGGCCGCCTTCAGCCCGCGCCGCGCGACCGCGCCGACATTTCGCGGGCGCTGGCGCTGATCGCGGCGCTCGGCCCGTTCGACGTCGGGCAGGCCGCCATCGTCGCCGACGGCAACGTGTTCGCCGTCGAGGCCGCGGAGGGCACCGACAACATGCTGCTGCGCATCGCCGAACTGCGCGAGCAGCGGCGCGTGACGACGCCGCGCGGCGTGGGCGTTCTGGTGAAGGCGCCAAAACCCGGCCAGGACCGGCGCTTCGATCTGCCCTCGATCGGCCCAGGCACGATCGAGAACGTGGCGCGCGCCGGTCTCGCCGGAGTTGCGGTGACGGCCGGCAGCACGATCATCGCCGATGCGGCGCAGGCGGCCGCGGCGGCCGATCGCGAAAACATCTTCTTCATCGGCGTGCCCGAGCCGGCGCCGCGATGACGCCGGCGATGGAGCCACGTTCGCTCTCGATCTACATCATCGCCGCCGAGGAATCCGGCGACGCGCTGGGCGCGGCCTTGGCGCGGGCCCTGGTGGCGCAGAGCAGCGGCCCGCTCAAGCTCGCCGGCGTCGGCGGCCGCGCCATGGCGGCTGCGGGGATCACGAGCCCGTTCGCCATCGACGAGCTTTCGATCATCGGCTTCGGCGCCATCCCGCGCCGCCTGCCGTTGATTCTGCGCACCATCCGCGCCGTCGCGGATGCGGTCGTCGCCGCGCGCCCGGACGCCCTCGTCATCATCGACAGCCCGGATTTCACCCATCGGGTGGCGCGCCGGGTGCGCCGCCTGGCGCCGTCGATCCCGATCCTCGATTATGTCTCGCCGTCGGTATGGGCCTGGCGGCCGTGGCGCGCCCGCGCCATGCGCCACTATGTCGATCAGGTCCTTGCCATCCTGCCGTTCGAGCCGGCGAGCCATTTGCGGCTCGGCGGACCGCCGTGCCTTTATGTCGGCCATCCGCTGATCGAGTGCGTCGCCGAGCTGCGGCCCGACGCGGCCGAGGCCGCGCGCCGGCTTGCCGAGCCGCCGGTCGTGCTGGTGCTGCCGGGAAGCCGCCCCGGCGAGATCCGACGCCTGCTCGGCATTTTCGGTGCCGCCGTCGCCCGCCTCGCCGGCCGCGTCGGATCGATGGAGGTGGTGCTGCCGACCGTGCCGCGCCTGGTGGCGCAGGTGCGCGACGGCACTGCCGGCTGGGCCGTGCCGCCGCGACTCGTCGTCGAACCGGCCGAGAAATGGGCGGCCTTCCGCCGCGCCCGCGTGGCGCTCGCGGCGTCAGGCACGGTGACGCTCGAGCTGGCGCTCGCCGGCGTGCCGAGCGTTGCCGCCTATAGGGTTTCTCTCGCCGAAGAGATGGTGCTGCGGCTGGTGCGCCTGCAGTCGAGGCTGCGCAGCGTGATCCTCGCCAATCTGGTGATCGGCGAGAACGTCATTCCGGAATTTTTGCAGCGCGCCTGCACCCCGGAGCGGCTCGCCGACGCACTCGCGCCGCTCATCGCCGATACGCCGCAGCGTCAGCGCCAGATCGAGGCTTTCGGCCGTCTCGATGCCATCATGGCGATCGGCAGTGCCGCGCCGAGCGTTAAGGCCGCCGCCGCCGTCCTTGAAGCCGCGCGGCGCGGGCGCCGCGATCCGGCGGTCGTCGAGGCGCCGCTAAGCCCGGGCTGACCGCGCCGCCACGCTTGCGGACGGGCTATCTGCGCCGCGAGATCGGCTGGTAGTCGCGCCGCGGCGAGCCGGTATAGAGCTGGCGCGGCCGGCCGAGCTTCTGGTGCGGGTCCTCGATCATCTCCTTCCACTGCGCGATCCAGCCGACGGTGCGGGCGAGCGCGAACAGCACCGTGAACATCGTGGTCGGGAAGCCCATGGCGCGCAGCGTGATGCCGGAATAGAAATCGACGTTGGGGTAAAGCTTCTTCTCGATGAAGTAGTCGTCGTGCAACGCGATCTTTTCGAGCTCCATGGCGACGTCGAGCAGCGGGTCCTTGATGCCGAGCTCGTTCAAGACCTCGTAGCAGGTCTTCTGCATGATCTTGGCGCGCGGATCGTAGTTCTTGTAGACGCGATGCCCAAAACCCATCAGCCGGAAGGAATCGTTCGGGTCCTTCGAGCGCTTGACGTATTCGGGGATGCGGTCGACGCTGCCGATCTCGCCGAGCATCTTCAACGCCGCCTCGTTGGCGCCGCCGTGCGCCGGTCCCCACAGGCAGGCGATGCCGGCCGCGATGCAGGCGAACGGATTGGCGCCGGTCGAGCCCGCGAGCCGCACCGTCGAGGTAGAGGCGTTCTGCTCGTGGTCGGCGTGCAGGGTGAAGATGCGGTCCATGGCGCGGGCCAGCACCGGATTGGCCTTGTAGGGCTCGCACGGCACCGCAAAGCACATGCGCAGGAAATTCGACGCGTAGTCGAGCGAATTGTCCGGATACATGAAGGGCTGGCCGACCGAATACTTGTAGGCCATCGCGGCGAGCGTCGGCATTTTCGCGATCATGCGGATCGAGGCGACCATGCGCTGGGTCGGATCGGTGATGTCGGTGGAATCGTGATAGAACGCCGACAGCGCGCCGACCGAGCCGACCATCACCGCCATCGGGTGGGCGTCGCGGCGGAAACCCTGGAAGAACCGGCTCATCTGCTCGTGCACCATCGTGTGATGGATCACGCGGTCGACGAAGTCGGCCTTCTGCGCGGCGGTCGGCAGCTCGCCGTAGAGCAGCAGATAGCAGGTCTCGAGGAAGTCGCCGTGCTCCGCCAGGTCCTCGATCGGATAGCCGCGGTAGAGCAGGATGCCCTTGTCGCCGTCGATATAGGTGATCTTGGATTCGCAGCTCCCGGTCGAGGTGAAGCCGGGGTCATACGTGAAAATGCCAGCCTCGGCGTAAAGCTTGCTGACGTCGATCACCTCCGGCCCGATCGTCCCGTCGTAGATCGGGAACGACCAGCTCTTGTCGGCGATTTTCAGCGTGCCGGTCTTGATGTTGGCGCCGGTCTTCGCGTCCATGATCGTATCCTCGATGGGTGACAGCCGTGACATGCCGCGGCGTGCGGCCGGAATGGCTCACACGACTGCGGCAGCATGCTCAACCCGGCCCTACGGAGGTAGCGCAACCAAGTGTGCGCTGCAAGATGGCGCCGCGCTGCGGGGCGACGATCACTGCTCCGGCGTGGCGGATCCTGCCGGGCCAGCGCCGCGGGTCTGGGTTGCAGGCTCGGCATTGGCTTGGCTCAGGCCGAGATCGAGGCCCAGGAACCCGATCGGAACCGTGAAGCTCAAAGTCTGCGGCCCGCGTCGGACCGTGAGCACGCGGAAGTTGGCACCCGCCTCGAGGTCCTGGAAGCGCTTGACCGACGCGACGGCTTGACCGCCGTAGGTGTCGACGCGGTCGCCGGCGAGGAGACCGATGCGCGCCCCGACCCCGCTCGGCGTGACGCCGCGAATGACCAATTCCATCTGCAGTTCGCGGCCGTCGGCGTCCAGATAGGTCACCGCGGTCTGGTGGCCGAAATCGTCATAGCCGTATTTGATGGTCACAAAGCCGTCATTGTGCGCCGGGCGGCCGTCGGCGCCAAAATAGGATTCTTCGATCACATCGCCGCGGCCGTCGTAGCTCCAGGTTGCCTTCGCATATCCGCCTTCGCGGGTCGCCGTCGGCCGGCCGTCGAGATCGAAAAAGGCCCGCATGGTGTGCTGGCCGCGCTCGTCAAATGTATTCTTCAGGCTCGCAATTCCACTAATGGTGAGAGTAGGCTTGTCGTCGGTGCCCAGGTAATCCATGCCGATGACGTTGCGGCGCTCATCGAATGTCTGACGCAGGCGCGCGTAACCCCCGCGCACCAGCGTGGGCTTGCCGGTGGCGTCAAAATACCTGAAGTCGGTCAGATTGCCGCGTCCGTCGTAGGACCGCTTAATGCCGGCAAAGCCGGCGGCCAGCAGGATCGGCTTGTTGTCGGTGCCAAAGTAGTCGCTCGCGACCACATTGCCGCGCTGGTCGAATGACTGGCGGAAGCTGGCAAAGCCGCCGACGATGAGCACGGGATTGCCATCGACGCCGAAGAAGGCGCGCGAGGTCTCGTTGCCGCGCCCATCGTAGGTATACGTCATTGCGGCAATGCCCTCGCTGGTGAGTCGCGGCTGGCCATCGACGCCGAAGTACTCCGCTTTGATCCTGTTGCCGCGCTGGTCGAAGGTCTGGCGGAAGCCGGCAAAGCCGCCGACCATCAGCGCCGGCTTGCCGTCAGCGCCGAAGTACTCCGCTTTGATCGGGTTGCCGCGCTCGTCGAACGTCTGGCGGAAGCCGGCAAAGCCGCCGACCATGAGCGCCGGCTTGCCGTCGACGCCGAAGGAGGCGCGCTCGATCTCGTTGCCCCGCGTGTCGTAGTTGAACGTCATCGTGGCGAAGTGCTCATTGCTGAGCGTCGGCTTGCGATCGACGCCGAAATGCTCCAGCTTGATCCTGTTGCCGCTCTCGTCAAAGGTCTGGCGGAAGCCGGCCGCGCCGTTGACTGCGATTGTCAGCGTGTCATCAACGCCGAAGAAGTCGCGCTCGATCTCGTTGCCGCGCTTGTCGTAGCTGAACGTCGTCGTGGCGATGCGCTCTTTGCTCAGCATGGGCTTGCGATCGACGCCGAAGCGCTCCAGCTTGATCCTGTTGCCGCGCTCGTCGAATGCCTGGCGGAAGCCGGCGACGCCCTCGGGGCCAAGCGTCGGGGTGCCGTCAACGCCAAGAAATGCGCGCTCGATTTCATTGCCGCGCGCGTTGTACGTCATGGCGACCGTGGCAATTCCCTCATTGGTCAGGGTCGGCTTGCCGTCGATGCCGAAGTACGACTCTTCGGCGACATAGCCGTGCTCATCGAACTTCCGGCGCCAGCCGGCATGGCCGGACGTCAGCAGCGCCGGCTTGCCGTCGGTGCCGAAGTATGATTCTTCGATGACATTGCCGCGTGGGTCGAATTTTCGGCGGATCCCGGCAATGCCGAGCTTGTTGAGCGTCAGGCGGCCGTCGACGCCGCGAAACGCTATTTCCGTATTGTTGCCGTGTTCGTCGAATGCGCCGGTGTATTGGGCGAGGCCACCCTTGTTCAGCGCCGGATTGCCAGCGGCGTCATAGTAGGTCTGTTGGAGTTCGTTGCCCCACGGATCGTATTTCTCTCGAACGAAGTACGAATAGGCGTCAGGACCGTTGAACGGCCGGCCGTCCTCTCCCAGCCAGGTTTGGCGGATCAGCTTGTCGTCGCCGTCATAGCTGAAGGTGACGGCGTGGATGCCGTTCTTGAGCGTGATTTCCTCGCCGGTCAGTCCGATCTGGGCGCGGCGCAGGACCAGGCCGTCCGGCGTGTAGCTGAAATGCTCGCCGAAGCTGTCCTGCGCGTCACGCTGGGCATTGCCCCAATTGTTCTGGTAACGCAGTTCGGCGATGAAGCCGTTGTCGTCGAAGGTCAGCGCGTGACGCGTGATTTCGCTCTTCGACTGCGGCTCGCTCGGCGCAAGGGCATGCGATGGATCGGCCGCGAGACTCCGCGTCGCCTCCTGTGCCAGCGGGACGTTGCCGCGCTCGAAGGTGACGACGAGCTTGTTTGGTGAGGAGCCGCGCTTGAAGATGTTTTTGCGCACGAGGCCGCCTTAGGCGTCGAAGATATCGATCCATGCGGCGGTGCCATCGTCGCCGTAGTGGACCAGCCAACGGGCAAAGCCGTCCGCTTCGGCCCGGATCCAGCCGTCGTGTTTGACCTCGACGACCTTGCCCCGCAGCGTGACGACGCGGTAGCTGCGCGCCGAATGGCCGTGGGTCTCGGCGTCGATCCGGCCGGCCCCCTCGGGCAGGCCCCAGCGCCACACCAAATGCCGGTAATAGGCCGTCTTCGGCCGCATCATGTTCCAGTTCAGCCCGCCGCCGCCGGCGATCAGGAGCATGAGCGCCGCCGCGAGCGCCGCCCAGGTCACGTGCTGCCTATGCTCGCGCTCATGCTCGCGCTGGCGCAGATCGTCGAACTTGACGCCGAGGATGACGGCGACCAGCCGCAGCAGCGCTAGGCGCTTAAGCCGCTCGCTCGAGACGCCCGGCCGCGGCCGCACGTCGGCGGCAAGCGGCTCCTTGTCCTCCTTGACGATGCGTCTGCCGCCGTCGGCATCGACGACCTCGCGAGGACGCACCAGCATCGCGTCGGGGAACGAGTCGCCCGGCTCGCCCTCGGTCAACAGCGCCAAAACCTGGTCGCTGCGGCCGAGCTCGTTGAACATCTGGATTTCGCGCTCGACCCACCTCGAGCGCGGCGTGAAGGCCGAGCAGACGACGATGAGGAAGCGGGAGGCGATCAGCGCCTCCCGGATCTGGTCGTTGAGATCGGCGGAGGCCGGCACCTCGTCTTCGTCGCGGAATACTTTACGCAGCCGCGCCGGCAGGCCTTTGTCCTGGAGCGATTTTGGTACGCGGTAGCGCTCCAGCGCGTCGATCAGCCATTCCGCCCATTTGCGGTCGCGATTGACATGCCGGTAGCTGATGAAGGCGTCGTAGAGGAACGGCTTGTCGCCCGGTTTGGCGGTGTCCGTCATCGTGCCAAGTCCTACCCTCGCTCGCCGCCGCCCGCTGCTCGCCTCGCCGCGGGCGGTAACGGCCGATTATGGCGCGGTTGCGGATATATCCTATCAGCCGCCCGCGCCGCGTGCGCCGGCGGGGGAGGGTCCCGGCTGGTCATGGGCCTGTCTGGTCTTGGACGCGGGCTAGGCTTTCCGCCTTGCCGAGCACGGCGAGCACCTCGAAGATTCCGGGCGAGGTGGTGCGGCCCGTGAGCGCGGCGCGCAGCGGCTGGGCAACGGCCCCGAGCTTGGCGCCATGGCGCTGCGCGAATGTGCGTACGGTCTCTTCGGTCGCTTGTGGCGTCCAGGATTCGACGCCGGCGAGGTCGGCGGCAAGGTCGGCAAGCAGCGCCCGCGCCTCCGCCGTGAGCAGGCCGCGAGCCTTGTCATCGAGTACGAGCGGGCGGTCGGCGAATAAAAATTGAGCTCCATCAATGATATCAAGGAGCGTCTTGGCGCGCTCCTTTAGGCTTGGCATGGCCGCCAGCAATTGCTGACGCAGCGCGTCCGTCATCTTGGCGGCAAGCGCGCCGCCGTCTGGCAGGTACGGCAGCAGCCGCTCGATGGCATCGAGCAAGTCCTGGTCGCCGCTCTGCCGGATGTAGTGGCCGCTCAGGCTTTCGAGCTTGGCGAAATCGAGCCGTGCCGGCGAGCGGCCGATCTGCGGCAGGTCGAAGGCGGCGATCATCTCCTGCGTCGAGAAGATCTCCTGGTCGCCATGGCTCCAGCCGAGCCGCACCAGGTAGTTGCGCATCGCCGCCGGCAGGAAGCCCATGGCGCGATAGGCTTCGATGCCGAGTGCGCCATGGCGCTTGGAGAGCTTGGCACCGTCCTGACCGTGGATCAGCGGGATGTGGGCCATCACCGGCACCGGCCAGCCGAGCGCGTCGTAGATCTGCTTCTGCCGCGCCGCATTGGTGAGATGATCGTCGCCGCGGATGACATGGGTCACGCCCATGTCGTGATCGTCGATCACGACGGCGAGCATGTAGGTCGGCGTGCCGTCGGAACGAAGCAGCACGAGGTCGTCGAGGTTCTCGTTCTGCCACACTACGCGGCCCTGGACCTGATCCTCGATCACCGTCTCGCCGGTCGGCGGCGCCTTGAGCCGGATCGCCGGCTTGACGCCCGGCGGCGCATCGCCGGCATCGCGGTCGCGCCAGCGGCCGTCGTAGAGTTTGGCACGGCCTTCGCGCCGCGCCGCCTCGCGCATCTGCGTGAGCTCCTCGGGGCTGGCGTAGCAGCGATAGGCATGGCCCGCCGCCAGCATCGCCTCTACGGCCTCGCGGTGGCGCGCCGCGCGCGTGGATTGATAGATCGTCTCGCCGTCCCAGGAGATTCCGAGCCAGGCGAGGCCGTCGAGAATGGCGTCGATGGCGGCTTGGGTCGAACGTTCGCGGTCGGTGTCCTCGATCCGCAGCAGCATCGTGCCGCCGCGCCCGCGTGCGTAAAGCCAGTTGAACAGCGCGGTGCGGGCGCCGCCGATATGCAAAAAACCGGTGGGCGAGGGGGCAAAACGGGTGACGACAGCCATATCTATCCAACGGGCTCGCGAGCGCTTTCGTGTAGCACGCCGGTTAAGGGCGGCACCACGGCGTTCGGTCTGGCAGGACGGGCTTGACCCCGCGCGCCAACTTGTTCAAGCCGGGGCCCAATCCGCGCCGCGCCCTGGCATCGACGCGCCGTCCGGGTCATTGGCGCGTGCTTTAACGGAAACGATCGGGTCATGACAGTTGCCGAGACAGCGGTACGGGAGGCGGGACAGGATTTCATCCGCGACATCGTGCGCGCCGACCTGCAGTCGGGCAGGCGCACCACGATCGTCACCCGGTTCCCGCCGGAACCGAACGGCTATCTGCATATCGGCCACGCCAAGTCGATCTGCCTCAATTTCGGCGTGGCGGAGGAATTTTCCGGCCGCTGCAATCTGCGTTTCGACGACACCAACCCGACCAAGGAGTCGCAGGAATATCTCGACGCCATCGAGCGCGACGTGCGCTGGCTCGGCTACGATTGGGGCGCGAACCTTCATCATGCGTCGGACTATTTCGAGCAGCTCTATGAATGGGCCGAGCACCTGGTGCGCGCCGGCAAGGCCTATGTCGATGACCAGACCCAGGAGGAGATGCGCGCGGCGCGTGGCACGTTGACCGAGCCGGGCCGCAACAGCCCGTTTCGCGACCGCGGCGTCGAGGAAAGCCTCGAGCTGCTGCGCCGCATGCGGGCCGGCGAATTTCCGAACGGCGCGCGCGTGCTGCGCACCAAGATCGACATGGCCTCGGGCAACATCAATCTGCGCGATCCGGTGCTCTATCGCATCTTGCACGCCGCGCACCCGCGCACCGGCACGACCTGGAGCATCTATCCGAGCTATGACTTCGCCCACGGCCAGTCCGACGCCATCGAGGGCGTCACCCATTCGCTGTGCACCCTCGAATTCGAGGACCACCGGCCGCTCTACGACTGGTTCCTGGCGAACCTGCCGGTGCCCTCGCAGCCGCACCAGTACGAGTTCGCCCGCCTCAATCTCACCTACACGGTGCTATCGAAGCGCGTGCTGACCGAATTGGTGCGGGGCGGTTACGTCGGCGGCTGGGACGATCCGCGCATGCCGACGCTCGCCGGGCTGCGCCGCCGCGGCGTGCCGCCGGCGGCGATACGCGATTTCGTCAAGCGCGTCGGCGTCGCCAAGGCCAACAGCGTCGTCGATATGGCGATGCTGGAATTCTCGATCCGCGAGCACCTCAACAGCACCGCGCAGCGGCGCATGGCGGTGCTGCGCCCGCTCAAGGTGGTGATCGAGAACTATCCGGAAGGCGACGGCGAGGAGGTCGAGGCCCTCAACCACCCGGAAGACCCGGCCGCCGGCACCCGCCGCATTCGCTTCGGCCGCGAGCTTTTCATCGAGCGTGACGACTTCATAGAAGACCCGCCGAAGAAATTCTTTCGCCTTGCCCCCGGCCGGGAGGTCCGGCTGCGCTACGCTTATTTCATCACCTGCCGCGAGGTGGTGAAGAACGCCGCCGGCGAGGTGGTCGAGCTGCGCTGCAGCTACGATCCGGCGAGCCGCGGCGGCAATTCGCCGGACGGCCGCAAGGTGCAGGCGACGCTGCATTGGGTCTCGGCGCAGGCTTCGCTCTCCGCCGAGGTCCGCCTCTACCATCCGCTGTTCACTCGTCCCGATCCGAACGCCGGCGACTTCGCCCCCGACATCAACCCCAATTCGCTGGAAGTGATCGCGGATGCCCGCGTCGAGCCGGCTCTGGCCGGCAGGAACGCCGGCGACCCGGTGCAGTTCGAACGGCTGGGGTATTTCTGCCCGGACCTGGACTCGACGTCCGAGCGGATGGTGTTCAACCGCACGGTCGGCTTGCGCGACACCTGGGCCAAGACGGCGGCCAAGACCACGGCCGAGACCTCCGCCAAAACCTCAGCGAAGACCGCCGCCGGCGGCTGAGCGGCGAATGGGACTGTGTCGCATATTAGGCGATCTCGCCGACCGATACCCGGCGGCGGCACGGCTGCGCCGCGCGGCGAGGCGGCGGCGCTATCTGACCTGGCTCGCGTCATCTGAAGGGCCGCGCGAAGCCTATTTCCTCAAGCGCTGGCGGCCGTCGCTTGGGCTGCACTATGCGCTGCGGCTGCGGCACGCCTTCTCAAAGCAGCGCCCGCGCTGTCGCGAGGCGCGCGACCTGTTCGTGCCGCCGCCGCCGGCCGTGAAGGTGAGGGCGCTGCGCCGCTACGCCGCCGCGTTCGGCCTCACCACGTTCGTGGAGACCGGAACCTATCTGGGCGAAACCGTCGCCGCCGTCGCCGACCTGTTCGAGCGCTGCATCACCATCGAGCTATCGCCCGAACTGTGGCGGCGCGCCAGCGCGGCGCTCGAGCCGCGTGCCAACGTGTCCTGCCTCCAGGGCGACAGCAGCGATGTGCTGCCGAAGGTCCTGCAGCGGATCGAGGCGCCGGCGCTGTTCTGGCTCGACGCCCATGCGTCGGGCGGCGAGACCGTCAATTCCGGCCGCGGTCCCATCTTCGACGAGCTGGCGGCGATCTATGCGCATCCGATCAAGGGGCACGTCATCCTGATCGACGACGCGCGCGGCCACCAGGTCGAGGCCATCGCGGCGAGCGCGCCGGCGACGCATCGCGCCGTGGTGCGAAACGACATCATCCGGATCACACCGGCCGCCCGCTGAGCCGCCGCATTTGTGCACAGTCGCCCTCGCCACGCCGCGGGCGCCTCGTGTAGCATGATGCCGATGGTAAGCGCGCGGAGCGCGCAGTGGCACAGCAGGGCAACGCGCAGAGCCGCGCGAGGACCGGGGCAAGGGCTGGGCAAGAATCTGGCCGTTGGGCGGAGCGCGCCCGGCCTGGGGCGTGGCGCGGCCGCGTTCGGAATTCGTCCTATCGACGCGAATCCGTCAGTGGGCGGTGCAGGAGGTCGGGGCGGGGCGCCTGCTGCCCTGGCTCGCGGTCGCTTACGGCATCGGCATCGTCTGCTACTTCACCGCGGAGCACGAGCCGCAATGGTGGGCCGCAACGGCGCTGGCGGCGGCCTGCGCCGTCGCCGCGGCGATGCTGCGCCGGCATGCCGTCGGCTTTGTCGTAGCGCTTGGCCTCGCCGCCGCGGCCTGCGGCTTTGCCGTGGCGACGGTGAAGACCGCGCTGATCGACCACCCGCTGCTGCATTTTCCCGCCTCGGGCGTGACCGTCACCGGCTTTGTCGAACTGCGCGAGGAAAGCCAGCATACCGACCGCATCGTGGTGCGTGTCGAGCGGCTCGACGGCGAGCGCATCGACGACCGGCCGCAGCGCGTGTGGCTCTCCGTGCGGCGCGGCATGGCGCCGCCCGCCGGCGCCTTCATCGAGGTCAAGGCGCTGCTCGATCCGCCGCTGCAGCCGCTCGCGCCCGGCACCTACGATTTCGCCCGCGACCTTTATTTCCAGCGCATCGGCGCCTCCGGCTTCGTGCGCGGCGCCATCAAGGTGATCGCGCCGCCGGTCGAGGCCGGGGCGCGGCTGCGCGCCGGCGCGATGGTGCAGGGGCTTCGCGACACGATCGACGCGCATATCCGCGCCGTGGTGCCGGGCGATGCCGGCGCGATCGCTTCGGCGCTGATCACCGGCAAGCGCGACGCGATCTCGCCCGACGTCTTCAACGCCATGTTCATTTCGGGCATCGGCCACGTGCTGTCGATCTCGGGCTATCACATGGCGGTGGTCGCCGGCGTCGTGTTCTTCATCTTCCGGGCGCTGCTGGCGCTGATCACAGGCCTCGCCGACCGCGCGCCGATCAAGAAATGGGCCGCCTGGGCGGCGCTCGCGGCCACGACCTTCTATCTCGTGCTGTCGGGGGCGGAGGTCGCGACGCAACGCTCCTATTTCATGATCGCGATCGTCCTTCTCGGCGTCATCCTCGACCGGCCGGCCTTGACGCTGCGCACGCTCACGGTTGCGGCGCTGCTGGTGCTGGTGGTGGCGCCGGAAGCCGTCGTGCATCCGAGCTTCCAGATGTCGTTTGCGGCAACGCTGGCGCTGATCGCCACCTACCGGGCGCCGTCGGCCACGTCACCGCGTTCGGCGCCGGGCCGCTGCTGCTCGCGACCGCGGGCCTGCTGTTGATCGGGCTCCTGAAGACGCCGCTGCGCTGGAGCGGTGTGGTGCCGGCGGTCCTTGCGATCCTTTGGGCGGCGGCGACGCCGCGGCCGGATGTCCTGGTGGCCGCCGACGCGCGCACCTTCGCGGTGCGCGGCGCCGATGGCCTGCTTGCCTTCCACCACAGCGGCGGCGACACCTTTGCGACCCGCGAATGGCTCGCTGCCGACGGCGATGCGCGCGACTTCCACGATCGCAGGCTGGGCCAGGCATCGCCTGCGATGCTTCCGGCTGTATCGGCAGGCTCGCCGACGGCCGCCTGGTGTCCTACGTGCTCACCCCGGATGCTTTCGAGGAGGATTGCCGGCGCGCGGCCGTCATCGTGACCATGCGCGATCCGCCGTCCGACTGTGCGGCGATGGTGATCGGGCGCGCGCTCTGGCGTCAGCGCGGCGCGCTGACGCTGCGCCGGGCCGCCGCCGGCTTCGTCATCGATTCGGCCCGGCCGCCGAATTTCGACCGCCCCTGGGCGCCGCAGCGCCGGCGCGCTGACGCCGCGAGCCTGGCCCGCCGCGCCGACACTGCGCCGGCCGCATCGCGCTCAACACCACGCGATGCGACGCCGACGCCCGACGATCTCCAGGCCGGCGATTGATTGATTGATGTCCTGTCGTCGTTGCGATTGCGGGGCGCCGGCCAAGCGGCGAACCCCGAATCAATATTCGCCGCCGTCAGTACCGGCGAAACAGCCCGACCAGCTTGCCCTGAATGCGCACGCGATTCGGCGGCAGGATGCGCACCTCATAGGAGGTGTTGGCCGGCTCGAGCGCGATTGAGGCGCCGCGGCGGCGGAAGCGCTTGAGGGTCGCCTCCTCATCGTCGATTAGCGCGACGACGATGTCGCCGGTATCGGCGGCTTCGCTGCGCTTGAGGAGCGCGATGTCGCCGTCGAGGATGCCGGCCTCGATCATCGAATCGCCGCGCACTTCGAGCGCAAAATGCTCGCCCGTGGTCAAGAGCTCTGGCGGCATGTTGATGGTGTGACTGCGGGTCTGGATCGCCTCGATCGGCGTGCCCGCGGCGATGCGGCCCATCACTGGCACCGCGACCGGCCGCCCGCCTTCGTCGTCCGTGCCGGCGCGCACGCGGCCCAGATTGCCCTCGATGACGCTCGGCGTGAAGCCGCGGGAGCGGCCCGCGGAAATGCCGTGCGCCACCGATTCGGGCAGCTTGATCACCTCGATGGCGCGGGCGCGGTTGGGCAGGCGGCGGATGAAGCCGCGTTCTTCGAGTGCCGTGATCAGGCGATGGATGCCGGACTTCGAACGCAAATCGAGCGCATCCTTCATCTCGTCGAAGGACGGCGGCACCCCTGCTTCCTTGAGACGCTCGTGGATAAACCGCAACAGCTCGGCTTGCTTGCGAGTCAACATCGGCGTCTCCCCATTGAATCAGCCCGGCAATCGAAACAAATCATGAACGGACCCTATCCGTTCCATATGTGTTCCGCAAGCATTTAATTTGAAGTGAAGAAATCGAGGGTCGCGCCAAACGGGCGCTTAACTGTCGGAACTCGGGCTTGGGGCGTTGTTTCGGCCGGCGGGGCGCCGCCGCCGGCGCGCATGTCCGTTGCGCCGGCGCGCCTGTCTGTCGGGCGAGAGGGAAGCGGGCGCCGGAAGGGTGGCGCGGGCGAATCGATGTCCGGCATCGTGCCCCATCCGCCATCGTGCCTCGGCATCGTGCCCCATCCGCCATCGTGCCTCGGCATCGTGCCCCATCCGCCATCGTGCCTCGGCATCGTGCCCCATGGTGTATCGCCGGTTAGCGCCCGCGCAGGCGGCCGGCGACGCAGCAGAAAGTGCGGCAGAGCGCGGCAAACGCGATTATTGATCGCATCCCGCCGCACGCGCTCGCGATCTATTCTCCAGAACGCTTCTGTCGAATCTCCTCCACTGGTGCCTTTGTGCAACAGACTCTTTGAGGCAACTGAGTTACGAGAGTGAAGCTCGTTATGGGACGACTTTGGGACGCACTGCCTTCAAGAACGTGGGCACCTCAACAGGGGGACGACAATGAAGAATCTTCTGCTTGCTTCAATCACCGGTTTCGTAGTGGCCTCGGGCTCGGCTTTCGCGGCCGACCTGCCGTACAAGGCGCCGCCGCCGCCGCCGCCGTCCATTAGCTGGACCGGCTGCTATGTCGACGGCGCGTGGGGCTACGGGATGTGGAATCAGGACCACTACCTGGAGACCAATCCGGGTCTGGTTCCGATTACCAGCTCCACCACCAATGGCGGCCGCGGCTGGATGGGCCGGGTCGGCGCAGGCTGCGACGTGCAGGCCTCGCGCTTCGTGTTCGGCGCCTTTGCCGACTACGACTTCATGAACCTGAACGGCACCAACGAGCCGCCGGATCTGCTGTTTGGCGGCATCACCATGTCGGGCAACGAGAAGCAGTCGGGCGCCTGGGGCGTGGGCGCTCGGGTCGGTTATCTGATCACTCCGGGCCTGTTGACCTACTTCAACGCCGGCTACACCGAAGCGCGCTTCGACCAAGTCAACTTCTTCACCACGCTGCTGCCGACGGCCGCGACCGGGCTGAGCATGCCGGCCACGACCTATCATGGCTGGTTCATCGGCGGTGGTGAGGAATATGCTCTCGGCTTCCTGCCGAGCGTGTTCTGGCGGACCGAATATCGCTACGCCCAATACCAGGCGGTCGATGTTCCGATCGTCGTGACGGCGACGGGCGCGCCCACCGGCTTCGGCGAGAACAACACGAAGTACACCCAGACCATCACCACCGGCCTGGTGTGGCGCTTCAACTTCGGCGGACCGG
>Ga0182024_10003675_pt1 | contig 36242 bp, 32 predicted proteins | sample P32metaG_FD_120480 | JGI IMG/M metagenome (GOLD analysis project Ga0182024, IMG submission 120480) | Permafrost microbial communities from Stordalen Mire, Sweden - P3-2 metaG (Illumina Assembly) | ecosystem: Environmental > Terrestrial > Soil > Wetlands > Permafrost | place: Sweden: Stordalen...
AGAAAGACCATGTCTGACACGAAAATCGATCACAGCAAGAAGCACCCGGCGTACACCGCCTACCACGTCCGCGACGGCAAGCAAGGCGAGAAGGGCTTCTGGACCCGCATCGGCGTGGCCTGGACCCACAAGGACGGCAAGGGCTTCGACGTGCAGCTCGACGGCCTGGCCCCGCTGGACGGACGCATCGTCCTCCGCATGCCGGAGCCGAAGAACGGCTAACCGATGGATCAACCGGGCGGGCCGCAGGGTCCGCCCCCCCAACTCGAAAGGAATCGACCATAACCATTTTCAATCACCACGCTTGCGACAGCATTTCCAGCCTCATCGCCACGCTCGACCGCTACGCCGAAGCCGGCATCGACCCGGCCTTCGACGGCGACCTCGAAGAGCTGGACCGGCAGTTCGCCCAACTCCGCCTCACCTTCGACCACAACGAATGGAGGATCTCATGACCGCCCTCACCTGCGTCAATCCCTTTTACGCGGCCCGCTACAAGCGGGTCGCGTCGGCCGTGACGCCTCGGCCCCAACGCCGCCCGGAGCCGGATCATCCGGTCTACGTCAAGCTGCCTCGCGCGCCCAGGAACGCCAGCCCCGTGCCGCACCTGACGAGCCTGTACCACTTCAGCCGCGCCGGCGAGTACGGCGACCGGAGCTACCCCGGCAATTGCGGCGGCAACCTCATTAAGGACCTGCTGCTCTACTTCAAGCCGGGCGGCCTGATCCTGGACCCCATGAGCGGCGGCGGGACGTGCCCGGACGTGTGCCGGGAACTCGGCATCCCCTGCATGGCGTGGGACATCCACCGCGGCATCGACGCCTGCGACCCGCAGGGCTTTTCCGACGCCGAGGCGTTCGACTTCATCTGGGCCCACCCGCCCTACTGGCGGCAGAAGCTCTATGCGGACGACCCCAGGGACCTCTCCCGCGCCCCGACGCTGGACGTCTTCCTGCGGCGTTACGGCCAGTTCATCCGCAACTGCACCCGCGTGCTGAAGGCCGGCGGCAAGCTGGCCGTCCTCATGGGCGATTACAGCGACCGGGAGGCCGGCTTCGTCCCGCTGGTCTACCACACCAAGCGCTTGGCCTTGGCGGCCGGCTTACGGCAGCACTGTACCGACATCATCCGTTTCAGCCACGGCGCGAGTAGCGGCAAGAAGGTTTACCGCAGCAGCTTCATCCCCGGCCTGCACGACGTGTGCATGATCTTCGACAAGCAATCGTAACCATCAACCGAGAAAGGAATCTCATTCATGAAGCCAGTCCAGCCAATCCTCGCCGCGATAGCCTGCGAGCACCTCCTTATCCCGACCCTGGAATGCCGCCGGTCGGACGTCCTCGACTTTCACGACGTTGCCGTCTGGCAAGTCGAACGGGCTCTGAAGGCCGCGTTCGACGCCGGTGCGAAGTTCGCCGGCAAGAATCCCGAAGCCCACGGCCCGACAGCCGATGAACCCGTCCATGTCCCCGCCGCTTCGGCGTCGCCGCTGCTGGTCCGCAAGGGCGCGCCACTGGCGCCGGGGAAGATGTATCTGCGGCTGTATCACGGCCGTGCCGACCCCGCTCAGGAAATGGACGACTGGGGCTTCATGGGCCCGACGTTCGGGCCCCTCTCCTGCTACGTCCACACCTATTGCTGCACTTTCCGCATCCACGGAGAATCGGGCACGCACGAGGTCTGGCTCGACAAGCACGAAGACATGATCTGCTGGCAGGGTTGCTATTACCTACGGTTCGCTCGTATTCGTAGGTGTTTCCGGGAATCCGCGTGCGACCTTTTCATATAAATCAGGCGGCATATCCCAGAGTTCGAGAAGGCGCTTCTGCACCTCTGTCAACGGCGACAAGAGCGCATGGGCCTGACCGTTGACCTCGACTACGCTTACGGAGATCGTCTTCATCACCCCCAACAGCAGTTCCGCGCTGGGACGCGCCGTCTTGCGGCCCGGCTGACCGGCATAGACCTCCTGCACCTTCGACCCCTCCTTCCGCAGCCGTTCGCGCACCACCCACTCCACCAGCGTTAGCACGCGCAACGCCAGACTCAGCAAATACACCAGCCCTTGGATTCGCCCCTCGTCCTGCAAGTACAGCGGCGTCAGCCCCAGCGACCTCCCCTTCAACCGCGACCAGTCGTCCTCGATGCGATACTGGCCCCGGTAGGCCCACACCACCTGCGTCAACGCCAGCGCCAAGGCATTCGTCCCGTACACCTGCCAACCCATCTCCCGTTTCTTCTCCTGGATCAACGCCTCCTCCCGGCTCACCTCGATCTCGAAGTACACCTCCGTCTCCTGCCGCGCCGGGCGGCCCCGGTACACCCGCTTGTGCCGCGTCGTCATCCGCGCTTGCACCGTGTAACTCAGCAAGCCCTCCACCCCTTCTCGTGTCACGATGGCCTGGCTCGCCTGCATCAACTCGGCGTGAAACGACTGCTTCTTGCCCTGTTTGCGCTTGACCAGTTCGCGCAAGGCCGCCGTGGCGTGAGCCAGCCGGCGCTCCAACGCCGCCTCCTGGGCCTGCGCGTACGCCTGCGAACGCACCGGCCAGCGCCGCTCCGTCCACCGCACCTCCTCCTTGCCCACTTGGGCGGTCAACTCCACGTCCACCGCGAACCCCTCCGCCACCAGCTCGTCCGGCTGCCCCTTGGGGCCGGGCCGCCACACCGGCTGCAACGCCTGAGTGCCGTCGAACACCGGCTGCAACAACTGCCGCCGCGCTGCCCGGCTGAGCTGGTTCTCCGCCAGCGGGCACAGGTAGAAGTCGCCACCGGCCGCCACGAAGGCGCGCGTGGCCAGCGCGGCCATCTTGCAGTCCCCGACATAGGTCCGGCCACCCACCCCGAGAGACTGTTGCACCGCCTGGATGGCCGGGACGTACAACGGATCGTCTGTCGAGTTCCCAGGCACGACGGCGGTGGCCAGGGGCAGGCCCAGGGGGTCGAGGACGGCCGCCGCGATCTTGAGCTGGGGCCGGTCGGGGTCGTCCTTGCTGTGGCCGAATTGCAAGAGCCCCTGCTCGGACAAGACCTCGGCATAGGAGTTGGCGGTGGTGGCGTCGATGCGGACGAGGTCGGTGGGGAGCTGGTAGACGCGGACGGTCTGCTGGTTCAGGTCCCGCTCCAGGGCGCCGAAGGAAGTATCCGCGCCGAGTCGGGTGAGCCAGTCGGCGAGCCGGTCGTCGTGGGCGTGGGTGGGCAGGACGGGTTTGCCCAGCAGGGCCGAGAGAGCGCCTTGGCGCCGGGCGACCCACGGCTGGACATGGTTGAGGCAGTGGTCCCCTTGGGAGACGAGGAAGAGGAGCCAGACGGCCAGGACCTCGCCGGGGCTGAGCGGGCCTTTCCAGTGGGGCGGGGCGGGGAAGTGGCGGTCGAGGGTGGCAGACAGGTCCAGGCGCTGGAGGGTGGCCCACAGGACGGGGAGGTCGGCCACGGATTCCACAGCCAGCAAGCGGGGTTCGGTAGGGTTCATCCCTTCAGCCTACCCACGCCCCCCATTCCCGAAAACCGCCCCCAACACGAGCGAACCGTAGGCCAAGCCGCGGCATCCATGACCGCGCCTTGGGACCCCGACGAAAAAGTTGGGGCGATGGGCGGCGTCGGCGGCCGGCCAGCGGGCCAGGCAGTACCGCAGAGGGCACAAGAAGAAGACGATTCACTGCACCCATCGCCCCGCGAATCGCATACGCCCTTCCTGGGCGTGGGAAGCGGGCCTGTAGTGGCGTAGGCGTGGACGAGGGAGGCGACCAGCCAGATCATAACGGAGGCGTAGCGCGCCTGACCTGGATTCAGGCGCGCTCCCAATCGGCAAGGAGGATGGCCCGATAGCACCGGACGCCTGGGGGGAGCATCCGCGAGTGGGGCGCCCGATGCCTTGGTGAGGAGGAACAGACTGGTCAGGCGTCCCCGGCCTGCTGCCTCAGGGGCTGACCGTCCGGTTGGAATCGCCGGCAGTCCACCGCCTGGCGTCGGAGCGTTTCGAGCGACAGCCCGTCAACCGCCCGCATTAGGTCCTGACCAATCGTTTCGAGTTGTCCTACCAGGGGGCCGGTCCCTTCGAGCTGACCCCGAGCCGCATACTCTTCCAGTTCTGACGCCACTCTACCGGCGACGGTAGAAAACGCGGCCACCATTCCGCAAAGCTTGTGAGCGCTCTCACGCAGCCGCAGCGTGTCGCGCTCACGCAGGGCATCCTGAACCGCCCTCAGACCATGCGGCAGGTGAGCCCGAAACGCCTGACAAATCTTGTCCAGGATGGCGGCGTCGCCGCCGCAGGCCGCCAGCACAACACCCGGGTCAAGTAGGTCTGGTCCCGGCCGGTCGGCCCGCGGATGGGCGTCCACGCCCCGTTCAATCGCCGCCCACAGGTTGGCGGCCTGGATCGGCTTGGCCAGGAAATCATCCATGCCGGCTGCGAGGCACCGTTCGCGGTCTTCTGGCCGTGAGCGCGCCGTCAAGGCGATGATGGGCAAGTGGCCCCCCGCGGTTTGCTCCCGCTCGCGAATCGCCTGAGCGACCTGGAATCCGTCCAGCTCCGGCATGTGGACGTCCAGGAGTAGTAGGTCGAAGGCTCGCTCTTCTGCCAGGGCCAAGGCCTCCCGGCCGTTGTTTGCGAGCCGCACGCGGTGGCCTCGCCGCGTGAGCAGCTGCTCCAGAAGTTGGGCGTTGAACTCGTTGTCCTCGGCGACAAGGATGCGCAGCGGCGCCGCGGCCGGCGCCGGCGCGGGGGCGGGTTCCCGCGCCCTCGCCGCCTCCGCGGCCGCCGGAGGGGCGCCGCCGTTGGTCCGGCTCATCGCTCGGTGGACGGCATCCAGCAGCTCTTCCTGCTGGACCGGCTTCAGCAGGTGGGCGTCTACCCGCAATTCGCGGGACCGGGCCAGGTCGCCGGGCCGGTCCCCGGAGGTCAGCAGGATTATGCGCGTGGCGGACAGCTCGGCCCGCTGGCGGATCTGGGCGGCGAGCGCCAGGCCGTCCACGTCGGGCATCCGGGCGTCGAGCAGCACCAGCGCGTACGGCCGGCCGCAGGCGGCGCCGTGCCACAGGGCGTCCAGCGCCGCCAGCCCCTCGCCCACCGCCGCCGGCTTCATCCGCCAGCCGCGCAGCCACTCGTCCAGGATGCGGCGGTTGGTGGCGTTGTCATCGACGATCAGCACCGGCAAGCCGTGGAGGAGGACCGGCGGTTGTAAAGCGGTCGGCTCCGGCGGATGGGACTGCCGCCCGAACCGCGCCGTGAAGGCGAAGGTGCTGCCCCGGCCCGCCTCGCTGTCCACGGTGATTGTCCCGCCCATGAGGGCCGCCAGCCGAGAGGCGATCGTCAGGCCCAGACCTGTACCGCCGTACTTGCGCGTGGTCGAGGTGTCCTCCTGCTCGAAGGCCCGGAAGATGCTCTCCTGCTTGTCCTTCGGGATGCCGACGCCGGTGTCGCGCACCGTGAAGCGCAGGCCGACCTCCTCCCCGGCCCCACCCTCCCCCACCTGGGGGGAGGGAAGGGAGGGGGAGTCGCCGACGACTTCCACGCGCACGACCACTTCCCCGTCGTCGGTGAACTTGATGGCGTTGCCCACCAGGTTGAGCAGGACCTGGCGCAGCCGGCCCGCGTCGCCGACCAAGGCGTCCGGCACGTCCGTCTGCACGTGACAAACCAGCTCCAGCCCTTTCCGGTGGGCTCGCACGGCCAGCGCCCGCAGGGTGTCGGCCAGCGCCGCCCGCAGCGCGAAGTCGGCGGGGTCCAGCTCCAGCTTGCCGGCCTCGATCTTGGAGAAGTCGAGCAAGTCGTTGATGATGCCGAGCAGGTTGTCGGCGCCCGACTTGACCGTTTTCAGGCATTGGCGTTGGTCCTCGGTCAGCGGCGTGTCGAGGACCAGCTCGGTCATTCCGAGGATGGCGTTCATGGGCGTGCGGATCTCGTGGCTGACGTTGGCCAGGAACTCATCCTTGGACCGGTTCGCCGATTCAGCGGCCTCTTTGGCGAGGCGCAACTGCTCCTCGGCCAGCTTGCCGTCCGTGATGTCGGTGCAGGTGCCGAACCATTTGAATATGCCACCCTCGCTGTCCCGGATTGGCACGCCGCGCGTCTTAAACCAGCGGTACTCTCCGTCGAACCGGCGGACGCGGTATTCCACGTCGTATGCCCCCGGCCCTTGGACGGCTGCCGTCCAGGCCTGCCGGGTCCTTTCGCGGTCGTCGGGGTGCAGCGTTTCCAGCCAGTGCCAGCCGAGCAGCTCACTCTCCGGGATGCCGGTGTGTTCCCTCCACTGCGCGCTGAAGTAGTCGCACGAGCCGTCCGGCGTGGCGGTCCAGACCAGCTGCGGCAGCGCCTCGGTCAGGCTCCGCCAGCGGTGTTCGCTCTCGCGCAGGGCCTCCTCAGTGTTTTTGCGGTCGGTGATATCCGAAAAAGAGGCGACCACCGCATAGGGAGTGGGTTCATTGCCGCGGAGCAGAGGTTGCGAGTTGATGGAAACCCAGGTCAGCTCGCTATTCGGCTTGCGGACTCCCATGACCACGTTGGAACTAGGCAGGCCCGTGCGCCGGGTTTCCATTTCGGGATATGTTTCAGCGGGGAACGCACTGCCGTCCTCGTGGATCGCATTCCAGCGCGGGTGGAGAGGCGTGCGGCCCGTGATCTCTTCCGCCGAGAGCCCAAGGATGCGTTCCGCGCTGGCGTTGCACGCGCGGATACAGCCATCGGCGCCCAGGAGAACAACCCCCTCCTGCATGGCTGTTATGACCGAGCGGTAGCGCTCCTCGCTTTCCCGCAGGGCTGCTTCGGCACGCTGTTGCTGGAGCACCGCCGCCGCCTGGTTGGCGGCCACGGTCACGAGCAAACGGTCTTCTTCGCTAGGAAAGGCCGTCTGCCGCGAGCCCGCAACCAATACCCCTTCTGGTGGGCCGCACCCGATGGGGACGGCGACGACGCACACCGTCCCGGGCCCTGCGGGGTTCGGGAGGGGTGGCGCCGAATCGATACCGGCGCCATCCAGCCAGGGCGCGAGCGCTCGGCCAATGTCCCGGGTCTGCTCGGTTGGGGTAGGTCCTCCCGCGGTGCGGGCTACTTCGATCTCTTGCCCCTCTGTCTGCCCGGGCAGACGGATATAAACCAGATCCAGGCGCAGCGTCGAGAGCAGCACGTCCGCAAGACCCTCGGCGACCTGAGGCGGCTGGTAGCCTGCCCAGACGGCGGGGAGCGCCGAAAGGGCGACCAAATCCCGCATGGTGCGGCGAAGCGTTCGGGTTTCGTCGGAGACTTTTTCCACCCCTCACGGCCCTCTCAACCCACACCGGTGCTATTCTGCCCTGCTCGTTCCCGCAGCTCGCGCAGGAATTCGTCGGGCGGCACGTAGAACGGGTTCTCCTGGTAGATGCCGCCGATGATCACCGCCGGGTGCACGCGCATCGCGTCCATGATGACGGAGGCGCTGAACTTGGACACGTCGTAGGTGCAGCAGACCGTATCCTCGTACTTGCTGAACATGTCGTTGATCCGGGACTCGTACTCGATGAGGTCGTGGACCCCTGGCCTGTCGAGGAGCGCCCACTCCGTGCCGGCCACGAATCGGGTCAGGGGATACCCCTGCTTCTTCCCTTCGAGCAGTACCCTCTCGAACAACGAGATCTGCCGGTGCTGGTCGAAGTGTCCGTCTTGCAGGTAGGCATCCTCCCAGTGGCAGATTACCAGTCGTTCCCCGCCCTCGGCCCCAGCGATATCAATGCCCGCTTCCTGCAAGCGCCGCATGTGGTCCTGGCGCCGGTGGCTGTCGATGATGTGAAATGCGCGATCACCCTGCTCGAAACCCTCCTTGATGAAGGGGATCAGCACCCGGTACTCTTCCTCCTTGCTGTGGAAGAAGGCACAGACGTGCCGCTTGCGACCGAGGACCGAACCCGCCAGCCAGACTTGCTTTGGGTGGCTCATCGTGTGTTTCCTTTTTGCCAGTGCACGCCGCTGCACGCCGACCGCCCATGCAGGCGCTCGGCCACTCGCATCGGCAGCAGTCCGCCCTCCGGCAATGTTACCCGAAGCACGACAGAAAGGAAGCAAGACGGAGTAATTCTGCGCCAACCACCCGCGGTGCGAATAGAATGCCAAATAGCAAGCCGAAGCTCCAGGTCGTGAACCCGTGTCTGCTCCTTCGGCTGGATGGTCCGATCTACGGCCCGGCCGATGGCATCGGCTTCTCGGATTAACCCGGGCCTGCCAAGAGCGCGCCGACCATGGCCCACCTGCTGCTCATCGATGACGACCCGGGCCTGATCCCCGAGCAGGTGCGCCAGGCGTTCCCCGCCCCCCGCTACCGGGTCGAGGTGGCCGGCACCGGCGCCGAAGGGCTCGAGCGCGTCGGCGCCAGGCCTCCTGACGTCATTCTCCTCGACCTGCGCCTGCCCGACCAGTCCGGCCTGGAGGTCTACCAGCAGGTCCGCCAGATCGACGCGCGCATCCCGGTCATCTTCGTCACCCTGGCCAAGGGGGCGGACGCGGCCATCGAGGCGATGAAGCAGGGCGCCTACGACTACCTGTTCAAGCCGCTCGACCTGCACCAGCTGCGGCGCGTGGTCGGCGAGGCGGTGGAGGTGGCCCGGCGGATGCGCGAGCCGGCCGTCATCGCCGAAACCCTCCCCGACCCCGACGTGGACGGTGCCATTATCGGTGCCTGTCCCGCGATGCGCGAGGTCTACAAGGCCGTCGGCCGCGTCGCCGCTCAGAACGTGCCCGTGCTGATCACCGGCGAGAGCGGCACCGGCAAGGAGTTGGTCGCCCGCGCCATCTACCAGCACGGCCCGCGGGCCAAGGCGCCCTTCCTGGCTCTTAATTGTGCGGCCATCCCGGAGCAGCTGCTGGAGAGCGAGTTCTTCGGGCACGAGAAGGGCGCCTTCACCGGGGCCGACCGCCGACGCATCGGCAAGTTCGAGCAGTGCAACGGCGGCACCCTCTTCCTTGATGAGATCGGCGACATGCCGCTGGCCTTGCAGGCCAAGGTCCTGCGCCTGCTGCAGGAGCAGGCGTTCGAGCGCGTGGGGGGCAACGAGACGATCCGGACCGACGTGCGCCTGATCGCGGCCACCCACCGCGACCTGACGGCGTGGTCGGCCGAGGGGAAGTTCCGGCCGGACCTGTATTACCGGCTGGGCGTCTTCACCATCCACCTGCCCCCCCTGCGCGAGCGGGGCGACGACGTGCCGCTGCTGGTGCGGCACTATCTGAGGCGCTTCAGCCGGGAACTCGGAAGGGAGATTCGCGACGTCGCCCCGGAGGCGCTGGAGCGGTTGTGCAACAACTCGTGGCCGGGCAACATCCGCGAGTTGCAGAGCGTCCTCAAGCAGGCTCTGTTGCAGGCCAGCGGGCCGGTCCTGCTCGCGGCCTTCCTGCCCGAATTTACCATCGGGCGAGCCGGGAGCGTAAGCGACCGGAGTGAAGCCGGCCCGTCGCCGGCGGCAGACCTCGGCCTGGAAGCATTCATCCGCCAACGGCTCGGGCCGGACTCCCAGGACCTCTACGCGGAAACGCACCGCCAGGTGGACCGGCTCTTGCTGCCCCGCGTCCTGGAGTACACGGGTGGGAATCAACACCAGGCCGCACGCCTGCTGGGCATCGCCCGGCAAACCCTGCGCCAGAAACTCCGCGACCTGGGGCTGCACGTCACGCACTCCGTCGAAGCCGAGGAAGACGACCGCCCGTAGGGGCGAGGTTGCCTCGCCCCTACGGCCCTCGACGCACTTTACTTGTCGGGTTTCGCGGCCTGCACGACCGTGCCGTCGGGCAATTCATCGCCGGGGCGGACGATCACCGTCACGCCGTCGCTCAGCCCGTCCAGCACTTCGATGTCCGTGCCAAAGTCGCGCCCGAGCTGGACCTTTTGATAATGCACGGCGTTCTGACTGTCCAGCACGCCCACCCACGCCCCGTCGGCGCGGATCGTCACCGCCGCGGAGGGGATCATGAGCGAAGGCTCCTGCCGGGGAAAGTTGAAGTCCACCTGAAGGTACATGCCCGGCAGCAGGGCCGCGTCCGGGTTCGGCACATCGACCTCGGTCAGCATAGTGCGGGTGTTCGGGTCGAGCGCGCTGGCCGTGCGCGTCACCTTCCCGGAAAACTTGCGACCCGGGTGCTCCCGCCGGTAGACGACGGCGGTCTGTCCGGGCCGGACCCCCGAGGCGAAGATCTGCGGCACGTTCACGAACACGCGCACCACGTCGATCTGGGCCACGTGAAACATCGGCAGCGCGGCCGTGCTGTCGGCGAGGATGAGCGCCCCTTTGTCGTAGTTGCGCACGGTGACGACGCCGTGGAACGGGGCCTTGATCTCCTGGAAAGAGACCAGATCGGCGTACCGCTGTACAGTCGCCTTGTAGACCAGGATGCTGGCCTCGGCGGCTTTCACGCTGGCCTGCGCCGTGTCATACGCGGCCTGGTCCTGGTCGAGTTGTTGCGCGGGGACCGCGATCAGGCCGGCCGCCTTGTCACGCCCCAGCGTGGTGCGGGCCAGCTCGGCGTTGGCCTTGTTGAGGTTCAGGTTGGCCTCCGCCTGCTGGAGGTCGGCCTTGGACTGGGCTAGCTGGTCGTCCACGTCGGGGGCCGAGATCACCGCCATCAGCTGGCCCGCCTTCACCCGGTCGCCGATGTCCACCAGCCGCTCCTGGATGTAGCCGTTGGTGCGCGCGTAGAGCGAGGTCTCCAACATCGGCAGGCAGTTGCCGGGCAACCCCCGCTCGGCGTCGGCCGGCGACCGGTGGGCGACGGCGGTCATGACGACCAGCGGGGCCGCGGCCTTGGCGGCGGCCACGGACTGGATGGCCTTGTCGTGCCACAGGCGCGGCAGCGTCCCCACGACAACCAGCACGGCCACGCCGACCGCCAGCAATACCCCAATCACCAGCATCCGCCAAGGGAATCCGGCCCGGCCCTTGGGGGCGGACGCGGTAGGGGCGGCGTCCGCCGGGCGCGACTGCGCGTCCGCGCTGGAGGAGCGGCCTTCATCGACTTGCAAAGTCCCATCCATTATCGATCCTCCTCAGGGGTTACCCGTTTGCCGCGGGCTTGGGATCGGTTGCGTCGGGGTCGTCCGTCTCCGGCCGCGGGGCAGCGCGCCGCAGCAGGCTGTACATCACCGGCACGAAGAACAACGTGAAGGCGGTGGCCGCCAGCAGGCCGCCGATGACGGCACGGCCCAGCGGCGCGTTCTGCTCGCCGCCCTCGCCCAGCCCCAGCGACATCGGCAACATGCCGACGATCATGGCCAGGGCGGTCATGACCACCGGCCGCAGCCGCGTCGTCCCCGCCGACTGGGCCGCGCCCAGGGCGTCGTGCCCCGCGCCGCCCGGCCGCCGCTGCTCGTTGGCGAAGGTGACGAGCAGGATGCTGTTCGAGGTCGCCACGCCGACGCACATCATCGCCCCCATCAGGGCCGGCACGCTTAGCGTCGTCTGCGTGGCGTACAGCATCCAGACGATGCCGGCCAGCGCCCCCGGCAGCGCGGTGAGGATGATGAACGGGTCGAGCCACGACTGGAAGTTGACTACCATCAGGAAATAGACCAGCACCACCGCGAACACCAGGCCGCCGGCCAGTCCGGTGAACGAGCTGTTCATGCTCTGGACCTGGCCGCGGAGGGCGATGGTGCTGCCCCGCGGCAGGGTCGGCCGCACGGCGTCGATGACCTTCTGCACGTCGGCGGACGCCGTCCCCAGGTCGCGGCCCTGCACGTTGGCGTAGACCTCGTAGACCGGCTGGACGTTGTAATGGTTGATATTTTGCTCGGAGGTGGTGCGGCGCAGGTTCGTCAGGTTGCTCAGGAGCTGCGGCTGCAGCTGGTTGGCCGGGTTCGGCGTGTTCATCACGGCGCTCGTGGTGTCGCCGGTCCCCGCGCCCGTTGTGGCAGGGTCTCCAGACCCTGCCACAACGGGGGGGCCGACGATGATCGGCGTGTCCATCAGCGCGTCCACGGAATTCACTTTGTAATCGGGCGTCTGCACGGCCACGCGGTAGTTCACGCGGTTCTGCGGGTTGACCCAGTAATTGGGCGACACCTGGCTGGTCGAGCTGAGTGACACCACCACGCTGTTGGCCACGTCGGTCTCCGTCAGGCCGAGTTCCGCCGCCTTGGTGCGGTCCACGTCGAGTTGCAGGTCGCGCCGGTCGGTGATCTGCTGGACGTGCACGTCGGCCAGCCCAGGGAGTTTGGCGATCTCTTGACGAATTTTCTGGGCGACGGCGAGGTCTCCCGGCCGATCGACGCCGACCACCTGCACGTCGATGGGGGCCGGGAGGCCGAAGTCGAGGATCTGGCTGGTGATGTCGGCCGGCATGAAATAGAACGTGCAACCGGGGAAGCGCGTCGGCAACTCGTTCCGCAGGCGGGCGACGTAGTCCGCGGTCGGGCGGTGGTTCGGCTTGAGCGAGACGAGGATCTCGCCGTCGGAGTCGCTGACCGTGCCGTTGTCCAGGTAGGCCATGATGGTGAACGACTGCGTCAGCCCCATGTTGTCGAGGATGATGGAGCGCTCCCCGTCGGGCACGGTCTCGCGGATGGCGTCTTCCACCCGGCCGAAGAGCGCCTCCGTCTCCTCGATGCGCGTGCCGGCGGGGGCGCGGACGTGCAGCCGGAACTGGCCCGCGTCCACCGCCGGGAAGAAGTCCTGACCGAGGAAGGGGAAGAGGGCCAGCGAACCCAGGGCGAAGGCCAGCATTGCCGCCGCCGACAGCCACGGCCGGCCCAGCAGTTCCCCCAGCAGCCGCCCGTAGGCCGACCGCAGCCGCTCGAAGAGGCGGTCGAAGGCCTCATGCACCCGCCACACGGCGCCGGCCAACCACACGAACGGGTAGCCGATGAAAGAGAATAAAACGCTCCGCTTTTGCTTCTTCTCGTCCTGTCCGTCGCCCTTGCCGCTGTAGAGGTGAACCTCCTTGGGCAGCAGGTACAGCATCATGGTCGGGACCAGCGTGCGCGACAGGAAGTACGACGCCAGCATGGCGAAGACGACCGCCAGGGCCAGCGGGATGAACAGGTAGGCGGCCGGGCCGGTCAGGAACACCACCGGCACGAAGACGATGCAGATGCAAATCGTGGAGACGAACGCCGGGGCCGCGATCTGGGCGGCGCTGTCCAGGATCGCCTGGCGCAGGGTCGGGGTCACCCCGCCCCTACCCTTCAAGCCGAGGAAGCGGTGTGTGTTCTCCAGTTCCACCGTGGCGTCGTCCACGAGGATGCCGACCGCCAGGGCCATGCCGCCCAGCGTCATGATGTTGAGCGACTCGCCCAGCGCCCACAGGACGGTGATGGACGTGAGGATCGACAGAGGGATCGACACGGCGACGATGAGCGTGCTGCGCCACGAGCCGAGGAAGAGCAGGATCATCAGGGCCGTCAGCCCGGCGGCGATCGCGCCCTCCTTGAGCACCCCCTGGACCGCCGCCTGGACGAACACCGACTGGTCGAAGAGGAATTCCATCTTGAGTTCCGGCGGCAACTGCGCCTGGATGGCCGGCATCGCCGCGCGCAGCCGCTGCACCACGCTGATGGTGGACGCCCCCTCGGCCTTGAGCACGGTCATCAACACGGCCCGCCGGCCGTCGCGGCGGACGACGTTGGTCTGCACCGCGAACCCGTCCAGCGCGTGGGCCACGTCCTTCACATAGACCGGGACGCCGTTGACCGTTTTGACGGGCAGGGAGTTGAACCCCTCTATCGCGTCCGGGCTGCTGTTGAGTTTGACGTCGTACTCGGTGTCGCCGATCTTGGCCGGCCCGGCCGGGATGATCGGGTTCTGGTTCAGAACGGCCGTGGCCGCCTGCTGCGGCGACAGGCCGCGCGCGTACAGCTGGTTCGTGTCCAGCATCACCATCACCTGCCGCTGCTTGCCGCCGTACGGCTGGGGGACGCGGGCGCCCTGGACGGTGCCGAGTTGCTGGATGATGAAGTTCTGGGCGTAGTCGAAGATCTGCTGCTCCGTCAGCGTGTCGCTGGAGACGGCGATCTGCACGATGGGGACGCTGGTGGCGCTGTACTGGACGATGTACGGGGGCGTGATGCCGGGCGGCATGATCTTGAGCAGGGTCTGACAGGTGGCCGTCACCTGGGCCTCGCCGGCCGCGACCTGCGCGTCGGGGTAGAAGTAGACGCGGATGACGCCGACGCCGTCGAACGACTGGCTCTCGATGTGCTCGATGCCGTTGACGGAGGCGGTCAGCAGGCGCTCGTTGACGAGGATGATGCGGGTCTCGATCTGGTCGGCCGGCATACCGGTGTACTGCCAGACCACGGAGACGACGGGGATGTTGACCGACGGGAAGATGTCGGTGGACATGCGGTAGGCGCTGACGGCACCGAGCACCCCGATCATGAGCGCCACCACGGCGAACGTGTGCATGTGGCGCAAAGCCATCCGAACGATCCACATGATCTTCTCCTGTGTATCCCGTCGTCTGTCGGAAACGCATGAGGCCGGCGGGTCGCGTCCCTGCGGCCCGGAGGCGCCGCCCGGCGTGCCGGTTCTCCCACTGCTTTGCTACTTTAATGCCGAGCCGGCCGTGTTCGGCTGGGTGAAATCGACCAGCGTTACCTCGTAGGCGTGAACGGTGACGCGCCGCGTCTGCTCCGTCACGCGGCCGTTCTCCGTCCAGCGGGCTCGGGCGACGTATTGGTAATCCTTGTCCCCTGCCAGGGGCGGCGTTTGGAACCGACGCCAGTCACCGGTCTGCTGCGTCAAGGAATCGTCGAACCACACCTGGGCGGAAGCCGGGACGTGGACGTCGATGGTGGCGGGGCCGGGCGTGGGGTCCGGGGCCGGGGTCGGTGCGGTCACGGCCGGCGTCGGCGCCGTGGCGCCGGGCGAGTAATAGGCCGACACGCTGTCGTCCGGCGCGGGGCTGGAGTAGTCGGGGGAGGAGTAGTACGGCGTCACGCCGTAGCCGCCGGAGATGTAGGCGGGGGAGCCGTACAACCACGGCGAGTAGTAGCCGCCGGAATAGCCGTAGCCCCGGTGGTCATATCCGTAGCCGTTGTGGTAGCCGCCGAAGGAGCCGGGGCGGTAGCCGCTGGCGTGGAAGCCGCCGTAATGGACGCCGCCGTGGAATCCGCCGGCGTGGAACCCACCGCCGCCGTGGAATCCGCCGCCGCCGTGGCCAGCGGCCAGTACCGCCGTCGGCGCGGCCGCCAGGGCCAGCAAGGCCGCCAGGGCGACGGGCCGCCAGGCCGTGAGGATGGATCGCAACATGTTCATCTCCTTCCGCGTTCGCGGTGATCGAGGGGCGTCGGCCGCGGCGTTTACCGGGCCGCCGCCCGCTCAGAAACCTGTTGACGGGAGGGGTGAAAAGCACGCCGCGCGCCGTTCGGAAAAAGGCCTTGCTCCGCGCTACGAAAACCCAGCTTTTCCAGGCTTTTATGAGTGAAATGAGGCGAGGGACGTGGATTCCACGCCGGCGCCACGGGATCGGTCGGGCGGCGTCCTCGGGCACGCTTCTGGCCGCCCTGGCAACTTCGCTATCACCCTCCGCGCCTGCGGCATAGCATCGAACTTGTGGGTCTCCGTGAAGCGTCGTCCGACCTGCTGGGGCGCATCGTCCAGCAGGGCATTCACCAGATGCGAACGATCCCGTAAGAATTGAACTGGGCGTCCGCAGTGACGATGGGGATCGAATCCGTCAAGGACTGCGCGATCAAGAGCCGGTCGAACGGGTCGCGGTGATGGTGCGGCAAGGCGGCCTGGCGATCGGCGTATTCCACGGTGACCGGAAGAATCGATAAGCCCAGATCGACGAACACTCGATCCATCCACTGCCGGTAGGGAAGGGACAAGGTCAGCTTGCCGAGACCGACTTTGATGGAAATCTCCCAGACCGTGCCGGCGCCGATCAGCAATTGGTTGGCGGGGTCTTGCAACGCCGTGGCCGCCGGATCGCTCAGTTGCGCCGGATCGTCCACGGCCCAAAGCAGGGCGTGGGCGTCGATGAGCAGCCTCATTCCATGTATTCCTTGAAGTCGTCGAGGGGTGCGTCGAAGTCGGGCGCGGCGTATAAGACGGTGCCCTTCAAGGTCCCGAGCCGGCGGGGCTGCGGCGCGGGCTTGGGTTCGCCGACAATACGGGCCACCGGCCGCGCCGCGTCCGTGATGACGATCTCCTCGCCCGGCTGCAAGCGCGCGATCAACTCGCCCAGACGGGCCTGCGCGTCTTCAAGCGTGACGGTGGACACGGTTGGTTCTCCGAAGGAGAAGCGGCGGTCAACGACGCTCATTGTACAAGGCCGAATGGAAAATCGGCATTGCATCTATTTGAGATAAAAAGATGTGACGTTGATTTTCCGGCGGACTCCTCAAGCCAAGTTCTCCGCTGCGGCCTCCTCCAATTCCCGATAAACCCAATCGGTCTTGTAGGCATCGTCCGCGGGGAACGGAGACGCCGAGGCCTGCACCGCGCCGTTAGTAATGGTGAGGACCGCGATCCTGGCCCCGCTTTGCAGGCGCTTTTCCAGCAACTGCACGAGTTCCTGGACGGCGCGTTGAGCGTCATCGGCCTCGGCGGTCGCATGAAACGGATCCCCGAGGTGCGCCCGAAAACGGCCGTCGGGCGTCGGCTCGATGACAATGGGCAACTCCATGACGCTCGCCTCCTGGGAAGGGATGTGGATCCTCCCTGATCCTACCAGTGGGCGGCGACGCGCCGCAACCGTGGACGCGCTGATCGGCGAATCGGCTCCGCGGCGGCGCGGTTGTCGTCCCGGTTCAGGGCATGGTAGAACAGGCCGTCGGCGATGGGACACACGGGACGCGGCGTCATCGCACGGTTGCCGCGTCGGCTAAGTCGGTCAAGGAAAATGATGATGTGACACCGATTTTCCTGGGAAGGAGGTCCGCGACCGAGCACGCCGCGCGTGGGAAGAAATGCTGGGCCGGGAAGTGCAGTTGCTGGTGTTTGACGGCTTCTCGCCGCGGCTGGCCGAGGTGGCGGGGACGAACAACCTGGCTGTCCGGCGGAAGGAACTGGAAGAGGAGGTCATCACCGAACTGGCCCGGCTGTAGGCGCAACTATGGTGCCGGCTGGAGCTGCTGAGGAGGACTTGGAAGACTCCACCGAAGAAAACGCCTGATTTCGCAAAGTACAATTGCGTCTCAAGTCTATGACTAATAAGTGTTTATAAATTAGGCCTAAAAAAAAGTGGCCTGATGTATTATTTGGCCTTGACACAATTACGGCCCGATGTTATTATTGGCCTAGCTGAACAACGCTCGGATACAATGCCTGGGCTGGTGTCAGCGACCAAGCTGGAGATCGGCGATGAAGACACTCAGCGCACAGCAGCAGACCGATGGACAGGAGAAAAAAGTGGCGAAGGCGAAGAGGAAGCGCGTTCCCGTCGCGGAACAGTACAGCAACCTTCAGGAGATGTGCCGCACCGTCATGGCCCATCTGAAAAGGAAGGGGATCGAGGTCCCTGAAACGGCCATCCAGACGATCGGTGAGGGGCTGCCGGACTCGAAGACCGGCGCGATGGTCATCAATGCCCTGGCCCCGGTGGCATTCCTGCTGACCCGATTCTCCGGGCTGGCACACTGGTTCCAGCGAAAGACCTTCCACCACACGCACGACAAGATCTACCAGCGCCTGATCGTGGCGATCCTGAAGGGCTACTACGTGCCGCCTCTGCGGGTGGCGGCTGTGGCGGACAAGGGCAAGGTGGAAGATCCAGAGAAGGCGGATGACTGGACGTTGATCGACGGGCTGCAGCGGACCACCTGCTACATCATCGCCGTCCTGATGGCAGCGCTCGGGGAGGAGATGGTGGAGGAGGGCTGCCTGGACGACAAGATCTGGGAGGAAGTGTTCAAGTCGCACGCGGAAGCCTGCGACGTGAACGAACTGCTCCAGCGGCAGCAGCAGATGGAGGTCTTCTACAACATCGGCCACGCCGGCGTGCTGCACTTCATGCTGCTGCTCAACAGTGCCCAGAGGCAGATGAACGCGAAAATTCAGCTCGAACTGATGAACATCCCGCTCATCAAACTGCTGGAGAATGAAGGAATCAAGCTCGCCAAGGAGCAGGAGAAGGCCGCCGACAACCGGCTGGAAAAGGCCATGTTCAAGGGGTCGAACCTGATCGTGGCCGTCCAGGGGTACATGCAGAAGAACCCGCAGGTGATGACGGGCGGCGAGAAGGAGGCGTTCCTGAGCGAGGAGCGCGAATTCTTCGAAGACCCGGTCGAGGACATGGGAGAGGTGATCGATGTGCTGAAGATTGTCACCGGCCCGCTGCAGAAGGCCGTGTTGGAGCGGCTCGAAAGCACGGTGCTGTCCGAGGGCGAGGTCTTCACGACGGCGCTCATGGCCGCCGCCGGCAAGTATGCCGATCCCGAAATGACGAGCTTCGATCAGCTTCAGGCGGCGCTCAAGCGCCTGGTGGCGGACATCGAGGGCGGGAAGGACCCGCTCGACCTGGAGAATTACTGGGAGGTCTACGGCAACATCAAGTCGGGCAAGGGCAGGAAAATCCGCTCGATCATCTGCACGTCGTTCCTGGAATACTTCCGGGGCGACTGCAAGGTGCTGCAGTGGGAGCAGAACTCCCGGATCTACGAGTAGTCAGTGCTGCGGCTGCGCGGCCTGGGCTCCTGCCTGGGCCGCGCTTTTCTTTGGATGAGCAGAAAAAGGGGACAGCACGGACAGGGCTCGTTTTCACCGACAACGAGTCCTGTCCGTGCTGTCCCCTTTTTCTGGTCAGTCTTCCGCCTCCAGATCCTTCACGTTCGGAATTCCCTTCCAGAACCCGTCATAGAACTTCCTGTAATCAGGTTGCGCCTGCTCATCGCCACCGGTAGTCGATAGCCAGGTCGTCATACCGTCAAGCCCCCAATGGTCTTCTTGCCGGAGGCGAATCCTAAAATTGAACGCCACGACTGCGAGGACACCCTTCCCTGCAATCCAGCGATAGATGTCCTCATGATGCTTGTCGAAGAACTGCCGACCCTGCGCTTCGAGAATCATCAGGTACATCTGGCTTTGAATCCGCGAGATGATCGGGGCGTTGCTCCGGTTCCAAGCCAGTGACAGGTCGAGCGCGATCACGCCCGGAATTTGTGACTTCCCGATCTGGTTAGCCGCCTTTCGGATGTGATGCTTGACCTGGGCCAAGCTCTTAATCCGCTTGGCCGCGATGCCAAACGTGGCGCCTTCGACGACGCAGGTCACGTCCGGTTCCGCATAGTCAACGGGCAATAGACCGGCATTCTGGCAGATGGCGGCCAAGTATAGCTCGAACTGGGCGTCACGTCCGGGCGACTGCTCGCGGTTGTCCTGTGGAAGGACGGAGTCACTCAGCAAATCCTTGGCGAGCTTCTGGAACCTTGGGCTATCGCGGTGGGCGTTGACTTGGTTGAAGATGAATCCCAGGTGCTGCATGTCCCGTTCCGCCTCCAACGCCGCGGGGAAGTCGGGGTGCTCGAAGGGGACAGGCCCGCGGTTCAGGGCGCGGCGCATCCGCATCAGCCGGGAGCTCGGGTGGGGGTTCAGGCCGAGGGCGCGCACCTGGTCGATCACGGAGGTGGCGTTCTCGCCACGTGTCCGTCGCATAACATTCTCAGGATCGGCTTTGACCATCGGTTCACCTTCATCCGGATTGCCAGCCGGCGGGCACGGCCGCCCACCGGCGGGCACTGCTCGGGCCGGTAGATGCCGAGCTTCTTCATCTTACACTGCAAAGTGGAACGCGCCATCCCCAGACGGGCCCGAAGCTGCGACATCCGACCATCACCCACGGCTAACGCGATTGTCGCGCCGCGCGAACCCTGGAACAACTAAAAAGTGAAAATAAGAGGCGAGGGAAAATCGGAGGGAAAATCGGTGTCACATCATTTTTAGAGAAAAAAGATGTGACACCAATTTTCCAGATAGCGGGATGTTCCCCCATCGGCGGAGGCGGTCGATTGCACCCATCGGCGCTCATTGCGCAGACATTTCCCCTCCGCTTCGCCTGCCCAGACGCCCCCTCCGGATGGTACACTCGGCGTTCCCCTATCACTGGAACGTCGAGGTGCATCATGTCGAACCATCCGTCCACCGACGCCCCCCGATCAAGCGGCTGCGGCCGCCGGGCAAGGCGACCCCCACGACCCGGCTCTCGCCCTTACCTTTCCTTCATCGTCGCTCAACGGCACCCATTACCGAGCGCACAAGTCCCCTTGGCGCATTGGCGCAAGGGCCGCATAAGTCAGGCGTGACAAGGACTTACGATGCGCCAAAAGATGCGCCAAATGGCGCATCTTTTGGCGCCGCCACCGAACCGAACCGCCCTGGCACGTTTTTGGTCAAGCGGACAGGTTCGTTGCCAGACCCTTCCGTCCCTCGCGTGCCAGCCCTCCCGTTCCGCCGGCCGGTGATGGACCTCTTTATGCGGCTTTTCCCGCATCTTTCCGTCGCGCGAGGGCGAATGGGAATGCTTTATCGCTCTCGGCGCGTCGATTGCTTTACTTGCCCACCGTCGGCCTACCGCCTCCGCGGACGGGCCGCGTAGGAGAACAAGAGATGATCGCTGGAGAAATAGTCGATTGCCTGGCGAACTACTTCGGATTCAACGACGAGGGAGAGCTGACCCGCTACTTTTGCTACCACGTCATCGGCGGGCCGGGGCCGACGCCCGGCGGCGGCGTCGCGTCGATCGTGCTCCTCTCGGTCCACAACGAGGCCGAACGCTGCATCGGCGGCTGCCGTGACCTTCAGGTCGTTGAGACGGGCGGCCCGGCGGCCGCCGTCACCAAGGCGCTGCACTTCCTCGACGCCTACCACGAAGAGGACCGGCTGCGCAAGGTACAGACCGCCCTCCGCGGCCCGGCGGCGCCGGCCCGGACTACCGTTCGATCAACCGACATTGCCTCGCCCTCAAGGAGAAATCTAAGATGAACGTCAAACAACTGGGGAAGTCGGACTTGAACATCACGCCGGTGGGCTTCGGGGCCTGGGCCATCGGCGGCGCGGGCTACGAGTGGGGCTGGGGCGCCCAGGACGACGCCGACTCCATCGCCGCCATTCACGAGGCGCTCGACGCCGGCGTCAACTGGATCGACACCGCCGCCGTCTACGGCCTCGGACGCTCGGAGGAGGTCGTCGCCCGGGCCTTGGAGGGCGTACGGCAGCGGCCCTACGTCTTCACCAAGTGCGGCATGGTCTGGGACGAACAGGGGGAGATCAGCAACCGCCTCAAGGCCGAGTCCATCCGCCGCGAGTGCGAAGCCAGCCTGCGGCGGCTGCGGGTGGACTGCATCGACCTCTACCAGATCCACTGGCCGAAGCCGGCGGACGACGTCGAGGAGGGGTGGGCGATGATGGCCGCGCTCCAGAAGGAGGGCAAGGTCCGCTGGATCGGCGCGTCCAACTTCGACGTCGATCAGCTGCGCCAGGCCCAGGCCGTCGCCCCGGTCACGTCGCTGCAGCCGCCGTACTCGCTGGTCAGGCGGCAGGTCGAGGACGAGATCCTGCCGTTCTGTTTCCACCGCCATATCGGCGTAATCGTCTACTCGCCGATGGCGTCGGGTCTGCTGACCGGCGCGATGACGCGCGAGCGCGTGGCGGCGCTGCCGGCCGACGACTGGCGGCGGAGAAATCCCGATTACCAGGAACCGCTGCTGTCGCGCAACCTGCGGCTGGTCCGGCTGCTGGAGGCCATCGGCCGACCCCACGGCCGGTCGCCGGCCGAGGTCTCCGTCGCCTGGGTGCTGCGTCACCCGGCCGTGACCGCCGCCATCGTGGGCGCGCGGCGGCCCGGCCAGTTCAAGGGGGTCGCCGGGGCGGCCGAGTTCCGTCTCAGCCCGCGCGAGGTCGCCGAGATCGAGGCCTTTTTCCGGCTTGAGGCCCGCCGAGCCGACGCCGGGCCGCCTCCCCAGGTCGGCGCCGCCTCGCCTTCCGAGGGCCATGCGGCATCCGCGCGCTGAGCCGATTGCGCCCATCCGTCGGCGCCCGCGCCCGGACATCCGGGCGCGGGCGCCGACGCCCCCATTAACCGAAATAAAAGGTGTTATATGTCCAATTTACGCAGTTGTCCACTGACCCGTCGTGGCTTTCTGGCCGCCGCCGGGCTGAGCGTCGCGGCGGCGCATGTTTCGACTGTGGCGGCGGCGGCCGAAGCCGCCGCGGTCCCGCGCCACACCGTCGTACAGGACCAGGACGGGGCGAAGACCTATCTGCTGGTGTTCGACAAGGGCCAGGAGGTCATGGGCGGCCTCCTGGCCTTCGCGAAAAAGGAACGGCTCACCGCCGGGAGCCTGAGCGCCATCGGGGCGGTCGGCGACGCGGTCCTGGCCTATTTCGACCGCAAAGCGCGGGAATACAAGCACATTCCTGTACCGGGCCAGGCCGAGGTGGCGTCGCTGACCGGCGACGTCGCGCTGGTGGACGGGGAGCCTTTCTTTCACGTTCACGCGGTCCTGGGTTTGCCGGACGGCTCAGCGCGTGCCGGCCACGTGCTGGAGGCACATGTGTGGCCGACGCTGGAGGTGGTGCTGACCGCCTGGTCGAAGCGCGTCCGACGGAGCCGCGACGAGGAGACGGGGCTGGAGTTGCTCGACCCCTAAACACGCAGAAGGGAGACGTTCATGTTTCTTACTAACAGGCGGTTCGCCGTCGCCGTGTCGTTGGCCGTGATTTCCGTGCCGCACGCCGTCGCTCAGCAGAACGCGAGCCAGGCGACCGCGGCGGCGCAAGGCCAGCAGGTGAACGACCTGCAACTGCAGATCAACGCCGTGGTGCTGCAGCAGGCGACGAACACCGCGCAACAGGCGCCGCTTGCGGCCATGCAACTACAACTCAACGGCGCGCCGCAGTCGGTATTGCAGCGGCAACTGGCCGTCGTGCAGCAGCAACTCAGCTCCATGGGGCAGCAGGGGCAGCAGTTGCGGTCCTTGCGCCTGCAGGCGTCCGGAGTGCAGCAACAACCGTTGACCTTGCTCCAGGCGGCGCAGGTGCAGTCCTTGCAAGAAAAACTGTCCACCGCGCAAATACAGAACGCGCTGCTGCAGCAGCAACTGACCACCTTGCAGCAACAGCTACAGACCGCCTTGCAGCAGGCAGCAAACTAACGCCGCCCCACCCCGCCCTCCCCCGACGCTGGGGAGGGCGGGTGGGGGCGGTGCATGGTCTACTATAGCCCGGCGCTTTCCGACACCTCACGGGCGAAGCCGGCCCAATCGACGTCCTCGCGGCCCTTGGCGACCGTCGCCGTCAGCCGCTCGTGGATCAAGTCGGCCAGCGGCATCGGGACCAGGCCCTCGGCCGCCGCCTCCCGGATCAGCCCATAGTCCTTGCGGATCAGCGACGGCTTCGCCCCCACCGGCTGGTAATGCTCCGACGCGACCAGCTCGCCGTAGCCGCGGTACACGAAGCAATCGAAGAGCGTCTGGGTGAAGAATTCGTAGGTCTGTCGCCGCGGTACGCCGTATTTCTGGGCCAGCGTGAAGGCCTCCGCCATCGCCTCGACCGCGGCCCCGAGCAGGAAGTTGCCCGCGAGTTTGATCACGTTGGCGGCGCCGGGGTCGTCGCCGAAGTCGAAGACCTGCTGGCTCATCGCCTCCTGGATCGGCCGCACCCGCGCTCGCGCCGCGGCGTCGCCGGAGGTCACGACCCACAGCTTCGCCTGGGCCGCGACCTCGGGTTTGCCGAATACCGGCGAGGCGACGTAGCGGCCGCCTCGCTCCCGGTGCAGCTCCGCCAGCCGGCGCGCCGTGCGCGGCGCGATCGTGCTCATTGACAGGTGAACGCCGTCGCCCAATCGGCCCAGGAAGCCGTTCGAGGCGTGGGTCACTTCCTCGACCGCCCGGTCGTCGGACACCATTGTAACCACGACGCCGCCAGGCTCGGCCGCATCCGCCGGGCTGCGCGCGAGGACGGCTCCCTGCTCCAGCAGGGGCCGAGCCTTCTCGGCGGTGCGGTTGTAGACGCGCAGGCCGAAGCCGGCCTTGAGCAGGTTCGTGGCCATGGCCATTCCCATGCCGCCCAGGCCAATGAAGCCGACTGTTTCTTTCATCGGAAAATGTTCCTCTCAATTGACGGGCAAGCGAGGGTCCCTCTCTTGCGATTCGGGCTTGTGTGGAATCTGCTCCTATCCGGGGCCTTCGTCGGCCGCCCCCAGCCACTCGGGGTGCTGGGCCGTCCCGTCGAACCCATTGGTCGTCTTGAACCGCTCGTAGCGGCCCTCGGCGGCGGCCTCGGCGGTCCTCTTGAGCAGCGCGTCGGTCTGCTCTTCCGTCAGGGGCTTGAAGGTCTTCACTACCTCCAGGTCCTGCTTGAGAATGTCCATGCTGTCGATGCCCGTGATGACCACCGAGGTAGGAAGGGTCATGGCATAGTGGAGACACTCGACGGGCGTGACCGTCTTGCTCTTGAGGATGACGCCATCGCCCATCGGCTTCATGCCCAGCACGCCGATGCCGTCGCGCACCAGTTCGGGCATGACCTTCTGGCCGAAACTGCGGAAGTGGGCGTCCATGACGTTGAGCGGCATTTGAACCGTGTCGAAACGGAACTTGTGCCGCGCCGCCACGTCGAGCATCCGCAGATGCACCAGCGGGTCCTTGTGGCCGGTGAAGCCGATGAAGCGGACTTTCCCCGCCTTGCGGGCGGCCAGCACGGCCTCCATCGCCCCGCCCTCGGCGAAGATTCGGTCGGGGTCCTCCAGCCGGAGGACCTCGTGGAACTGCAGCAGGTCGATCACGTCGGTTTGCAGGCGCGTGAGGCACTGGTCGAGCTGCTCGGCGGCGGCTTTCCGGGTCCGGCCGTCGATCTTGGTCATGAGGAAGACCTTCTTGCGGTAGCCGTCCTTGAGGGCCTTGCCCATGCGGACTTCGCTGCCGCCGTCGTGGTAGTCCCAGCAGTTGTCCATGAAGGTGACGCCGGCGTCGATGGCGGTGCGGATGATCTCGATACTCTCCTTCTCCTCCTTCTGACGGCCGATGTGGTGGCCGCCCAGGCCGATGACGGAGGCCTCCTCGCCGGTGCGCCCCAGCTGGCGGTAGAGCATCTCGCCGCGCTTCGTCTCCCTGGGCCTCCCCAGTCTGGCCGGATCGCCAGGCTCGGCGCCGGCTGCCAGGGGGACCGCGGCGGTCGCCGCCATCACCGTGAGAAACTCTCGCCGCTTCATGTTGACCTCTCTTTCTTCCTTCACCCTATCCGCTCTCGCGTGATGAGAGGGCGGGTAGGGCAAGGGGACAACGTCACTTATGGGCCGCGACCCCGCTGAGTGCGAAGAGTCCGAGTATGGCCTGATTGAAGGCCGGCAGGTCGCCGGGCTGTCGGCTGCAAGCGCTCGCGGCTCAACATTTGCTAAGGCATCGCCTCAAGATTCTGACCCGCAAAACCGATACCATCGCTATCGCCGATCCAGCTATCGGAGGAGGAGGATGCGCCGCGCCATGCTGTTGATCGGCCTTCTTCCCACCCTCGGCGGCTGCGCCACCCACCTGGCCTTGCGCGACGACACCGTGCGGACCTCGAACACGTTGACGGACCTGCTCTATCAACAAGCCCTCGACAACGTGGCGCGGTTCCACGACGATCCCGATACGGTCCCCTCCTTCGCCGTGACCAGCGCCGGGACCGTCGCCGTCAACGACCAGACCGGCGCGGGCGTCAGCCCCACCTACGCACCGACTCTTCCGTTCTCGCTGCAGGGCGGCGGGGCGCTGCCGATTCTCACGCTGCTCTTCCCCTTCTCCGCCCAGCGAACCGCGGCCGAAAACTGGTCGCTGACGCCCGTCACCGACGCTGACAACCTGCGCCGCCTCCGCTGCGCCTACCGGCTGCTCGTGATGAGCGAGGCGGCCCCCAATTACGAATTCTGCGTCAAGCAGATGAAGGAGTTCTTCGCCGGTGAAGAAGCCGCCCTTGCCGACTATTATCCGCCGCGCGGCTGGTACGGCGTGGGCTGTAAGAAGGACATCCCCAAGGACGCCTGCTACGTCGGCTGCCACGGCTGCACCTACGTCTGGGTGACGGCCGAGGGGCGGAACGACCTGGCCCTGTTCACGATGGGCGCCCTCGACCTGGCGACCGGCAAGATGCGCACGCCCCAGCGAACCGTGGTCCGCACCTACAAGGGCGAGCCGAAGCCCGAGAACCTCGTCGAGACCAAGGTGACCACGACCGAGGACGACGAGGAAGCGCTGGAGGCGATCCGCAAAGGGCGGACCCGGCCGCCAAACCGCCCCCGCATCACGGAGCCTGCTCCCTTCAACCCCGGCCTGCTGTTTCTGCCGCGGCCGTGAGCCCTCGGCCCCCCTCCATCTACCCGGAGAGGTTCCCTTCTAAGGAGCAGGGATGTAGGCGTACCCGTCCGTCTGCTTGTTGACGAGTACGAGCATCGCGGAGTCAGCGACCGGCACGTCTTCCGCCACTTCCTCGGCCTTGAACCCCCGGTCGTGCAAGGACTGCCCGCACACGAACACTTCCACCCCGGCCTTCTTCAGGTCGCGGATCAGGGGCAGGTTCGGGTTGGCCGCCGCCTTGAAGCGGGCGGCGTAGGCCGCGTCGCTCAAGACCGCCTTGTCGGCCTCGCCGTGAAACACCACGGCGATCTTCACGTCCCGAGCCGTCAGCCCGGCGGCTCCGTACAGGTTCAGCAGGCGGGCGACGTGCTCCAACCCCCTGTTCACCTCCCCGGGCTTCGCGTCCGCCGTGACGTCGAAGACCACCTTCGCGCCCTTCCGCGGTTGCTCGGCTGCCCGGGGCAACGGCACGACCCCACCGTGGCCGGGGACGAGTGGGTAGACCAACCCGGCGTCGTCGGGCGGGGGTTGACCACGGGCCGCGGCGGCGCCCAGCGCCACGGCGAGGACGAATGAGATTCGCATTACCGTGTCTCGCATCTCAGCTCTCCTCTCCGGTGGGTGAGGACTTGCGAACGCACCGCCGTGCAATCTGGGGCGGCCGTTGTTACTTCCCGGTCCCGTCCTTGTCCGTGATGAACACGTCCTGGCGCGGGAACTTCTCGAACAGGTCTGCCGGCTTGCCGAAGTTCGTGGCCAGCACGTCGGGCGGGTTGCCGGCGATCCATTCCGACAGGTCGATGTCCTCGTAGACGCCGGAGTTGAACCCGATGAGGACGCGGCACGGCTTGTCGCCGACGTTCTCCAGCGAGTGCCCGTACCCCTGCGGGATGTAGCCGACGTCGCCCGCCTCCAGCGTCTCGATTCGGTAACGACCGCCCGCGCCGAACAGCGTCACGCCGACCCGTCCCTCGAAGACGTACTGCCACTCGTCGGCCGTCGGGTGCCAGTGCAGTTCCCGCATCGCGCCGGGGTCGAGTTCAAGGATGGCGCCCGTGATGGTCTTGGAGATCGGGAACTTCTTGGAATCAAGCACCCACAACCGGCCCCCCTTGTTGCTGACGCGAGGCTCGTCGGCGAGGAGCCGATACTTGTGCGTCAACGGCCCCGGGTGCGGCCCGTCGAGCGGGGCCGCCGCCATCGCCGGCGGCGGCGCCCCCTGGGCGAAGTACACCTCCCCTTTCGGGAACCCGTCGAAGGTCGATTCGGGGAGGCCGAAGTTCTTCGCCAACAGCGCCTTCGGGGTGTGGCCGATCCAGTCGGTGATGCTGAACGTGCCGAACTCCGAGAAGTAGCCGTTGTCGAAGATCAGGATGAAGTGGCACGGCTCGTTCCCCAGGCATTCGAGCATGTGGGCGTGGCCGCGCGAGAAATACCACACGTCGCCCGGCTCGAAATCGTTCGTCTCTGTGTAGCCGCCGGGGCTGAGGACCGTCGTCCGGACCCGCCCCCGGTCCACGAACGCCCACTCGGCCGCCGTGGCGTGCCAGTGGAGTTCCCGCATGGCCCCCGGCTCGATCCGCATGGACACCCCGGCGATCCCCTTGGAGATCGGGAACTCCGGGACGCTGGCTTCCTTCCCGTAGCTGTTGCCGATCACCTTCCCCTTGGACTTCTCTAGGGCGTACTTGAACGTCGGCAGTTCCTTGCCGGAGAGCAGCGGGTCGGGGACGTTGTTCATGAAGCTGGGGTCCCCGGCTTCAACCCGCCTGGCCCCGATCAGGCCCGCGGTCACGCCGGCCGCGATGGCCGCGGCCTCCTTCAGAAAGTCTCGGCGCTGGAATTCTGACATGGGATCTCCTAGTTTGGTTCTTTCAAATGCGGAACAAGCGTCGTCGCAGCTGCCGCAGGAAGGCCGCGACCTTCAAGCGGCGCCGGGCCTGCTTGCCGCGTTCGGTGAACAAGCGTCGTCGCAGCTGCCGCAGGAAGGCCGCGACCGCCTTCTTCTCGTGTGCGTCGAGGTCGCGGCCGCCCCGTTAGTCGGCGGATCGCCCGTCCGTGTGGACCAGCGGTCCATCGACTAGGTGCTCCGCGACGAACCAGACTTGCGCCTCGTTCGTGCGGATCACGCTGCTGACCAGCAGGTCGTTGGTGCCGTCGTCGCCGTCCTCAGCCGCCTTCCGGGCCATCGCACGGGCCTCCTTGAGTACGATCTCGTGCGCGTGCAGCAGCCGGGAAAGTTGGACCGGCGTCTCCTCGCGCCCCCTGGGCGGCCGCGGGATCAGGGTCGTCTCGGCCACGTCGGCGGACATGGCGATGCTGACGCCGCCCAGCGTCATGATCCGCTCGGCGATCAGATCCACCAGGTCGCTCTGTTCGTTGAAGTGCTTGTCGAACAGCAGGTGGAGCTGGTAGAACGTCGGGCCGGACGCCTGCCAGTGGTGCTTCTTGTACAGATCGCGGAGCGTCATGGCGTCCGCGAGCAGCTGGTTCAGGTTGTCCGCACTCGACCGGCGCGTGTCCTCGGCGAGGGCGATCGGCATGGGCACGACCGATCCAAACGCCTGGGTCTCGTGTGCGCGTTGTCCCGTCAGCGGCGCCGCGCTGCGAGCAACTCTTGCAGGTGTGGACGTTTTCATGACGGTCTCCGGAAAAGTAGGGAAGCGGGCCAAGGGTTCAAAGACCCGGCCCGCGAGGGCAGGTCCGCCTACAGCGGCAGATCCTTGTGCGACGGCAGGCCGTGCTGCCCACGGCCCAGGTCGCCGTCGTACTTCATCGTGGATTTGTACAGCTCCAGGTGGCCGTCGCCGGCGTCCCGGGTGCAGCGCCTGTTCAGGGCCTCCATCTCCTCGGCCGTCATGGGCTTGAAGCCGCGGGCGATCGCCAGGTTCTGGCGCAGCACCGCCAGGGAGTCGATGCCGCTGATGGTGGTCGCCACGGGGAGGCTCATGGCGTAGCGCAGCGCCTCCTCGACCGTCACGACGCCCTTGGTGATCGGCTGCCCGTTCCCCCCCAGACTCTTCATGCCCAGGGCCGCCATGCCGCGCTTGTTGACCTCCGGCAGCACGTCCGTCTGGAAACTGCGGTAGGTGGCGTCGAAGGGGTTCAGCGGCATCTGCACGCTGTCGAACGGGTAGTCGTGCGACAGCATCTTGAGATGGATGGCCGGGTCCTTGTGGCCGGTGAAGCCAACGTAACGCACCTTGCCGGCCTTCTTGGCTTCATCCAGCGCCTCGATCACCCCGCCCTTGGCGAAGTGCCGCTCCGGGTCGTTGTCGTAGACGCACTCGTGGACCTGCCACAGGTCGAGGTGGTCGGTCTGCAGCCGCGTCAGCGACTCCTCCAGCATCTTCATCGCCACCTTCTTGTCGCGGCCGTGGGTGCAGACCTTGGTCATCAGGAAGACCTTGTCGCGCCGGCCCTTGAGAGCCTGACCCATCCACTCCTCGCTCTTGCCGTCGTGGTACTCCCAGGCGTTGTCGAAGAAGGTGACGCCGGCATCGACCGCCTCGTGGACGATGGCGACGGCTTCTTCAAGGGACGGGGCGCTTCCCAGGCTGTAGCCGCCGATGCCGATGACGGACACCGTCTCCCGGGTCTTCCCGAATGGCTTGTGCGGTATCCGATCAGGTCCGGTGTTGCTGAGTTCGAGTCGCGTCGTCCCCTCGGCCCGCAGCAAGGAACCGGACAGGGACAGGGCCGCGGCGGTCAGACCGGCGCTCTGCAGGAAGTCGCGGCGGTCGGGGCCGTGAGAGGCCGCATGGTCGCGGGGGTCGTTCATCGCTGCTTCTCCTTTCGTACTCCTCACCCTGAATGGGCCTGCGTGTTTCGGTTGTGGGACAGGATTCCCATCCCGTCTCGCCGTCCCACGGGCGCTAAGGGCCGCCGGCCTCCAGGAACAGCATCTCCTTGACCTCCTTCTGCATGATGTCCAGCGGGAACCCGTGCGCCCAGCGCGCCTGGGGGTTGTCGAACTGGAGGGACAGCTTGTACGGTTCGTGCCGGCCGTCCCCGGCCTCCCCGGCGCAGCGGTCGCGCAGGGCCTGCATCTCCTCCGCGGTCATCGGCCGGAAGTCGCGCGCGACGCCGAGGTTCTGGCGGAGTACGTCGAAGGAGTCCATGCCGGCGATGGTGACGGCGACCGGCAGGCTCATCGCGTACCGCAACATCTCCTCCGCCTTGACCAGGCCGCTCTTGACGGCGGTGGCCGTGCCCCCCATGGGCTTCATGCCGAGCGCGGCGATGCCGCGCTTGTTGACCTCGGGCAGGATCCGCTTCTCGAAGCTGCGGAAGGTCGCGTCCAGGCAGTTCAGCGGCATCTGGACGCTATCGAACGGGTAGCCGCGGCGGATCATGTCCAGGTGGATGGCCGGGTCCTTGTGGCCGGTGAAGCCGACGAAGCGGGTCTTGCCCTGCTTCTTGGCCTGGTCCAGCGCCTCGAGGACACCCCCCTCGGCGTAGGCCAGCTCGGGGTCGTTGTCGAAGCAGACGCCGTGGACCTGCCACAGGTCGAGGTGGTCGGTCTGCAGTCGCGTCAACGACTCCTCCAGCATCTTCATCGCCAGCTTCGCGCTTCGGCCGTGGGTGCAGACCTTGGTCATGAGGAAGACCTTGTCCCGCCTCCCCTTCAGCCCCCGGCCGAGCCAATCCTCGGCCCGGCCGTTCCAGTATTCCCAGCAGTTGTCGAAGAAGGTGATGCCGGCATCGACGGCCTCGTGGACGAGCCGGATGGCGTCGTCCACCGTTGTGAGGTCGCCGAGGTGATGGCCGCCCATCCCCAGCGCCGACACCTTCGCGTCGGCGCGGCCGAGCGGCCGCTGCGGGATCGTACCCACGGAATGGTCCTGGTCCGCCATGAGAGTCCCCCTTCCGGTCAAGGGTCGAGCAAGGAAGTAGCTGGGGCGGCAGTGGCCCACCGTCACAGCTGCCGCAGGAACGCCACCAGGTCGGTTTTCTCCTCCTTGCCGAGCTTCAACCCCTGCACGAGGTTGAAGAACTCGACGGCGTCCTCCAGCGTCAGACAGCGGCCGTCGTGGAGGTACGGCGGGCTGTCCTTGATGCCCCGCAGCGTGAAGGCCTTGATCGGCCCGTCCCCCGCGATTCCCTCCTTGAGGAACCGCTCAAGGTGGAGGTCGTGCATCTGGTCGTCGAGGTAGAACGGGGCCGGATGGCAGACGGCGCACTGCGCCTTGCCGAAGAACAACTTCTCCCCCCGCAGTTCGCCGGGCGTGGCCTTGTCCGGGTCGAGACGGCCTTCGATCGTCAACTTGGGCGCGGGCGGGAAGTCGAGCATGTTCTGCATCTGGGCCATATGCGTCACCGGGATCTGGTCCAGGATGTTCGCCCCCTTCTTGAGGGCGTGGATCTCATCCCCGTTGAAGTAGGCCGTCCGCTGCTCGAACTGGGTGAAATCCTCGACGGAACGGAGGCTCCGCTTGGAGCCGTGAATGTGCTGGTTGTACAGGCCGCGAAGGCTCACGGTATCCAGGCGCATGCGCCGTTGCTCGGGCCGGGCATCGGGGCTTATGTGGAACTGCCCACTGGTGTGGCCGTTGACGTGGCAATCGAAACAGGTCACCCCCAGGCTTGGCTGGGCCGTCTTGCGGTCGCTGGTCGGGTTGAACTCCTCCTGGGGGAACGGCGTCACCAGCAGGCGCAGGCCGTCGAGTTGCACGGCCGTCAGGATGCCCCCGAACAGGCGGTAGTAGTTGTTAATCGACACAACCTCGCCACGGGACACGTCGCCCAATTCGGGGCGGTTCTGGAGATACATCGCCGGCGGGAACTCGGGCAGGAAGGCCTCGGGGAGGTCGAAATCGACGTCGTACCGCTCCAGGCGGGGAAACATCTTGATCTGCATCGGGGGAAAGACCTGGCCGCCCAGTCCTCCGCCCTGCGCCGGATGCGGCAGCGCCTTGTACGGGAAGGCGTCCTTGCGGCGGATCTCCTCCGGACTCATGGCGGCCAGCGTCTCCCAGTCCATCCCCTGCGGCAGCCGGGCGGTCGGCCCCACGGCCAGGGGCTTGCCCCGCGACATCTTGGCAGTCGGGTCAAGCTTGGCCTCCAGGTTATAGCGGCTCTCCAGGAGTTTCTGCTGGGTCGCCATGACCTTCGGCTTGTTGGCCACGGCGGCCTTGTAGAGTTCCTCAAAGGTCGTCCCCGGCTTCATGGCGCCGAGGGGGTCGCGGTAGGCGTCGAAACCGAGATAGCGGCCCTGGTCGGCCTGGTTGGCTAGGGCTTCCGTGGTGGGCTGCGCTTTGTCCGGGGCGAAGACGTCAGAGAGGTCGTGTTCGGTCTTCTTCTGTTCCGGCCGCTCCACGGGGACTTCGTTCGGGGCCTGGGCCTCGGCGACGGCGTCCGGAGGCGCGTCACCCTTGGGGGGCGGTTGCGTCTTGGCCTCCTGTGAATGGACGAGCAGGATCAGGCTGCCCGCCGCAAACCCCGCGAGAAAGACCACGCTCAGGGTGATACGGCGCATGGGTACGACTCCTGTGGCCGCAGATCAGGGAATTCACTGGTGGGGGTGAAAGCAACATACGCGCCAAACCGCGGTCCATGTGGTGGGTCTCCGCATTTCCCAGCGACTTTTCGCCCGGCCGCCCGGCTACGCAGGTGAAGAATGCGAACTGTGGCCCTTTTTTGGGTGACTTCTTTGGTAACAACGCAGCAAAGTGGTGGAATCCACACTCCCGCCCGGCTCGGCAAGCCGGCGGCGGCGCCTAGCTGCGCTGACCGGACGGAATGCAAACGTGGGGAAGCGGGCCGATCGGGAACCGCGGATCAGTGGGGGGTGGAAGAAAAGTTATCCGGCCGCCTAGAAACGTGCCACGCTAGAGCGCCGAGGCGAGGGGCCGCGGCGTGGTCCGTGGCTTTCCCCGCTGCCCTCAATGCCCCAGTGATGTGCGGATCGGCACTCGCTGAGTGCCAGGTGCAGCGTGGCGGAGTTCCCAATCCAGCTGCTCGAAGCCGGGACGCATCGTATGTCGAGGCGTCCCGGCAGACTTGCCGACCATACGCTGCGGTTTGGCACGGCTCCTGCGTTAGTCCGAAGGCGAGAACGACCGTTGTCGCCCTGCAAGGTCTTCAAAAGAGACCCCCGTTAGTGACAGAGAAAGCGCGACCATGAACACGAAACAGCTAGGGCAAGCCCGGCGGCTAAAGGGATGGCGATTATCAACGACTCCTGAGCTTTCCTGTTCGTCCCATTCTTGGAGGGTATCTGTATGCAGCGTCGAACCAAACGCCTTGTGATGGCTGGCGCCGTATTGGTGCTTGCCGCAGTCGTCATCGCGGGAGCGGCTCGTTATCTACGCTCCGGCCCAGAAACAGCGGCGGCTTCCACGCCGACCGTCCCCGACGCCGGGAAGGACAACCCCACCGTGCCCTACTGGCACGTCTGGACCGACGAGAACGGGGTCAGCCATCAGAACCGCTGCGAGTTGAGCGCATTCAAGCTGCAGAGCATCTCGGAGGGCGCCGCGCCGTCGTGGATCGACAAACAGAGCACCCCGGGCGCCACCGTGCTGGTGGTGGTCCAACCCGTGGGCTGGGTGGGCGAGTGGCACGAGAACCCGAAGCCGCAATGGATCGTGCCGCTCTCCGGCCGTTGGTTTGTGGAAACCATGGACGGCAAGCGCGTGGAGATGGGGCCGGGCGAGGTGTCGTTCGGCGGTGACCAGAACTGCAAGGCGGACGCCCAGGGACGCAAGGGCCACCGCTCTGGCACGGTGGGCAACCAGCCTTCCGTGACCCTGATCGTGCAGCTGGAAAAGGACCCCAGCGCCGGCAAACCCTGCGGCTTCAAGTAATGCGTGCGTTGTGGCAACACCGTGAGGCGTGTGTTGACGTTCAACCTACGTTCCATGAAGGAGAATCATCGTGTCCAAGCCAACGGACTTCCGTGTGGCCGTACTCAACTTCCTGGCCGCCGGACTGGTCGCGGCCCAGGTCATGACCGGGGGCCTCCTGGTCTTCCTGACCGGCATCCTGATCGGAAGTTCTTGAGAGGTGCGGGCCAGACGAAGAGGCCACAGATGTTCGCCACAAAGGCCGTCGAAGTCTACTGACAACCTTGGCTGTCCGCGGCAAGCCCCGACTGTCAAGGAACCCGGCATGCATGTCGATGGAGGTACGATGCTCGATCCAACCCTGGCCCTCGCAGGTCACGAGCCGCCAGCTTCTGAACCGGCCCCGGGCGCCGGCCGGGGGAAGGCGTCGCGCCAGGTGCGCTGTCGCTTTGCCCACGGCTCGGATTCGGGCCCGAGATTCACGGACGATATTTCGCGCCTGCTCCGGAGCCGGCTGCGCCTGGCCATCCTGATCATCCTCGTGGGGTTTGTGCTGCACTTTGTGCGAAACGTGTTGCTGCTAGGATCCGCCTTCGACCATCGTCCGCTCTGGCTCCTTCTAACCGGCTGCGAAATCGCGGTCCTGGCGATCGCTTCGGGATTGCTGTGGAGTCGCCGGCCCCTGTCCATGAGGGCTTTGCGCACTCTCGAACTGACCATTTTCGGCCTGATCGCCGCCTTTTTCGCATGGCTGCAGTTCGACGCCTATTACGACGGCGCCTTGCGACGCGCGATTATGCCTGGAGGAGAAGCGCTGGTCTTCCGGCAGGTCGGCATGGCCGCGGCCTTACGCTGGTTTCTCCTGATCGTCCTCTACGGCACGTTCGTCCCTAACACCTGGCGGCGCTGCGCCGCGGTCGTGGGCATTCTGGCGTTTATTCCGCTTGCTCTCTTGCTTGCCGGCAGCCTGGCGGACAATGTCGCGCGCCCCTACCTGTTATCGGCCCTTCCGGAAGTGGCGATCTTGATGGCCATGGCCGTGGCCATCGCCGTGTTCGGCTCGCACAAGATTCGGGAACTGCAGCAACAAGCCCATGAGGCCCAGCGACTCGGTCAATACCGGCTCAAACAGATCCTCGGCTTCGGCGGCATGGGCGCAGTCTATTTGGCCGAACACGTCCTGCTGCGCCGGCCGTGTGCCGTCAAGCTGATCCGCCCCGACCAAGCCGGCGATCCCAGGACCTTGACCCGCTTCGAGCGCGAGGTCCGGGCGACCGCGACCTTGACGCACCCGAACACCGTCGAGATTTTCGACTACGGACATGCGGAGGACGGCACATTTTATTACGTGATGGAATACCTGCCGGGAATGAACTTGGAGGATCTTGTCGAGCGGCACGGGCCCATGCCAGCGGAAAGGGCCGTGCATCTGCTGCGGCAAGTGTGTCAGGCGTTGCGTGAGGCTCACGGCATCGGTCTGATCCATCGCGACATCAAGCCGAGCAACATCTTTGCCTGCGAGCGCGGCAAGGTGTATGACGTGGCCAAGCTGCTCGACTTCGGTCTGGTGAAAAACTTCGGCCTGGGGGGCGACGACGCCAGGCTGACGCGGGAGGGTGCCTTGACCGGATCGCCGGCCTTCGTGTCGCCCGAGCAGGCGGCGGGGCGCCCGCAACTCGACGCGCGCAGCGACATCTACAATGTCGGTGCCGTGGCCTATTTCCTCATCACGGGCCAGCTCCTCTTTGAGCGCCAATCCGCCCTGCAAATGCTTCACGCCCATGCTTATGAATCGCCCGTTCCCATTCAACGATTTCAGGAGGCGGCCCCGCCCGACCTGCAGGGGGTCGTTCTTCGCTGTTTGGAAAAAGACCCGAACCGACGTTACCAGGATGCAGCGAGTCTGGACAAGGCGCTGGCCACCTGCACCTGCGCCGGCGGGTGGACTCAGGACAGGGCCGAGGAGTGGTGGCAGCGACAGGATGACAGCCCCATAGGGGCTTCGTCGCGGGAGCAGGCGAGCGCGGCGGCCAAACTATAGCCGTAGCACGGCGACAGGCCGGCGGCCAGCGCAGATCCCGTAGAGGCAAATTACTTGGCCTACCAGCGATTTCCCAGGCCGAGATATGTGACTCCTTGGCTATCGGTTCGTCAAGCGCTTGGCATCCCGTCTTCGAGGCCCGAAGCTATGCTTGTCGCCACAGCCGCAGCGGGTCCGCCATGA
>Ga0182024_10003676_pt1 | contig 36240 bp, 34 predicted proteins | sample P32metaG_FD_120480 | JGI IMG/M metagenome (GOLD analysis project Ga0182024, IMG submission 120480) | Permafrost microbial communities from Stordalen Mire, Sweden - P3-2 metaG (Illumina Assembly) | ecosystem: Environmental > Terrestrial > Soil > Wetlands > Permafrost | place: Sweden: Stordalen...
CCTGAAGCTGCGAGGCCACGATCCCACCACAACAATCGTCGCCGCCTTGCGGGAGATGCTTCAAACAGGGAAATTACCCCCGTTGCCAGCGAAAGCTGCTGCACGCGGCTGAAGTGTCACACGCAAGGAACACAGGAGTTCGAGAATGCTGCGTATCGAACTTTCATAGCTCTAATTGTAGGCAAAAATGGAATAACTTTGGCTGTTGATGTATTGAACTAGTTGGGCTCTTCAGCCTTCTCATCGACGGTTTTCGTCACCGAGATGCCCAAGTCGCGCAGCCGCATGCGAAGTGTCTGCCTGGCTAAGCCCAGAATTTTAGCGGCTTGGTGCTGACTACCGCTGGTGAATCGCAAGACCGCTGCCAGAAGAATGCGGTTTACTTCGAGATGCACCTCGGCGTCCAGATCCGTACTGCCCGCTTCCAATCGCTGGTCGATCAGGTTCTCGAGGAATCGTTCTCCGGCGGCCGTCGCACCCGAGACAGCCGCGTGGCTACTGGGCTTGGCTGAAAGATCCGGCAAGAAAATGGGTAGCAGCACCGCGCCTGTCGAGCGAAGCAGAGCTTGTCGGATGACACTCTGTAGCTCGCGCACGTTTCCGGGCCAGGAATAGGCCCGTAGCCGGTCCATCACGTCTTGAGCTACCTCACGCACATCGCGGTTCAGTTCTCGGTTATAGCGGCAAATAAAATAATCCACCAGCATCGGGAGATCATCGCTTCGCTCACGCAGAGGGGGCAGGTGGATTGTGAAAACGCCAACGCGATAGTAAAGGTCCGACCGGAACTTACCCTGCTCCGACCAGGCCTTGAGATCGCGGTGGGTGGCGGCAATCAGACGTACGTCGGTCCGCACGGTCTCGTTCCCACCGATACGCTCAAACGTCTGCTCTTGCAGGAGGCGCAGCATTTTCGCCTGTAAGGCCAGGGGCATATCGCCGACCTCGTCGAGGAAAAGCGTTCCACCGTCACATTGCTCGAACTTGCCGATGCGGCGACGGTCGGCGCCGGTGAAAGCTCCTCTCTCATGGCCGAAGAGCTCGCTCTCCAGCAATTGCTCCGGAATGGCAGCGCAGTTCAGGGCGAGGAAGGGCGCCTTAGCCCGGGTGCCGTGCTGGTAGAGTGCACTCGCCACGAGCTCCTTTCCGGTGCCACTTTCTCCAGTAATCAGGACTGGTACATTTTGGCCCGCGACCCTCCCGATCGCTTTATAGACTTCGCGCATCGCGTTGCACGAGCCGACGATGCCCCCCTCGACATGCGGTTGCAGCATTGCTTGAGGAATGAGCGCCGGCTCGCGCATCCTCCGGCCGACTTCCATCGCTTCGCAGACCACGTGCCGAAGCTGGCTGGAATCCAGTGGCTTAAATAAATAATCGTACGCCCCTTGCTTCAGTGCTTCGATCGCCAAGTCGGATGACTTGGCGCCAGTGACAAATATCACCGGGATACGCGCATCAATTTTACGGAGATGCTGGTAAACCGCGAGGCCCGATTGGTCCGGCAGCCGCATGTCGAGGAGAATGACGTCCGGCGGATCGGCGGCGGCGCGCTGAAGCCCGTCGGCGCCGGTGCAGGCGACTTCGACCCGGTAACGGGGACGGGGAAAGGCCCGATGCACGTGCTCTGCGGTCGTGTTCGGGTCATGATCGATAAGCAGTAGTTGTTCCACAGATGTCTCCATTCCGGTAATCCCAGAACACCAAATGCGTATCACGGCCACGCCGTTGGGCCAGACCTTCGTTGGCAAATAAATTGCACTTCGAGTCAGCTCCCTAAAGTAACTAGCGTGCTTGCGGGGGGAGTGGGGCGCCAAAAATCTGACCATCAAGATCATGGTTGTAATCGCCGGATCGAATAGCATAATACCAGCGCCGATCTTGGCTTAGGCCACTAATGATGTCACAAGAACGGAATTCCGCCGATGCTTCCGACTTGGAAGGGTTTCGCGCGTACCTGCAATTTCTGGTCGCGCAGCGGACCGCGTCGCGCTATCGGGCCAAGATCGATTTTTCGGGAGTCGTGCAGGAAACGCTTCTCGAAGCGCATCAGGAAATGGCCGGCGGTGCGCAAGTTCCGGCCGGCCAACGGCTGCCCTGGCTGCGGCGCATTCTGGCAAACAATCTGGCGGACCAGGTCCGTCGCTTGGCGGCGGGCAAACGCGACGCGGCTCGCGAGATCTCATTGCAGGCACTGGATGATTCCTCGCACCGGCTTGAACAATGGGTGGCCCGCGATTTGCGGCCGCACGATGCCGTCCAGCGCGAAGAGGAAATCCTGCTGCTCGTTGCCGCATTGGAAAAGTTGCCGTCCGCGCAGCGGGAAGCGCTGGTCTTGCAGTACTGGGGCGGTTTGACGCTTCTTGAGATTTCCAAGCGCCTCGCGTGTTCACGCGACGCGGTGGCTGGATTGATCAAACGGGGCGTTCGCGCTCTAAGGCTTGAAATGGGTGATGTCCGGTAAGACACTAAAGATCAAGGGCAACGCGATGAACGACAATCCCGTCACCGATCTTCGCGAAACTGAAGTGGATGCAGCGGTCGCTGAATACTTTGAGTCGATCGAGCGGGGCGAGACGCCGGACGAACAAGCCTTTCTCAATTCCCACCCGAATATTGCCGGCGAGTTGTGTGAATTCCTGGCTGACTACGGTGCCTTGAAAAGTGCGTCTCCGCTTGCTGGTGAAGCAAAGGGCCCCGCGCCGCATGATGACGATCAATTCCCCGAGCCGCGCGACCCGGCTTCCCCAGACCTGCCGATTGTTGCCGGCTACAAATTACTGGGCGTTTTGGGCCGCGGCGGCGCGGGCATCGTCTACAAGGCCTTGCACTGCCGCCTGAACCGCACGGTCGCGCTTAAAATGCTGGCCGACGGTGCCTGGGCCGGCTCGGAAGGACTGGAACGGTTCCTGCGTGAGGCTGAGACGGTGGCGGGGCTGCACCATCCCAACATCGTGCAGCTTTACGACGCCGGCGGCCGGCAGGGTCGAGCGTATTTTACGATGGAGCTTATCGATGGGGGCAGCCTGGCCCAGCGGCTGCGTGGGGCACGTCAGCCGTCCCGCGAGGCCGCTGCCCTCGTGGCGACGGTGGCCGAGGCCGTGCAGGCCGCTCATGCCGGTCGCGTTGTCCACCGCGACCTCAAGCCCTCCAACATCCTGCTTACGTCAGATGGCACCCCGAAGGTGACAGACTTCGGCCTCGCTCGCTGGATGGAACCGGGGCCGGCGCTCACCCTCACCGGGGCCGCAGTCGGGACGCCCAGCTACATGGCTCCCGAGCAGGCCCGCGGCGAGACGCACACGGTCGGGCCAAGTGCGGATGTCTACTCGCTTGGGGCAATTCTCTATGAACTAATCACAGGCCAGCCGCCGTTCAGGGGTGAGACGGCGGCGCAAACCCGGCTTCAGGTGATCGCCCAGGAACCGGTGCCGCCCTCGCGCCTCAATGCGGCGGTGCCGCGCGACCTGGAGACGATCTGTCTCAAATGCCTGGAGAAGGACGCTTCACGCCGCTATGGCAGCGCAGCGGCACTGGCCGAGGACCTGCAGCGATTTTGCCGGGACGAGCCTGTCACCGCCCGCCGTGCAGGGGCGGGCGAGCGTCTGGTAAAATGGTGTCGCCGCCGGCCCGGGGCGGCCACGGCACTGCTGGCAGCATTCCTGCTCCTGGCCGCGGTCGTGGGCGACGGAGCATGGTTGACCTGGAGACACGTCCTGACCGTAAGGGCGGTCGAAGCCGAATTGCAAAACGTTGCGCAACGGCAGCATGAATCCGACTGGGCGGGCGCCCGTAGCGCACTCGAGCGGGCGCAGATCGAACTGGGTGTCGGCGGCCCGGAAACTCTGCGGCGCCGCATCGAGCAAGCTCATGACAATCTGGATCTGGTGGCCCGGCTCGATGGGATACGGCTCGACGACGCCGCAAGCGGCGCGCCCGGGCTCAGGAACCCCATCATAGATAGCGGCTATGCCCAGGCGTTTGCGGCGGCGGGATTGGGGAAAGCCGGCGATGACCCGAAGCTGGTGGCATCGAGGATCGCAGCCTCACAGGTCCGCACTGCCCTCGTGGCCGCGCTCGATGACTGGGCTCCTCACGCAGAGGAGGGCGACCAGCGCTGGATTGCGGCGGTAGCGCGCTATGCCGACCCGGACCCATGGCGCGACCAGGTGCGCGACCCGTCGGTATGGGGAAACAGAAAGAAATTGCAAGTACTGATTGCGACGGCGCCCGTGGCGACGCAGTCGGTTCAGGTCCTGCTGTCACTCGGAATCTGGCTGGCCAAGGCCGGCGGTGATGCCACGGAATTCCTCGAGAAAGTGCAAAGCGCCCATCCCTCCGACTTTTGGGCCAACTTGACGCTGGCCAATTTGCTAATGGACAAGCAACCGGCGATTGCCGTGGGATACAACCGCGCCGCGCTCTCCGCCCGGCCCGAGGCGGCTGCGGCATATAACAACCTCGGCGCCAGCCTCAAGGCGGCCGGTTCGCCGGACAAGGCAATCAACTGCTTCCGAACCGCCGTAGCAAAAGAGCCCGCCAATCCGCTCATGCGCTATAACCTTGGGACCGCCTTGTCAGACGCAGGGAAACTTGACGAAGCGATCGGACAATTCCGCCAGGGCCTGCAGCTTGATCCGGGCGGCGAGATGACACACTACAATCTGGCCATCGCACTTAAAAACAAGGGTCAATTGGACCAGGCCATTGCTGAATATCAACAGGCATTGCAGCTTCAGCCCGATCACGCCGAAGCGCTGACCAATCTCGGAGTTATTCTTTGCCAGCAGGGGCATCCGGATAAAGCGATCGACCTGTATCGCCATGCACTGAAGAGCGAGCCCGAATTGTTAGAGGCGCATAACGGGCTCGGCAACGCGCTGGCCGCCATGGGCCTGACGGATGAAGCGTTCGATCAATTTCGTCAGGCCCTGCGAATCAAGCCAGATGACCCGCTGACGCGCGGCAACCTCGCCCATACGCTGAACCTTAAAGGCGAGAAGGCCGCTGCCGCGCGACTTTATGCCGACGTCCTGGCCGGAAACAGTCTTGACCCCAAAGGCCAGTTCACAGGAAGACGCTACGACGGGGCATGCAGCGCTGCGCTGGCCGGGTGCGGCCACGGGACCGACGCGGCGAATCTGGGCGATTCGGAGCGAACACATTGGCGCGCCCAGGCGCGACAATGGCTTCGGGCGGATTTGGCCGGCTGCGCAGGATATCTAAAAGATCCAAGCAAAACGGCGGCCGGCACCGTCATCGAAGCGCTCCAGTACTGGCAGACCGACGGCGATCTGGCCGGTCTTCGCGACACCACCGCTCTTCATGAACTTCCCGCAACCGAGCAGGCGGAATGCCGCGATCTATGGAATGATGTCGCAAAGGTGTTGAAACAGGCACAAGCAGCGGCGGCCAGCACCGCGCCTGACGCCGCAGAATCTCGTTGACGTAAGTCATCCTCCTTTTAGACAGAAAGGAGACGTTATGGACTTTTTCTTGATCCTGCTATATCGGATTCTCCTTAAAAAGGCGGGCAACGAGGACGGAATCCAGATACGCTCGAACCTCAACGATCGTGCCATTCACAAATCGACATACCCAGCAATACCGGTTATCGAACCTGAAACCGTTTTTGGCGGTAGCTTCGGAATGAAGTTCGACCACCGCCCAGTCACCACTTACGAGCGCATGTTCCACGTGCAGTTCCGCACCTTTGGGCAGAACCTTTGCCAACTTTTCAAAGGTATGTGCGAGGAAGTCGGCCCGGTCTACCAGGGAAAATAAGCCGGCTCTTAGACCAACCTGACGTTGCGTTCCATCGTCTTGATCACGTCGTCGAACCGGCCTGCGAGCACCTGCTTGGCGAGACTCAGTGTGTAACCCTTGGCCGTGTGGAACGGAACATGCGACGGCAGCGACAGGGCGAAGGGATCGACTACCGCATCCACGACGACCGGTCCGCCTTTGTGGGCCAGGGCCGCGGCAAGCGCCTCTCGAACGTCGCCGGGCTCTTCGATGCGGATTCCCTTCGCGCCCATCGCTTCGGCGACCTTGGCAAAATTGGGGTTCTTGAACCCGACGCCGAACGGGATGAAGCCGGCCTCTTGCTGCTCGATTTTGACGAAGTCCAGCGATTCATTGTTGAGAATGATTTGAACCACCGGGGTCTTTCGTTCCACTTGCGTCAGAAGGTCGCCCAGGGCGAGCATGGTGAAGCCTCCGTCGCCGCAAAGGGCGATGGTTTGCCGGCCCGGGTATGCCAACTGTGCGCCGAAGGCATTGGGCGCGGCGTTTGCCATGGACGCCCAGCTAAACGAACCAAAAAGCCTGCGATTCCTGCCGCCCTTGATATGTCTCGCCATCCAGATGCATGCCGTACCAGTATCGGCGAAAAACATCGCATCGTCGGAAGCAAGATCGCTTAGCGTGGCGGCCAGGAATTCCGGTCGAATGGGCTTGATCCCGGGCCCTTTCTTGACGTAGTGCTGCAAGAGCTCGTGGAACGAGTGGGTGTGCCCGAGATGTTTGTCCAGAAAGCCGCCATCGGACTTGCCACGGACGCTGGCAAGCAGGGCAGTGACAGTAGCCTTGATGTCGCCCACGAGCCCGAGATCGACAGCCGTCCGGCGGCCGATGTGCTTGGGGTTCTTGTCGATCTGGACTTTCTTCACACGATTGCCGGGCAGGAATTCCGAAAAGGGAAAGTCAGTGCCGAGCATCAGCAGGAGATCGGCCTCATTAATTGCGCCGTAGGCTCCGCCGTAGCCGAGCAAGCCGGTCATGCCGACGGCATTGGGATTGTCGTGTTCCAGCCACTGCTTCCCGCGGAACGAATAGCCAACAGGCGCCTTCAGTTTGCCCGCCAGTTGGACCACCTCATCGCGGGCCTCCCTGCACCCGTCGCCGCCAAAGATCGCCACCGTTGGGGCTTCGTTGATCATCTGCACGAGCCGATTCAGGTCGGCATCGGAAGGACGAAGGATGGGCGGCTTGGAGATCATGATCTCGGATGACTGGTCGGCCGCTTCAGCCGACGCGATGTCGCCGGGAATCGAAATGACCGTAGGCCCTTTTTCCAGGACCGCGGTGCGGATTGCGGTATTGATGACCGACCGCGCCTGCTGAGGATTGACCAACCGCCCCGTGTATAGAGATGCGGTCTCGAAGAATTGGTAAGGATTGAGTTCTTCGAGCGCGGACGTGTCTATCAGGGCCGTCTCCACGTCTCCGGCGATGGCGATGACCGGAGCGCCCTCCTTGCGCGCGTCTATGAGCCCGTTGATCAGATGGGTGACACCGGGGCCCGCCGTACCACACACCGCAACGGGATTGCCGGTCAGAAAGGCTTCGGCCACGGCGGCAAAGACGCCGTACTCTTCATTGCGGACGTGGATGAGCTCGACCTTGCCGTTGCGGCGCAGAGCGTCGATGACCGGATTCAGAGCGTCGCCAACGATGCCATAGCAGCGTCTAACTCCGGCGTTTGCCAGCATCTCCCACAAGAGGTCTGCCACTTTCCGTGACATACTATGCCTGCCTTTCAAGACTGAAGTCCCAAGTTTGAACTTTTGTGAACGACTCCCCTTGCGAACAACTCGCCTGACTGCAATCTCCGGGCCACGGGCCGACGTGGTGGACCCGGATTATTCACCGCAGAGACACAGAGATCGCGGAGAAGATTGAATACCCATGACTTACATGCGGTTGACTTCCCTTCCAGCACGCGCAGGTTGCGCCGCTCGTCCTCTTTGGTGATTTCCCTCTTTCTCCGCGTACTCTGCGTCTCTGCGATGAATCCCGGAATGTTACGGGTTAAGAATGGGTCGAGACGACATGGAATGTGAAAGAATCCGTGCCGATTGGCAAAGAACTGGCCGTGGGCTGGAGATACGCGCCATGGAGGCAGCGTCAACGACTATATGACCGCGGCATTGCCTGCCGCCACGGAATCTGCGAACATCCATCATGTCCTGCAAAGGCATGCGAAAGCTCATTCCCTTTTTCTTCGTCGCGCTGCTGGCGCCCCTGATTAGTGCGGCACCCGCCCATGGCGGTGCTGCGGAGACCGTTCGCGTTGAAGTGCAACAGCACGACGGACGGTGGCAGTTGCTCCGCGACGGCAAGCCATACTTCATCAAAGGGGGCGGCGGCGATGGGTCTGCCGTGCTCCTGGCGGCGAGCGGCGGCAACTCCATCCGCACCTGGTCCGCCGACGACCTCGGCAAGCGGCTCGATGAGGCACAAGCGAACGGGCTGACGGTGGCCGTGGGTCTGTGGCTGGGGCACCCGGAGCAGGGGTTCGACTACAACGACGCCGCCCAGGTCGAAGCTCAGACCGAGGCCGTCCGCCAGGCCGTCGTGAAATACAGGGACCACCCCGCCGTGCTCCTCTGGGGGCTGGGCAATGAAATGGAGATGCAGTACCCGGACAACGCCGCGATCTGGTCGCACATCGGCAGCCTGGCGGCCCTGGTGCACCAGCTCGATCCGAACCATCCGACCATGACCGTCATAGCCGAGATCGGGGGCCGCAAGATCCAGCATATCAACCAGCTATGTCCGCAGGTGGACATCATCGGGATCAATGCGTACGGCGGCTTGCCGACGCTGCCAGCACGTTACAAAGAGGTTGGAGGGACCAAGCCGTACATCGTGACGGAGTTCGGGCCGCCGGGTAATTGGGAATCACCCAGGACGGCATACGGGGCGGCGCTGGAGTTGACCAGCACGCAGAAGGCCGAGCGGTATCGCGAAGGCTATGAAAAGGGCATCGCTCAGGAGCGGGGGCTGTGCCTGGGGTCGTACGCGTTCATCTGGGGGCACAAGATAGAGGCGACGCCGACCTGGTTTGGCATCCTGTTGCCGGACGGCACGCGTCTCGGCGCCGCCGATGCCTTGACGGAAGAATGGACCGGCCATCCACCGGCGCACCGTTGTCCGACGATCGATTCGATCAAGCTCGGGGGCAGCGACGATGTGAACCCAGGGGACCTGGTGGATGTGGAATTGAAGGCCGCCGACCCCGATCGCGACCCGATCGAGGTGAAGTGGGTGTTGCAGCGCGACCTGTCGGAGTTTGGCGGCGATGCCGATGCCTCGGCTGATGTGGCCGCGTTTGTGAAGTCCGATGAAACATCGGCGGAAATCAAGGCACCGGCCGGAGGCGGGACGTACCGTCTCTATGCCTACGTTCGGGACAATCGAGGCGGCGCCGCGGCCGCTAACGTCCCGCTGCACGTCAAGGGGCCGGTCCAATTGCCCGCGGCGAAGAGGCCCGCGACGATGCCCGTGGTGGTTTTCGACGAAGCAGGCCGCGAATCGGCGCCATATGTCCCTTCGGGCTGGATGGGCGATGCCAAGTCGATCAAGCTCGATCTGAAGTGCGAAGAACACCCGCATGCCGGCAAGACCTGCATCCGGGTGGATTTCACCGAGGGCAAGGGATGGGGCGGCGTCGTCTGGCAATCGCCCGGCGGGGACTGGGGCGGCCGTGCCGGCGGGCTCGACCTGACGGGGGCCAGGAAGCTCACCTTCTGGGCCCGCGGTCAAAAAGGCGGCGAAGAGGTTTCGTTCGAGCTTGGCCTCATCGGCCACGACAAGCGCTTCTTCGACACCGCCAATGGCAAACTCAAAGCAACGCTCACCGCGGATTGGAAGCAGTACTCGATTGACCTGTCAGGCAAAGACCTGTCCCGGATCAAGACCGGCTTCTCCTGGACGGTTGCCGCCTCCGGCGAGCCGATCACTTTTTTCCTGGACGACATCCAATACGAATGACGGCGTGCCGCGTTTGATTTGTCACTTGGCAAAACACAGACGGGCGGCAACATTGCTGGAGCCGCCCGTCGCGCGGGGATCAATCCGACGTCTGTTGAAGGCGAGCATGGGAATTCTTTGTGGCACGGGCGTCCCGCCTGTGTCTTTCGGCCGAAAAACACAGGCGGGACGCCCGTGCTACAAAAGTTCCCGGCTCAGTGCGGACCCTACAAAATCACAAGCACGTGATCGCGCACAGCCCTCGCCGTCCGACATTCTCACGGCGTCGGGGGAATGTACACCGTCCCGTTGGTGCCGCCGATCCAGCGTCCCTCCGGCTCCTGCCACTGCTGAGTTTTCTCGTCACCAGTCAGGGCTGCTCCGCTTTCGTTAGCAGATGGCGGCAACGCCGGCACGAAATAGGTCCCTTGGCCGACATTCACTGCGGTGCCAGCCGCCAGCACCTGGTCGCTGTTGGCCGAGGCCCTTGCCTGAGGCGTACTGGCCTGCTGCGATGTGCAGGCGGCCCCGGTTAGTGCCAACGCGGCCACACAGGCCCATGCTCCCCTGCGCGCTATATTGATCATTGACATATCAGTCTCCTTTCTTAGACGATTCCCCGATAGGAGGTAGTTTAGCAACCGTCATGCCAACGGCTTTGGTAGACGATTGTAGCTGTTGCAGGGCCTAATGCTGTGGATTTCAAGCTCTCCGCAGGCTCATTTCGGTCCACTCGGGCAGATTCGCGGCTTGGGGTCATTTCGGGCGTCGATCACGCTCATTTGCCGCTGCCCCACGGTGGCAAAATTTCCGGCGCGCACGGTCAGGTTGGTGATCCAGCCATTCACCGTGGAGTGGACCTCGCATCGCTCCAAACTGCCGTCACCGCCACCCGCAGCACACGAGGAAGCTTCCTCGACCGCGTCCGAACGGCCGGAGTCTCAGGGCGCTGCTTCGTGTTGATCTTGTCGGCTATTCTGGTCATATCGGCCGAAATGTGAGGATCGCAACGCTGTATAGAATCACAAAGAAAGCGATCTCGACCAGCGGACGACGCCAAACGTAACGGTTGAGATCTATAAACTGGTTGATGCCGATCCGCACCAGGAAAAACATCGCCCCGCAGATGACCAGCAGGACGGCGGCAGGGTCCACCAGCATCCCGTCAATGTTGATCTCGCGAAGCGGGAAAAGCATGGTGCGTGCTCCTCTTCAGTTCATAGCGAGTTCCACGGGGGCGGAGGTGGACGTCTCCGGGGCCCTCAATCCGGAAAGTAACAGGTTTACGCCTATTTCGCGATCCCTTGGATTGTTGGTCACCGCTTGGAGCCGCTGCAGCTCGTCGTACATCTGCGTTTCCCAGCAAAGCCGTTGCTGACGCGTCGCGCAGGACTGGCCTGAGCAACGGTTTCGCCGCATTCGCACGAGCAACTCGGCGGCCCGCTCCGGGCCCTTTCTGGGGGCGCCGATGACGAGGAAGACCAGGGGCACGAACGCGTAGGCGACGACGAGTGCGATCAGAACGTTGACGTCCTGCACAAAGTCGTACTGCTGCGGATTCTTCGGCTCCATCAGGACAAGCAGCCCGTTCATGTAAAACAAGCCCAGGCTCGCCAGCCTGGCCTTTGTCTCTGCCCAGGCGCCGACGAACATGAGCAGGAACAGGACGGTCCCCAGACTTAGCGGGTCGTTTTCGTGAATCAGCAGGAGATATTTGGCCGCCATGGCGACCACGCCGCCGATGAGGTTGCCAATGAGGTTCGGCCAATTGGCTGACACCGGGTCGTCCAGCGTGACGAAAATCACCAGTGCCACCGCGACATTGACCAGGAACGTAGCACCGTCTGCCCAGGCGGTAACGTCCCAAATGACAAAAGCCAACAGCACGCCAAGCACTGTTCGAATCAGGTTGGTTATCGCGTGAGACCGGTGCGCCGCGAACTTCGGCTGCGGATAAAGCGGCGAGACTGCATCAGGCGGGTGCAATGTCAGGATCGCTTCCAGTCCGCCAAGAAGGTAAACCAGCGCATCGATGATCTCCCGGGGCGCCCAAGCCTGCGCCCATGAGGCTTGGCGCAGCTCGGCCAGTGTATCTGCTTGACGCCGCAGACTCGGCAAATCGAGAGCCGCGCTGGATCGCAGGAAGACGGCGACGCCTTGAAGCGCGTCGGTTAGCAAACCCGCGCTGGTTCTGGTTGCGTCTTGACGGCTGGCCGCACCGCGAATGCTCAACACCGCGGACTGCAGCGAGAGCAGGGCTGTGGGGACCCCGCGAACCCAGGGCTTCACCCAGTGCAAAGCCCGCCTCTCCGCGACCGCGTTGGTGCAGCTTTCGTCCAAACCGAGGATTTTCGCCGTGAACGGCGCGTCCTTTGGCTCGTCGAATGCGCCCAGCTCCAATTGCCTGACGGCCCAATCGAGCAGGTCGGCGGCCAGGTCACGGATGTGCCTGGCGAACTCGCCGGGGACGTCGTCGCTTCGTACCGCGATGTCAGACGCGACGAGGGCAAAGAGTATGCCGAGAACGGTTGCCGAGCCCCGGTCGATCGCGGTCTGCCAGACATTGAGCGGCGCCGAATCGACGTTGGCCGCGACGATGGCGGAGGTGAAGGCGGCGAGACTGGCGGCATACGACACGTATCCGCGGCGCAGGGTCGCCCAATACGCACACGCGCCCAGCCATGCGGAAAACAGCACATAGAAACGAACCGGCTGTTGCGGGAACAGCCCCACGGCTACAAGAGCGACGATGCAGCCGATGATTGTCCCGACGAGGCGGGAGGCCGTCTTGCGGAGAGCGTTCCCCCGCACCGGAGGGCTGACGATAAAAACGGTCCACATCGCCCAGCGGGGCACGTCGAGTTGCAGCCACATCGCTGTGTATAACGCCGCAATCCCCGCCACCGTCGTGCGCAGCGCGAATCCCACGTCCCCTGCGCTGGTAAAGACCAGCCAAGGTTCGTTACGAACTCCAGTTGCTTTGACAGCGCTCGACATTCGCTTTCTCCCAGGCTTTACCGATGAAGCTGCCGCACCGCGAGCGCGATCTTTGTCCAACAGGCACGGATTTTACCCATTCGCGGCTGTTGACACCGCTCAACCGCTCCGTGACATCACACGGTGGCACGGAATCTGCGACAAGCGTGCCAAGCCAATAAGAAAACCGAATCGTCCTTTGAGGCATAGATGACGGAAAAGACTTCGGCATTATTGAGCGGGCTCAGCCCAGGCGCTTCGCCCGCGGCTGAGATACGGGTTGAAGACCTGTACAAGTCGTTCGGTGACAAGTCGGTCTTGAAGGGGATCAATCTTGAGATCCATCGCGGCGAGATGGTGGCCGTCTTGGGCAGTTCAGGAAGCGGGAAGTCGACCCTGCTGAGGCTGCTCACCGGCCACTTCAAACCGGACGGGGGCCGGGTCCTGATTGCCGATCATGAAGCCGCCGGTTCGCCTCTGGTTGATCTGGCAACGCTTGATCCGGTTGGGATGGAGCAGCTTGAGCGGCATTGGGCGGTTGTGTTCCAGGGCAATGGCCTGCTCGGCGGGACTGTCTATGACAACATCGCCTTGCCTCTGCGCGCCGTCCAATACCTCGACGAGGAGCAGATCAAAGACAAGGTGGCCCGGGTCGTTCGCGCCGTTGGGCTGGACATGGACAAAGACGCACCGGCGAACGTGGACGAGCTATCGGGAGGCATGGCAAAACGAGTTGCCATCGCACGAGCGATCGCAGTTGACCCTATTCTCATCTTATACGATGAGCCGACGTCGGGATTGGACCCGCGCCGCGCCTGGGAGATCCAGGATGTGATCCAAGCCGTACATGTCCATCGCGATGCAAACGGGACGGTCCGCACCAGCTTTATCGTCACGCACGACAAAGACCTGTTACACCGTCTCCGTCCGCGCACGGTTGTCCTCGACGCCGGCCGCGTGCTGTTTGACGGGACCTATCGAGCTTTCCAGCAGTCAGACTCGCCAATTATTCGGCCTTATCTGGAAACGACCCCTGACTCATGACCGCGCCTAAGCACAAGCCGCTCCTGCCCCGTTTGCATTGACTTGCCCCGTGGCTTACCCTCGCTTTGTGCCCGATTTCGCCTCGCTGAGCAATCGTTTTTTAACCGCCCCTCCGGTGCATTTCGGGCCGACACGACCGACACGGCCCGGCTCGGAGCCGCCGCGTAACCACCATTAGGAAAGGAGTTCCATGCGGAACGCCAACGACCATCGATCATCGCTCACGCCTGCCACCGCCGCGGCGCTGCTGCTGGCTTGCCTGGTGCTCGCCGCGGCTCCCCGGACCGCTCGGTGCGAGGACCAACCCGCGGCCAAGGCCGACAAGGACGCGATCCAGGGGACGTGGAAGCTGGTTTCCGCCGAGCATGGGGGCAAGATCGACAAGCCGGAGGGGGCCGACGCGCTCAAGATCCGCTTTGAGGGCGGCCAGTCGTACCAGGTGAAGGGCGAAGAGAAAGTAGACCCCGCCGAATTCAAGCTTGATTCGGACAAGTCCCCCAAGCAGATCGACCTCACTCCCGGCACAGGTCCGGACAAGGGCAAGACCATGAAAGGAATCTACGAGCTGAACGGCGACAAGCTCAAGCTCTGCATCGCCGGCGACGACCGACCGGCGGACTTTAAGGCGGAAAAAGAGGACCCGGCCGTGTTGACGTTTGAGCGGGACAAGTAGGGCGGTCACCTGAAACTCGGCGAAGGCTCGTTCTTCGTGAAACGCCGGGAAGAGAACCCGGGAGCAATAACATGAACGACAAAAGCAGGACGCTTCTGGTCAAACTCGGCAAGACACAAATTGATGCAATGTTCGCTCGTCAGCAAGAAGGGCCAGCCATCGACGACTCGGACTTTGTGCCGCTGCTTGCGATCGTGGTAGTAGCGTTCGAGATGACGCGGAATGACGAGGCGCTTACCGACGAGCTGTGGGATTATGCCCTGACGGTGTACGACCGCATCTGCCAGGAAAATGATCCGAGATCCACTACCGCCGAGAACCGTCAACTTATGCTGAGCTACATGTTGGAAAAACCGCGAGCCAGGCGAAGAAAGCGATGATGAACATGTACACCCTGCCAGCCTGGCGGGGTCGAGGCATCGCGACGGCACTGCTACGGCACTTGATCCAGCTCGCACGGCAGACGAATTGTTCACGGGTCAGTCTCCACGCGACGCCCAAGGCAGTCCCTGTCTACGCCCGCCTGGATTTCAAATCCGCCGACGCCGAGATGCGCCTCGCGCTGCAATGAGGCTGACCGTCGCGGCAGAGGAGTCCCGCGCCAAATCCACTTCGGCGATCACCGCATGCTCGTCCACGATGTACAGCAACGCCAGTTCACGGGAAGATCAGGAATACGTTCGGGCTGAGGGCATACGCTGTTCGGTTGTCCGGCAACTCCTACCGAAACTGGAGCAGCAGGGTGGGTACGGGCAGGTTGCCGAACATGGCCGCCCGCATACCCGGCATCCGCAACGTTTCGGGTGTGGCTGGCTCCATGTGGGGCAGCAAACGAAGAGCATCGTGGAGATGGATCGACTCGAGCTTGCCGGCTCTTGAGTAGACGTGGTGCCGGACCCCGCAGGCATCCTCTGCACCCACGGAGAGGTCGCTGTACGCGACCACGTCCTCGATCTCGGTGGGGGGTGTCCTTGCCAAAAGAGAGGACATACACCCAGGCGCCCTCGCGTTCTTGAAGCGTGGATCGATAACGCACTCTCGTCCTTACGTTGGCGCCACATCGGTTTACATCGGTCTCCCGACACGCCGGCAATTCGTGCATCCTGACTCAGAACGGCTTGCCGGTGAACGGGTTGATCGCACCCTGAGGCGGCCGCTCCTTCTTCTCTGTTACTGTTATGTGTGGATGTGCGCGACGAAACGCCTCCAAGGCCGAGCCGGTCATTTGGGCGCCCACGACGATCAGTGTCTCTAACGCCTTCAGGCCGTCCAGGTAATCCAACGCGCCATCGCCGACTCGCGTGTGGCTCAGGTCAAGAAGCTGCACAAAAGGAAAGTCGCGGAAAATCGCCATGTCTTTGTCTGTCACTTCGGTGCCGGCCAGTATGACGTAGACAACGTTGTCGTCCCAAACGCCGTGGCCTCCTAACGCCTCGATCCGATCCCAGGCAGCCTGGGCCTTCTGTTGAATGGAAGATTCAGCCATATATTGCTCCGATTCGTCGTGCAAAAGCTGGCTCACCTGCCCGGCGACGCACACGGAACGCCAGAACGGGCGTGGGTCGGCTGGCGGCCATGCTGATGGACGGGTATGTTGGCGATGAGTTTTCAGACAGAGCCTAGCAGAAAGCGCGAATGCAGGACGATACGATAATTCCGAACGGCGATCAGTTGAGTGACGCACCGAGGATCCTCGACTATTGTAAGCCGCCAATACGGGCAAGAAAAGTTCCAATCTGGGCAGTCATCCTTGCTATTCCATGCATGATTGATCTGATCTTCTGTCTGGTTTTATTGTTCGATCCAAGCCTTGGCGACGAAAACGGCATGCCTCAAGCGATGACCTTGTTCGTAGTCGCACTATGGCTCCTGAGTTGGCCTTGTGCGTTGGCTGGAACATGCGCCACTTTGCTCCTCGTCAGGTCGAAGATAAAAGGTCCCTTGTTGTGCGTGTTTATCATCACCGTCATTGTGAACATTTGGACGGTTGTGCATGGGTATCAGTGGGGTTGAAGCCAGCTTTGCGCAACGAGGGGTCTCCGAGTTTTTGGGCACGCCCGCGCAAAGTTTGGTGCGGCGTTCACCCCCGCACCTTGGCCGCGCGTTGAAGTTGCTCAGTTGGCCTCGTTCCATGCCTCCACGCTGAACGAGTCCAAGTTGATTCGGAAGACGATCTGCACCCGCTCGCGGTCGCCGGACAAGCCCCACAGCGAAACGCCGTAAGTGTCGTTTGGAGGCACCACAAGCAAGACCTCGTTCGCTTTGGGCCGCGAGTCCTGATTCGTCAATCCATGAAAGTCTTCGTCCTCTTCGAGCGCTTTCCAATCGATCGGCTCCGGCGCCTGGAAGTGCAGCGGCACCGTCGGCAGCATCTCAGGGTAGCCGGCGTAGGGCCAGTTCTTCGCAGGCTGTCCCTGGCACTCCTGGATTTTAACTTTCCTGTGGCCGTTTAACTGGTATCTGAGGCGGCAACCGGAGATTTGAAGTCCGTAAATGAGGGGGATCGGCGAGTGGTATCGAGTACCGAGGCCGAACGCGGGGTCCATCGGGTCGAGCGTCGCGATCCGGTGTGGCGAGTGACCTCGCCGCGGCCAATGTTCAATGTCGAGTTCGAGCGGCCCGCCAAGCCGGTGGCGGTTACGGTCGCTACCGGAGAAAGTTGCCCGGGTCAGCCCGACCGGAAAAATGAGGGTCGGCGTGAGGATGTTTGGTGTCACCTTTCCACCCTTCGGAAGATTCCGATCCACTTGACTTGCAGACCCACGATTCAAACTTCAGCCGGCGAGGATCCTCTTTCCGACGGGCGATGGCTCGCGGCATCCGGATCGGAGTTGTGGCTGGTTGACACCAGCGGCCGGTGCGCGCCGCTGCATCTCCTGCCCGCGTCGCCCAATACAGCGGAGGTGCTGGCAAGGCCGGCCGGGCAACAGCTTATTGACGTCGGGCGCGATACGTGGGTGGCAAACACTCGTTGGTTTTGCATGGATTTCTCCTGGATCGTCCGGTGCGGAAGACTACAAACGTGGTATCGACGTGACAGGGCCGGCGGTGGATAGGGATTTCCACCGAGAAAGCAGTCGTAGGCCCCCCTCTTGTTTCGGCCAGACTGCATGACCCCTTAACGGCTCACTCGCCTCAAACGGCTCACTCGCCTCTAGCCTGCCGACAAGCTTTCTGTTAGAATCCGACGGCATCGGGTTGTGTTGGCGTGCCGATGTGGGAGTCGGGACGCCAGTCCTTGGAGTTCGCCCGTGGCGTACGTGCTGGTTGTTGAAGATGACAAGGATGCCGCAGATGCCCTCTGTGCGTACCTGCGGGGATCAAGGCATTTGGCAGAGAGTGCGCCCAACGGACGAGAGGCCCTGCTGTCCATCCTTACACGTACGCCGGATGTGGTGGTGCTTGACCTGTTCATGCCGGGGATGGACGGGCGTTCATTGCTGGCGGTGCTGCGGTCGTACCTGCGGCTGCAATCTCTGCCTGTGGTGGTTCTCACGGGGCTTCCGCCAGATGACGCGATGGCCGAGACGCTGAAGGTCAACACGATTCTCATTAAGGGGCGGGCATCGCTGCAAGACGTATTACAAGCCGTGGAAAGGGAACTGGAAGACCATAAAAAGGTCACCGATTGAATGATTCCGCCGTGGCCACGTCGGGCATCGTGGGATACGCTAAACGCGATGCGTCTACTTTAAGTGGAAGATCATTCTGATACGGCTGAGGTCCTCTTGCGGTTGCTGTCGCGGCTTGGCCACGGTGTTGATGTCGCCCGCGATGCTCGCTCGGCATTGGGGCTTTGGGATCACAACGCCTACGACGTGCTGCTCGCTGATATCGGCCTGCCAGACGGCACGGGCTGGGAGTTGATGAAGTCACTTCGCAGTCAGGGGCCGGTGCGAGCCATCGCGATCAGCGGGTACGGCTACTCTGACGATATTCAGAAATCGCTGCAGGCGGGGTTCATCGAGCACCTGACGAAGCCTGTCTCATTTGACGATCTTCGGACCGCAATCGAACGGATTGCGGCTTTGCCCCAAGACAACGGGGGAGATGGGGACGGGACCCGACCGTAGCGGCGTGCCCGGCAAGGTGATTCTGCTTGCCGCCGCTGCCTCGATTTTGCTGGTCTTGGCCGGTCCAATCCGGACTGGCGACCTGCCTCCAAGGCAAAGTTCTCAATAGCAGAAAACCCCGAATTCCTCGGGGTTTTCTGCCTTTTTTAGCTATTAGACAGCGGAGGAGGCGAGATTCGAACTCGCGAGACCCGTTAGGGCCTACCGGTTTTCAAGACCGGCGCATTCGGCCGCTCTGCCACTCCTCCGGGAGTGCCGCAAATCGTAGCCGATGCCGGTTCGGGGGTCAAAAACGTCGCTTTTGGCACGACGCCGTTGGGGGGCATGCCCAGATTTTGGGGAGGCTCTATGCAGTTCACGGTCAGGACTAGGCCCTGTCTGAAAACTCGTCGGGATTGCGGCGGGCCGGAAATGCCCCGTATGCGATGGCGCCCGCGACGAAGCGACTCAACCGAAAGAGTCGTTGAGGAGCGAGAACGAAGCAGACGGGGTATTTCCGGCGCGCCGCGGCCCGTCGAGTGTTCAGACAGGGCCTAAAGGGGGCGGGCTGCCAGCAATGCCAGCGAACGCTGGCAGCGCGGTTATTGGACGTAGCCCGGGCCGAGCAGGCTTACGACAACGACTTTGCCGCCACGGAAAGTCAAGTCTCCCAAATGCATGGCCGATGCTCATTACTTCAGTGCCAGAGGTCCGTGGCCTTGTGCTCTGGCGGCGGTACAGATGACGGTGTGGATGGGAGCAGGAGATAGAACATGTCGAAGGCGCGCAATTCCAAAGAGACCTTGCTGGCCTGCGCCAGCCGGCACAGGGCCTTTAGCTTGATCGAATTGGTGATCGTGGTGGTGATCATCGGGATCATCGCGGCCATCGCCATTCCGCGCATGAGCCGCGGCAGTTCCGGCGCCGCCGACTCGGCCGTCGCCCAGGACCTGGCCCTGCTCCGCAACGCCGTCGACATGTACCAGAGCGAGCACAACGGCGCATATCCCGCCCCCAGCGGGAAGATCGCGGTCCCGGACCTGCTGCTCAATTACAGCGACCAGTACGGCCAGAACATCGCGCCGACCAAGGACACCAGCGCCAAACAGATCATCTACGGCCCGTACCTGCGGTCGATCCCGGCAATCTCCGCCGGCCCCAACAAGGGCTGCAACGGCATCGCCGTCTCCACCACCTCCGGCGTCGCCCCTGCCGGCGGCCCGGGCATCGGCTGGCTCTACAACTCGGTCGACGGCACCTTCCAGCCCTACACCGGCACCGTCACCACCGACAGCTTGGGCAAGCTGTATTCGAGCTACTAACCATCACTGTTCGGCCCTCACCGCTTCGGCTGATATCCCGGTGCCGGCTTACCGTCGTCGCTCAGGTGGCCAGTCGCCCACAACAGGCCGCGGCTCACCAGATCGAGGTATCTGGCGTCGGCGACGGTCTCATCGCTGTGTCCCAGGGTTGTCCCAAAGACCCTCGTTCCGTGGTAATCATTGGTCCAGACGACAGTATCGGATTCCTTCTGGCTGCCTGACGCCAGCGACCTCGCGGTGGCCATCAGTTGTTCCTGGTGATAGAGCTCTTCATCGGGCGTCCGCCAATCGGAGAGTCTCCTTATGATCGGGCTTGCGCGGTCAGTGTAAGTAACCGAGATCGGCAGAAGCGAGCCGTGATGGTTAGTGTTCAAACCCGTGAATTCCATCCACGGGGTGGTGTTGGGATGTGGATTGGGGCGATAGCTGTGCATGGCACAGTGGAGCACCACGGCAGGCAAGCCTTCTCTGTGAGGCTTCAGAATCCGCTCGATGATGGCCGGGTCGGCCACGTCGGGGGTACAGTCGTCGTGGATGACCACATCGAAACCGTTGGACCATTCGGCGTTCTCGTAGACCGGATTCAGATGCCTCATCCCTTTATCGGGGTCGTAGGAAATCGTGACCTCGACGTTGGCCCGTTCCGCCAAACCCTGGCTGATAAGATCTTTTTGACGCGCATAGTCGTGACAGCACCCCCCGCAGACGAGCAGAACACGAATCGCCTTGGTCTCAAAGTTCCTCGCCGAAGCACTCGCTCGCGCGGCTCCGCCTGCTCCCGGTTGCGGCGGCAGCGAAGCCAGCGCATCGGCGATTTGCTGCAAGCTCCGGCTCGCCTTCAGACGTTGGGCATCCTCGCGTGAATGAAGCTTGAGAAACACCTCATAGCATTTTTGCGATCGCGTCAAAGCGATTGCTTTCCCTAAGATCGTCGCCTTGTCGGCCCGCGACCGATACCAGTCCCCCAGTTCCATCGATTCAGCCTCGGCAAGATCGCCCGCGTCCTTCGAGGCGAGTAAGACCATCCTGGCAAGTTGCGGGTCGGCGATTTTCAACTTCGCGGCATCTGCACGACGGTCAAACTCGATCAGAAGCAGTTCGGCAAGCTCTGCCACGCCGCTGTCGTTCGGCGGTTTGGCCGTCGCTGTCTGGAGCTCGTTCAGTTTCGTGACGCCCGCCAGCTTCGCCTTCACAAAATCGGCGTCGTTGACGCCTACCGCCAAGGCAATGGGCATCGCGCTATGGTAGTAATCCAATGCTTTGACCAGCCGGCCTGCGCCCACCTCAACGTCAGCAAGAGCGAGGTATTTCGCGAGGCACGAGACGGCCAAGTCCTTCCGCCGATCACCGGACGCGGACCGGAATTGTTTACCGAGCACCACCACTAATTTCTCGTTCGCCTCGACCACGCGTGCGGGGTCGATGCTCACCATCTGGTCCATCGCACCGACAGCAGCGGCGTAGCCCTCCGGGTGCAGGACCCCAAAGTCATAGGCTTTTTCGAGCAAAACGATGAGAAAGGGCTTGTCTTCGGATACCTTCTTCGCGTCATCGAGTAGTCGTCTGGCAAAAGCAGCGGCGGTGCGATTGTCTCCGCTGGCGACGATGCGTCGCGCTTCGGCTCCGTAAATGGACTCAAAGGTCTTCTCCGGGGAGTCTGCCGCAAGAGCAGCACGCGTCGTGGGCGACGGCTGTCCCGAGCGTTCAGGAACCATTGAGGAGGCCGCGACCCTCGTCGTGGGACGCGAAGCCGGGGCCGGCGTGGTTGTCGCCAGCAGCACCGGCTTCAAGTTCGGGAGGGTCGTCCCCGCCAATAGCGGCCGCGACGTCGGTGAAGCCGGCGCGCGCGGCGCGTGCGGGGCGGGAGGTGTTGTGGGAGGAAGCTCGATCGCGGGCGCCGGGGCGAACATGCTGGAGCCATGGGCGCCGACCAAGGGGAACGGCGCCGGGGGCGTCGCGGGCCTGGGTTTGACGGGGCCCGGCAAACCAGCCGGCGCGCCCGATCTGTTGGACTCGCCTGGCGGCCCCGGCCGTGACTCACCGGACCTGCCCGATGTTTGATTGGTGGCGTAGGTCGTGATGTTCTGGATCAATTGCGGCTTGAAGTGATGGACCAGCCAGAGGAGGATTCCCAGCGATGCGAGCGTCACCGCAAGGGTGCAGGTGACGGCCACCGGGGTAAATCGCGATAGCTTCCCTTTTTTCCTCTCTACTGCCCTCGCACGCGCTTTCATCGACGCCGGTCCTTCGGTCAGCAGCCGGGCCACTGCCTCGCAAAGAGTATCGATGTGCTTTTCCTGCGTGCCATCGATTGCGTCCAACCAGTGCGAGGCGCCGATGTAGTATTCCATCTCCTTGCTCATGGCGGCATCTTCAATCCGGAAGGGCAAGATCGGCAGCGTGCGGTTCACCGCCCGGTCCACCTCGCGCAGGACCTGGGCCGATGTATTGGAGTTCCCCGAGTAGATCAGCACCAGGGCCCGGGAATCATCGATTCCCTCAAGGATGGCCGCAGCCCAGACCTTCCCGGCCGAAATGTCGCGCGGGGCGATCCAGCAGCGGATCTTTCTGGACTCCAACGCCGCGCAAACCGCGTCGGCGATATGCCGGTCCTTCGAGGAATAACTGATGAAGATATCCCGGTCGGGGACCAAGTCCCCCTGAACGATAACCGGCCCGCCACAGGCCTTGCACTTGGTCGTCTTGCCCGCGTGCTCATTCTTGAACCGCATCCGCCGACCGCAATGCCCACAGTTCATGTCCAGAGCCATGACATTCTCCGACAACCGCGTCAATACGCGGGCACGCTCGCACCTTGTCGCGACCTCTATTCGGGGGGCCGTCGCTACTCCCCGGCATCTGTGTCCCAGGAGTGCACTGATTCTCCGGACTTTACCCGCTCCGCAGGGATATGCAATCGGACCTCAGGGTCGAATGCGCGATTCCTCCACACTGCCAAGACGGGGCGCTTCCCCAAACATTACAGCGACAATGCGGCTCGCAGCGCAATTGCAACACCGAAAGAGATAACGAAGTACGCGACGGTCAGGACAATGACGTACACCAACTCAATCTCGAACAACCACATAACCAGTCCGAGAAAGACGAACAGCGCGACGATACCGCCAAAGGGAAGGACCGCGCCAATTCCCCCGCTGACGAGCGTTGCGGCGGCGAACTTGAGAATCGCGGAACGAACGTTGCCGAAGCTCACACTGAAGACGGTGGCAACCAGGAATGCCGCTCCGATGAGAATGGCGGTTTGAACGGAGCCGATGATCAGCACTCCCACCAGCGTCGCGCCGGCTCCGGTTGGGCCGGCGCGGACGAACGCGGCAAGAACGTAAAGCGCGAGCCCGACGATGATGAGTACAACGGGGATTTGCTGTTCTTTTGCGTCCGTTGCCATGTCGACTCTTTTTGATTGATTCGCCCGGTCCGTCCCGCGGCCCACGAACTGCCCGCCTGGTTCCTCCATTCTCCGCCACCATGGCGTAACATGCAATTCGACTTGAAACCCTCAACCCCTCTGGTCCCAGGTGGTCAACCCCATTCCGCCAGCAACTCGGCGACCTTCAAATGCGGCCCGGGCAGGGGATACTCGTTGAGCCGCGGAAGCGTCACCCAGGCACGAGGAGTTCCGCCGTTCGTTGCCGGAATCCGGCCCCTCCCGGCGGTCAACGCCTCGCACCGGTAGACGGCGAAATGGTATCGCCGATGGGTCAGCGCATGGGTCACCGAGCCAATGCGGGCGGGGCTGCCGACCGGCACGGGCAGCGCCGAGCAATCCGGACAAGCATCGCCAGCGGCGGCTTCCAGCGTTACAAACTGCCACAGCCCGGCCCAGCGGCCCCGACTGGGGCGCTGCTCGATCAGCCAGCGGCCGCCTCGGCGGATGCAAAAGACATGGCGGTGCAACAGCGGCGTCGGCCGGGCCTGCCTCGGGGCCGGAACCTGCTCGGCGACGCCCGCCTCCCGCGCGGCGCAATGCCGGCGAACCGGGCACAGGGGGCACCGCGGCGACCTCGGCGTGCAGACCGTCGCGCCCAGCTCCATCAGCGCGGAGTTGAAATCCCCCACGCGCTGCGCCGGCAGGACCTCTTCGGCGCGACGCCAGAGCTCGGCTCGGGTCACTTTGTCACGCGGGTCGGACTCGATCCGGTCCAGCCGGCACAGGACGCGCTCGACGTTCCCGTCCAGGATCGGCGCGCGCACGCCAAAGGCGATGGACGCGACCGCGCCGGCCGTATACCGGCCCACGCCGGGCAGTTGCAGGAGCTTTTGAAGGTCTTTGGGCAACTCCCCGCCAAATTCGCTTGCGACCATTTGCGCCGCGGCCCGCAGGTTCCGGGCACGAGAGTAGTACCCCAGCCCCTGCCACAATCGAAGCACTTCCTGCTCGCCGGCGCCCGCCAGGTCGGCCATCGAGCGGAACCGCGCGATGAACCGCTTGAAATAGGGAACGACCGTGGACACTTGGGTCTGCTGGAGCATCGTTTCGCTTACCAGGACGTGATAGGGGTCAGGCCCAACCGAGCCGGGTGGGCAGTCCCGCCAAGGCAGGTCCCGACGAGACCGGTCGTACCAATCCAACAGTCGGCGGCCAAAAGTCCTCGTAGAACCCAGCATTCGCGTTGAACCCTTCCGTGAAGACACCACTTCAAGCCGGGGGCGCCTCTCGCCCCGTCAAAGCGGCGTGTCACCAGACCACGCCATCGCGAGAACGCCATCGCCAGAACGCCATATCGCCAGATTGTAAGGAAAGCGAGCGGCCAGATCCGTGACGCATGTTGCAGTAATTTGGATGATATTTGACGAATTTTTCGCGTTTATTAGCTTGCCTTCGCCGAAGCGCGCGTTATACGAATGACTACGGACAAGAGATTTCGGCGATGTTACGGGCTTGTCAGTCGGGCCAGGGTTGGCTGATTGACGAGCTCTCATCACCGGTCGGAGGACATGATGCGGGCCCCTCATGTAGATGATGTCGTTAGGCTCACGAAGGATATTCCGGAACTTTCTTTGCATCGCGGCGAGTTAGGGACCGTGCGAAGCACATGGTTCGCCCCCGCCGTCGCCTATGAGGTGGAGTTCCGCCAACCGGGGAACGATAACCTAACCTTGGCGCTGCTGTGTGAAGAGCAGGTAATGGTTGAGGAGTCTCCGCCGGGTGCCGTGCAAAGTTGGTAAAGCCAGCCACGCCCCCACCTGAACGAAGCGCAAGCGCCTGGAACCATGCACGTTCCATCGAGCCCCTCCCGCGCTCGTTGTGCAATCGGCCTTACAATACGCCACAAGCCCCCGGTTTTAACAGTGGATTGACTCATCCAAGGCGAATCGGAGCGGATTTCCTTTAGCGAAAAGGGGCCGCCCTGATAGATTTCCTTACGTGAAAGCCATACGGCTCCTGCCCCTCGCCTATCTCGCCGACGTACACGGGTTCATTTACTTTGTGCCGTACATGCTGTTCGTTCTGGTTATCGCCCATATGCTGGCCATCTCGCGCAAGCGTGCCGGCAAAGTCGGGCGGGACACTGCGCCGGTGCCCTCGTCGATGGTTGCCGAGGACACGGCAGACGTCGCATTCGGCATAGTTCGCAATTGAATATTCAAAATAAGTCGGGGGAAAGCAAATTGATTAATGGTCCCCTTCCGCCGCCGGGGCTCCCGACTTCACTTTGGAGATCAACAAAGTGAGCACAACCGGCACCAGCGCGATCATTCCCAGGACCCAGTAGGCATCAAGGAACGCGAGCATCGACGCCTGGTGTTGGGCGTTGGCATAGATCATTGCCCAAGCGGCGTGCGTCGCGCCAGCAGGGCCGAGGCGGCCGGTCAAGCCCGTGGCCATGTGGTGCAGGGCGGCGGTGGTGACGCCGTTGTTTGAGACATGCTCCACCAACCGGCTCTGGTGGAACTGCGATCGACGGGCGAGCAGCGTTGTCACGAAGGAGATGCCCACGCTGCCGCCGAGGTTGCGGAACAGGTTGGTCAGGCTCGATGCCTTGTTGTTCTTCTCCCTCGGAAGGCTCGAGTATGCCAGGGTGCTGGTCGGGATAAAAAGGAACGACAGTGCGAACCCCTGGAGCACGCGGGCGCCGATGAAAGAGCCGTAGTCGGTCGACAGGTCGAAACGGGTCAGGTTCCATAGCGTCAAGGCCGTGCCGATCAACCCCACGGCGATGAGAAGGCGCGGTCCGGTAATGCGCAGGAGCCGCACGATGATCGGGATCATCGCCATGATCACCAGCGCTCCGGGCGTCATGACCATCCCGGCATCGGTCGCGTTGTACCCGAACAACCCCTGGAGCATCTCCGGCATCAGGACAGTGCTGCCGAAGAGAACCACGCCGAACGAGAAGTAGAAGATGCTGGCGATCGCGAAATTGCGGTCTTTCAATAGCGACAATTCGACGACCGGGTCCTTCACTCGCAATTCCCACAACACGGCAGCGATGAGGCAGACCGCCGCGATGGCGGCGAAAACGCAGATGAACCGGGATCCGAACCAGTCGTCTTCCTGTCCCTTGTCCAGCACCACCTCCAGGCAGCCAAAGCCGACCGCCACCAGCAGGATGCCAATGTAGTCGATCCGCAGCTTGCCCACCGCGGCCAGGCGCTTTCGCTCGGCGGTGAAGGCCGGCGGGTCGGAGACGAGCTGGCTGGTGAGCAGCAGGGAGACCAAGCCGATGGGGATATTGATGAAGAAGACCCACCGCCAGGAAAAGTGGTCGGTGATCCACCCGCCCAGCGTCGGCCCGATGGCCGGGGCGGCCACCACCGCAAAGCTGTACACGGCAAATGCCGTCGCCCGTCTGGCCGCGGGGAACGTGTCGACGAGGATCGCCTGCTCGCACGGCGCCAGCCCGCCGCCGCCGACCCCTTGCAGCACGCGGAAGAAGATCAGCCAGCCCAGGCTCGGCGCCAGCCCGCACAATAGCGAACTGGCCGTGAACAGACCCACCGAAATCATGTAATAGCGCTTGCGCCCGAACACCCGGCTCAGCCAGGCACTCAGCGGCAGCACGACGGCGTTCGCCACCAGGTAGCTGCTCAATACCCACGTCGCCTCGTCGGCACTGGAACTGGTCCCGCCGGCAATGTGCGGCAGGGCGACGTTGGCGATGCTCGTGTCGAGCAGTTCCATGAACGTCGCCAGGGTCACGGTCAGGGCGACGAACCAGGGATTGATCGGCAAGCCGCCGCCGCCCGACAGCGGGCCGGCAAGAGGAGGCCTGATGTCGACCGCCCCTGAGCGATCCCGCAGAGCGTGGGATGCCCGGTCGCGACGCGGAGTCACTAAGCCCGCGGGCGCGAGGTCGTCGAGAACGGGTTGCAGGGTTGCCAGGTCAGACATCGGTCAAAGCCAACAAGCAGCCGGCTGTTCTTGAATGTTCGCTCAAAAATGGGTGCCAAAAGAATAATCACCCCGCCCCCACGGCCTCACGTTGGGAGGGGTCGAACCCGAGGAGGCGGTCGGTCACCTCGGGCAAGCCGCGGACCAGGCTGGCGTCGTCGTGGATCCGCGCCGCCGTCAGGGCACCGCTGTATTGCATCAGCAGCAGTTTGACGGTGGCGGCGATGTCAGTGACTTCGATCTCCCCTTCGGCGGCGGCATCACGCAGCGCGTCGTGGAAAAACCTGCGATGGTCGGCCAAAATTTCCTGAACGGCCTCACTGATTGCCGCATCCTGCTTGCCCACTTCGCTTCCCACCGAGGTGTAAGGGCAGCCGAGCACGCGACCCACTTCGCGTTTGCGCCGCTCGACCTTCCGGCGGACGAACTCGCAGTAGTTATGGATCCGCCGCAGCGGCGGAACCGCGGGGTCGAACGCCTTTTGTACCTCCGGACGCAACGCCTGCCAATGCGCTCGCAAGGCGGCAGCGACCAGATCACTCCGCGACTTGAAAAAGTGGTAAAACGTCCCCGGCAGCACCCCCGCCCGCCGGCAGATCATGTCCACCGTCACGCCGCCGACGCTTCGCTCCCAAACCAGCATCAGTGCGGCGTCGAGCAGTTTTTTCCGGGCATCACTGGGGCGTCCCATGGAGGAATAATAGTTGAGTGAATGCTCAAGATCAAGCGGTTGGCTACCTGCAGCTCGACGGGCCTATCATCCCTGTAGATGCAGCACCTCATCGCGCAAGTGATCGGGCGGTCTGTCGATCCGATCCTCACAGCCTATCTGGTTGCGGCCGGAGCACCAATTCTCCTGGCCATGCTGGTCTGGGCGTGGATGGCGTTCCTGGCATACGAAAAACAGCGCCGCGATGCCCGCCAAAGGCCCGGCATCTGCCGTCACTGCGGCTACGACCTGCGCGCCACGCCCAGCGGCGACGCCCTGTTCACCCGCTGCCCCGAGTGCGGACACGCGGTGGGCGACCAAGCAACACCTTGACCCGCTTGACCGTGCCATGACCCCCATCAAGACCCGGCGATCTGCTCCTTCAGCCCCCGCCCCAACCTGCCGATGAGCGGGATAGACCGCAAATTCGGCATAGTCGGAACCTGCGCGCGGATCTTCCCCGGATGATTACCGGACATTCGCTCTCCCGACTTTCGCCGATTAGCGGTGATCGGAGGCCCGGTGTCAGACACGCTGCCTTATGAAACGCCGCTTGCGGCTTCGCGACCGTCCTGCTTCGCCCGGTTTCGTCCCCTGTGGCTGTCCCTGATCCTGATCACCGTCACCCTGACGACCTTCGCCGGGACGTTCAACCACTTGTTCGTTTACTGGGACGACAACAGCTCGATCGTCGAGAACCCCGACTTCAACCCGCCCACGCCGGCCACACTGGCCAAATTTTGGAAAGACCCGCTCCACGGCTACCGCGGCTTCTACGTGCCGGTCCCATACACCATCTGGTGGGTGGCGGCGCACGTCGACCGCCTGCCCAGCGGCAACGGTACCGCGACCATGCCCAACGAGGCGGTCTTCCACGGCCTGAACCTGGGCTTCCACATCGCCGGCTCGCTGTTGGTCTTCCTGCTGCTGCGCAAGCTGGTGGGAGCGGACTTTCCGGCCCTGATCGGCGCATCGGTTTTCGCGCTGCATCCCCTGCAGGCCGACCCGGTCTGCTGGGCTTCGAGCATGTACACGCCGCTGAGTGCCATGCTGGCGCTGGCCGCGTGGCTTATGTATATTCGGTTCACTGATCTGCCAGCGCATGGGCCGCGGAAGAACGAAATCCGAAACACGAAATCCGAAATAAATTCAAAATCAGAAGGAGAAATGACAGAAACAAGCCCGCCCGGCTTGGAATCGCCGGCTGGGCGTCGTTTTGCATTTTCCGCTTCTTTATTCGAGTTTATTTCGGATTTCGGATTTCGGATTTCGAGTTTCTCCTCGGTGATTCTCTACTCCGCCGCAACGCTTTGCTACGTGCTGGCCCTGCTGACCAAGGCGACGATCGTGCTGCTGCCGGTCATCATCGCGCTGGTGGAAATCATGCTGCGCGGCCGGCGGCCCAGGGCGTGCCTGGCGCTGTTGCCGTGGATGCTGCTGGCGCTGTGCGGGGGGCTGCTCACGCACCACACTCAGTTGGCGCAGGAGGTTTATGTGCCGGCTATCTGGCTTCGGCCCCTGGTGGCGGCCGACGCCCTGGCGTTTTACCTCTACAAGCTGGTCGTGCCGATCGGGCTGGTCCCGGATTACGGCCACTCGCCGAGATGGGCGCTGGCCCACGGGATGTTGCCGCTCACCTGGGTCCTTCCCGCAGCGGTCGCGTTCGGGGCGTGGCGCTTGCGCCGGCGCTTCCCATGGCTGTGGGTGTCCGGAGCGGTCTTCGTGGCCGGGCTGCTGCCGACGCTGGGACTGGTCCCCTACGACTACCAGTTCTACTCCACGGTGGCCGACAGGTACTCTTATTTTGCGTTGCTGGGGCCGGCGATGGCCGCCGCGTTCCTGCTGCGGCACCTGACCGCCGCTCGGCCCGAGACGCAGCCCGCGGCGCGCTCCCGGCTGGGGCTGCGGGCATTGCTCACGGCCGAGTTGGCTTGCCTGCTGCTGGCCCTGCTCAGCCGCACGCAGGTCCGGCACTGGAGCGACACCCGGGAACTGTTCGGTTATACGCTGGGGGTCAACCCCAACAGCATGATCGCGCACCGGCAGCTCGGGTTCGTGATGCTGCTGGGCGAGGACCCGTCCGAGGCCGAAGAAGCCATCGCCCACTACCAGGCATCGTTGAAGCTTTTCCCGGAGGACGGCGGGGCGCGTTCCAACCTGGGACTGCTGCTGCTGCGCCAGCACCGCCCGGCCGAAGCCGTCGAGGCGTTCCGCATCGCAACGATGCTCCGTCCCCGCGAAGCCCCGATTCATTATAATCTGGGCAATGCCCTGGTGGCCGCGGGGCGGTATGATGAGGCGGTGGCGGCCTACGCCCGCGCCATGCAGATTTCGCCGGGCCTTTTTGACAGTAACATGCGGCTGGCTAACACGATGGCCGCCGACGGGCAAAAGGACCTTGCCCGGGCGCACTACCTTGCGGCCCTGCGGGCCCGGCCCCAGTGGCCGGCCGCGGTCGCCGGGTTGAACAAGCTGTCCGGTCCGCCGGCGGCGACGCCGATGGGCCCGCCGAGGCCGCAGAACGCGAGCGTGAACCCGCGGGAATGACTGTCTTCCGAAGGAGTCCTGGTCGATGTTTCAACTGACCGCCGATGAGAGCCGGGTGCTGGGGGTGCTGGTCGAGAAATCGTTGACGACGCCCGATCAGTACCCGCTGTCGCTCAATGCCGTGGTGAACGGGAGCAACCAGAAGAACAACCGTGACCCGGTCATTTCCATGGACGATGGGCGGGCCTTCGACGCCCTGGAGGCGTTGCGCTCCAAGGGGCTGGTTGCGCGGGTGGACACGGTGGGGAGCCGGACTAACAAATACAAGCACAATGCCGGCGACGTCCTTCGCGTTCGCACCGGCGAACTGGTGATTCTGACCGAGCTATTGCTGCGCGGCCCGCAGACCCTGGGCGAGCTGCGCGGCCGGGCGTCGCGCATGCACCCGCTGGCGTCGCTGGAGGAGGTGAAGGGCCTGCTGCGGGCGTTGTCGGAGCGCAGCGAGCCGCTGGTGCACGAGATCCCGCCGAGCCCGGGCAGCCGGGCCGAACGCTACGAGCAACTGCTTTGCCCGGAGTCGCTGGAAGTCGAACAGTCGCCGGAGGAGAACGCGGCGCCATCTTCCGGCGCGGCGGAAGTTCCGGTTGCGGTGGCCTCGTCGGCGATGACCGACAGGGTCGCGAAATTGGAGGCGGAGGTGGTCGCCCTCAAGGAAGCACTGAGCCGGCTCGCGGCCTCGGTCGGGGAGCCGGACCCGTTTGAGGAAGCAGCGCCGTCGAGCAACGCATAAGTCCATCCCTGTGAGTTTTCGTAGCACGGCCGTCCCGGCTGTGGTTTCTCGCTCAAAACACAGGCGGGACGCCCGTGCTACGATGAAAGTCATCTGGTGACGGCTCCAAGCCGTCAATTCAAACCGATGGGACAGTCCGGCCGATCTGTTGATATGAGCAGCCCTGTTGTGGATTACGTCCGTCCCGCCAGTCCGGCCGGCCCACGTGTGCCGTCGCTTGGGGGGCGCATCCCCTCGCTCGACGGGCTGCGCGCACTGTCGATCCTGCTGGTTCTTATCGGACACGCCCGCACCACCGTCCCCCATCTGCCGTTTTCCGTGCGGCGCTGGGCGACGGCCATCCCCGGCAACGCCTCACAGGGCGTCAGCATCTTTTTTGTCATCAGCGGGTTCCTCATCACCCACCTGCTGCTCCGCGAGCAGCAGAAGACCGGCCGGATCAGCCTGCCGCTATTTTACGTCCGGCGCTTCTTCCGCATCATGCCGGCCTACTACACCTTCCTGATCTGCCTGATCGTCCTGCCCAGACTGCACATCCACCGGTTCCATTGGTTAGCTCTGGACGGCGGCAGCCTCAAAATGGCCGCCTTGTTCCTCACCAATTATTCCCCGCACTCGTTCGGCGAATGGGTCGGGCACACCTGGTCGCTCAGCGTCGAAGAGCAGTTTTACCTTTTCTGGCCGCTGCTGCTCTCGCTGGTCGGACGCCAGTCGGGCCGGTGGATCGCCGTCGCCCTCATCATCGCGGCGCCGATCATGCGGACCGGAAGCTGGTTCCTGGTGCCGCACAATTCCATCTTCTGGCACCGCATCCCCATCATGCTGCACACGCGCGTGGACTCGCTGATGTTCGGCTGCGCCACCGCGTTGTTCTACTCTTCGGCCTCGTTTCAAGGGATGATCCGCCGGGCATTTGCCCTGCGGCTGCACTGGGCGGCGTTCGCATTCATGTTCCTGGTTTCGCCCTACCTGGAAGTGTGGAGCGAGCCTTCGATCAAAATGGTCGCGCCGCCGGCGCCGTACCTGGCCCTGGCCGGCTACTCACTGGAGGGCTTGTGCATCGTGTTGCTGCTGGTCTGGGCAGTGCAAAACGTGGAGCACCCCGTCGGCCGGCTGCTCAACTGGAAACCGGTCGTTCACGTGGGGCTGATCTCCTACAGCCTCTACCTCTGGCAGCAGTTGTTCCTGGTCGGGGGCAACCCCACGTGGACCGGCAAATTCCCCTTGAACGTGCTCTGCGCTATCGCGATGGCGGAGTTCTCGTACTTCGTGATCGAACGCACGTTCCTGCGCCTGCGCGACCGCCTCGTCGGAGGACATCGCTATGAGAAGCCGCTCTCGATCCCCCTGACCGCCCACGACCCGGATGATTCACCGCAGCGACGCAGAGATCGCAGAGAAGATTGATTGCCAAATGACTTACATGCGGTTGACTTCCGTTGTGGCAGCACGCGCACGTTGCGCGGCTCGCACTCTTTGGTAATTCCCCTCTTCCTCCGCGTCCTCTGCGTCTCTGCGGTGAGTCCTGAATTTTCCTGGCAATGGACGCGTCCTACTGCGACTCCAGGACCTTTCCCACGAGCCGGGCCAGCAGCTTTTTCGCGTAGATGGTGGTGCGGGCGCGGATTTCGTCTTCGGGGCCGCCGTTCTCCAGTCCCAATTCCGGCGCCGTGGTCACCACCGTCCCGCCGTCGGGGTGCAGGATGAGGTAGGTGAGGACCTTGATGAGCTGCTCCTTGGGCATGCCTCCCTTGAGAATCTGGAAGATGACGAAAGGAATCTCGGCCTCATTGGGGTCCTGTGCGATGTCGGCGGCCGCCGCGACGGAAATCAGGCTGCGGGTCATCTGCACCGGGTCGTCCACCTTCCCCGGCGCCCAATCGGAGATCTTGTCGGTGAAATCGTCCAGCCTCTTCTTACGGTCGTCGTCGCCGTTGGCAGCGTCGAGGTCGTGCGCCAACGGCGTGACATCCCCGGTGTCCGGCAAATCGTCCAGTTCCTTGTAGTCGATGCCGCCGATATCGGCATCGGTAATGGCCCGCCAACCGGTTGCCGGCGCCGTAGCGGGCCGAGTTTCCGCTTCCGTTGTGGCGTGGGTCGCCGGCTGTGTGACCGCGAACTTTTTGACGGGCTTGCCTGGGACTCGAGCGACCGCGGCCAGGCCGACCCCCGCCCAGGCCGCCAGTGCCGCCGCCACCCACGGCAACGAGCCCCGGGCCAGCCTGCGGGCGTTGTCCCAGCGAAAGAGCCGGGCTCCCGCTATCACCGCCGCCACCCCGATGACCGTCAGCGCCGCCACATCAAAACCGACGTCGGGCAGGCCGTGGGGGATGGGCTTTCCGTCAGCGGTGAACATCGTGGTCATCGGGTTGATGCATGCCTGCATCACGTTGACCGAATAGACACCGGGCAGGAAATGGGCCACCACCCTGAGCCACTCGGGGAGCTTTCCCAGCGGCACGCCGACCCCGCCGATGATGATCATCGGCAGGAAAATGGCCTGGCCCAGCGCCTGTACCGCCGGGACCGACTCGGCAACCATGGCGATGACCAGCCCCATGCCCAGGAACGCGAAGCAGGAAAACGTGAAGGCGATGACCAGTTGCAGCGGGTGCGGCGGCCAGGGCATCTTGTATCCCCAATGGGCCAGCAATACCTCCAGCAGCCCCGCCGATCCCACGATCAGATACCGGGCGATGACGGTGCTGAAGACGATCGACCCGAGCGACGCCGGCAATAATCGATAACGGCGCCAGACGCCGCGCTCCCGCTCGCTGACGATCGCGGTGGGAAGTCCGAAGCACGCCCCGCCCAGCACGCAGATGGTGAGCAGTTGGCCCATCTGCGGGACCAGCCGCTGACCCTTTTCGAACTCGAAAATGCTTGCGAAGGCCACCACGGTGAAGATGGGGATGAGGTAGCCGTAGGCAAGCGCCATCATGTTCCGCAGGTTCAGGCGGAGCGTCAGGACCAGGTGGTTCAACAGGCCGTTCATGGTTGGTAATACTCTTATTCTCGCAACCTGCTGCCGGTCAACTCGATGAAGACGTCCTCCAGCGAGGGCTTTTGCACGTGCAAGTCGAGCAGCTCGTTGCCCTGGGCGTCGAGTGTCTTGACCAGGTCGATCAGCGTTTGACTGGTTGTCGAAGTATGGATTTCAACACAGTCGCCGTTCTCATGCACGCCGGTGACGCCGGGCAGGGACAGCAGCGTCTGCTTTTCCACGTGCCGGGTGGACTTCAGGCTGATCCTGGGCCGGCTCCGGGAATTGGCGATCAGCTCGTCCGGGTTGCCAATGGCGATGACTTTACCATGGTCGATGACGGCGATCCTGTCGCACAGTTGATGCGCCTCTTCGATGTAGTGTGTGGTCAGCAGCACGGTCCGGCCATCCTCGCGCATGCGGCGGATGGAGGCATGCAGCTCGCGGCGTGACTGGGGGTCGAGCCCCGTGGTCGGCTCATCCAGGAACAGCACCTCCGGATCGTTGACAAACGCCAGCGCCAGGGCCAGCCGCTGCTTCTGCCCGCCGGAGAGCGTGTCGTACTTGGAGTCGGCCTTTTCGGCCAGCGCGAAGCGCTCGATCAACGACTCCGGCGTCGCGTGCCGCTGATAAAACGACCCGAACAGCTTGAGCGCCTCGCGCGGCGTGATCTTGTCCTGCAGCGCGGTCGCCTGGAGCTGGGCGCCGATCTTCTGCTTCACTAAAGCCGGCTGGGCGATGGCATCGGCGCCACAGACGTTGATCGACCCGCCGTCGGGGTCGCGCAGGCCGATGACGCATTCGACCGTGGATGTTTTCCCGGCGCCATTGGGCCCGAGTAGCCCGAAAATTTCGCCGTCGTTCACTTCGAAGCTGACGCCGCGCACCGCCTCGACGGAGCCGTAGCGCTTCACCAGATCTTTAACGATGACCTTCGCCGCCATAGTCCTTCGACACTAACGGAAGAACGGGCGGACGGCAAAGGACGGGGTTGTCATTTGCTGGCCCATGACAAGAAGCAGTACATTCTGGCCATGCCACATCCATTTGACGCGGTAAACAAGCACATGTTCCAAGCTCACCCGGCCGATTGGTTCCCTCTCGGCGGTCTTCGACGCGCCGGCTCGCTGGAGGTGATCGATGCCGATCTCTCGGTCGTCAGCACCGCGGCGGACAAGCTGATCAGGGTCGGCGGCCGGTTTCCCTATGTGGCCCATTTCACTCAAAGGAGTCCAAGGAATGAAAGAGTCAACAACTTATCAGGAGATTATCCAGGAGGGCCGGACTGACGAAGCCAAGTCCTTCGTTCTCAAGTTGGGCACCAAACAACTTGGTCGGCCCACTGTGGTGGTGACAGCGAGACTTGAGGAGATCACCGACCTCGGCGTCCTGGAAAAACTCACAAACCATCTGATTGCCGGCTCTCCTAAGACGTGGGCTGAGTTGCTTCGCAGGATTGGGTAACGCGATCAGGCGATCCGCGGCATAAAAGGAAGAGTCAGCAACCCACCAGGACATCGTGCGCCAAGGCGCCGAAGAGAAAAGTCCTCTCTTCTCGAGTTGCGGGCCAATCGGCTTGGCCGTTCCACTGCGCGGTCCGCATCCCGGAGTCGACCGGCCGGGCGGACATCGAAGTCGAGCGGACCAAGTCACAAATCAGGCCCCCCACTTGAGGCGAAGTCGCTCCACCGATACGATTTAGCGTATCTTCACTTGAAGAGCACGATTTTCTGCGACACCGAGGCACTCCTCTTGAGCGACAAATCCGAACACCCCCCTGTCCCCGACGCGTTCGCCGCACTCGGCGTGCGGCCTTCAATCCTCCGCGCCCTGGCCGAGTTGAAATACGTCACCCCGTCCGAAATCCAGACCCTGCTGATCCCCCGCGCCCTGGCCGGCGTCGATATCCTCGGCCAGGCTCGCACCGGCACCGGCAAGACCGCCGCCTTTGGCATCCCGATCCTCCAGCGCGCCGAAAAGGGCCTTTCCACGCAGGCCATTATCCTCGTCCCCACGCGCGAGTTGGCGGTCCAGGTTGACAGCGAAATCCAGCGATTGGGGCAATACACCCCGATCCGCTCGGTCGGGGTC
>Ga0182024_10003677_pt1 | contig 36222 bp, 38 predicted proteins | sample P32metaG_FD_120480 | JGI IMG/M metagenome (GOLD analysis project Ga0182024, IMG submission 120480) | Permafrost microbial communities from Stordalen Mire, Sweden - P3-2 metaG (Illumina Assembly) | ecosystem: Environmental > Terrestrial > Soil > Wetlands > Permafrost | place: Sweden: Stordalen...
CCGTCATCTACAACGATGACTTCTATAGAGGAGAGGAAATCGCATCCACCGAGAATCTTAAGCCGAGACAACGACTCGGCCACCAGATGCTGCTCGTTGTAAACCGGTACCAATACGGACAGCGAAATGAGATTCTCAGCCATCTTTCTACGACGCGCCCCACAGCTATCATCGCGATGCACGCCGCGACAAGATCGATGGCGCAAAATCCGATCGGTGGCTAATCCGGCGGCAGAATTGCCGCGGCCGCGCCGATTCTCATTCCTACCGCAGCCAGCGCTTTTCCACCATCAGGGTGCCCAGAGCGATTACGATCCTGACGCGGCTAGTTCATAGAACCGCGGCGCCGCTGACGACCTGACCGGTCAACGCCCGGGTGTGGCGTCGCGCGAGAGCAGCTGCGAGAGGCTGAATAGACGCAGCCACCTAGTCTATCTCGCGGCCGCCGTCGTGATCCTGTCGGAGGCGTCAGGTTTGCCCTTCGGCCAAGTCGTTTCGACCTCGCGCGAGTAGACATCATAGAGAACGTTGACCAGTTCCGCGTGGCGAATCAGGATGCGCATGTCACCGCTGATTTTGACTTTGCCTTTGAGTCCCGCATCGATCAGATCGATGAGACCGGCCGCGACCCCCTCGAACACCGACGCGGGCAGCTCGAAGATATAGTCGAAATCTTTGCGCGCGGGTGCGATTTCCACCTGGCGATACTCGAGACATTTGCCGTCCGCGAAAACCACTACGAAATTGCGAACCTCGCCCACGGGCATATACAAGGAGGCGGGATCGCCTACGATCTTCGCGAGCACGTGGAAGGTTCCGCGCGGCGCGTTTTTGTCCACCTCGGGATTATCGTTCAGGAGCTTTTTCAGCGCCTCGTACCATTGGTTTGTATAAATCTCCGGCATCGAAAAGTCCTCCCATCATTCAAGTGCTAATAGAGCCGATTTTCCTGCTGCCATGGCTTGGCCAAGTTGTAGTCGTGCGCGATCACTTTGTAGGCGTTGTACCCGCCGGCTGCGCTGATACCGCCGCCGCCCGCCGATGCGCCGCACATGTAGAGTCCTTCGATTTCGCTGCGATAGATGTGCGCGCGCGACAGGCCGGGGTTCATGTGGCCGAGCCGCCCGTGCGAGAAATCGCCCTCGGGCATCGCGATGCGCCGTTCCATATCGAGGGAAACGTAGAGCTTGTCCGCGATGACGTTCTCGCGCGTCATGTTGGTGGCGTACGTGCCCCACAACTCGAGGAACTTCCCGTTGTACTCGCGCCTGACATCGTCCCATTGCTGCGGAGTCAGACACGAAGCGCGCGGGAAAAAGTACCATCCGTTCATCGTATGAAGTCCCGGCGGCGCCTGGCTCGGATCCCATAACGAGTTGACCCAGGTTCCTGCTCCCGGACGATCCGGAATATGACCGCCGTAGGCTTGCAAAATGTACTCTGACACCTGCTGATCGTCTTCGAATCCGACGATCGTGTAGAAGCATTTGTTGATGTCTGGATTATGTCGCGCCGACTTGTAATCCGGCGCCGAGCGCAGTGCGAACGATGGCGTGCCCAAAACGTGCTCGGGTCCGAAGCGCCAACTCGACATCCGCTCCTTTCTGAACTCGCTCAGGTTCTCCAATCCGATCAGGTCGACGAAAGTGGTGCGAGGATCCGCATTCGAGGCGATCAGCTTGCGCGCCTCGATCACGCGGCCGTCCTTGAGGCGCACGCCAATCGCGCGCCCATTCATGCGCAGAATCTCGACGACCGGGCTGTTGTAACGCAGGTCGGCGCCCGCCGCGAAGGCCGAACTCGCCATCGCATGCGCCAGGGTATGCGTCCCGCCGATCGACATGTAGTGATTGCCGCACAGCCAAATCACCGCCATCACAAAACCGAAGCCGTCGCCGGCGTGCAGGTTGGCGCCCCATTCGACGCATTGGCGATACAGCGTCGCGCGCATCTCGCTCGATTCGAACACCTCGTCGATCAGTACCTTGGGACTCTTGTTCATGTCGTTCGGCGTGAATCCGAGGTCGAGCCACAATTGCATCAGATGAGCCATGACCGTTTCGCTGCGCCCCGCTTCGAGCGGAACCTCATTCGCCGGAGGGCTATACAGCATCGCGGAGATGTAATTGTTCGCTGCGAGCACCTTGCCGCGGATCTGATGAAACGCGTCGGCATCATGCTTCGAGTAGTACGCGATGCTCTGGTAAGTCTCCTCCGACATTTCGGGTCGGTAGATGACCAGCGGCGGCCTTCCATCGGCGAAAGTGATCCCGACCTGCGCGTCCGGCTTGATCATGCGCGCGCCGAAGCTCGGCAGGTTGAAGTCGCGGTAGAACGGCATCATCTCGATGAACTCCATGTACTGCGCATGGAGGTTGTGCCAGAAGCCCGGCACCGTCGCCTCGTCGGTGTGCGCGCCGCCGCCCTCGTCATGGCGTCGCTCGAACATGCCGACCTTCATTCCCGCGCGCGCCAGATAGGCGGCGAGACATAGTCCATTGTGGCCCGCCCCGATTATTACCGCGTCATAAGATGCATCCGGCATGTTGCTGCACTCCTTTAATGGTTTGCTTCCGGCGTCAGCTTCATCAGCCGATGCACTCGAAGCGGAAAGAAAAGATTGCCCAGCCGCGAGCTGACTCTGAGATTCTTGCGCAAATGCTCGATGAGTGGATTGCTCCGGCCCTGCAGGAGTTTCGTGAGAGATAGGTAGGGCCCCGCGATGCTCGCATCCAGCGATTCGTTGCTTCCGTCGCTCACGATGATCTCATCGCCACGAAAATCCACCGTCACCGAGGTCTCGTAGTCAGTTGCGGACAGTCCGAGGCGGCCACGCATGCGCGATGCGCGCGTGCGGCGTTTCGAAGACTCCGCGAGTTGCTGCTGGAGGAACTGCTGCACGATCGAGGCAAAGCCGCTGCTCGCGTCGTCAGCCAGTCGCACCGAGACATAAGGGTCGGCGCTCATTTCCACCAACGTTCGATCTTTTGGTCTTGCGCGATCATCTCGAGCGCGTTGTAAGCGGGCGCGAACGTCACGAAGCCATGCGGATGCTGCGTAGCGCCGCACATATAAAGATTTCCGATTGGGGTGCGATAGTCAGAAAGAATCGGCCCGGGGCGATGATCGAGCATGTTGCTGAGATCGATCAGGCCGCCGATCCAGTCGGCATGCACCATGTTCGGCATCCGACGCGCGATGTCGAGCGGCGTGTACGTCGCCCAATCGAGGAAAGAATCGTTAGTCAGATTCGGCGCAGCGGCTCTCCATACATCGATACAACGCTGGCCGTATTCGCGCGCGACGCTGTCCCACGCCTGCGCACCACCCTTCGCGAGATCGTAGGGCGCCATCTGGCGCAGCAGCCCAGTGTAGTATCCGTCGGGCGCGTCGGTTGGATCGTAAAGCGAGTTGATCGCGGCATTGGGCCGCGGGTCCAGCAGCTTGCCCGCGCGCACATCCTTCCAGTCCTGGTTGAACTGCTTCGGATTGTCGTAGCCGAGGTTCACCACCCATGCCTTGCTCACATCCGGATCGAAGGAGGCGGCGCGATACTCGGGCAGCTTTGTCATCGCGAGATGTGCGCTGAAGAACGACCAATCCATATGCTGAAAGTTCTCGACTTCGGCGGCTAGCGGCGCGGGCAGCCGTTCGCGTCCAACCAGCCGATAGAAGGTCTGCTCGAGGCTGATGGAACTCGCGACCAGGTGCCGCGCGCGAACTTCGCTGCCATCCTCGAGCCGCACCCCGACTGCTTTCCCGTTCTCGATGACGATTCTCTCTACCCCGTGCTTGAGGAAGACGCGCCCACCCGCCTGTGCGAGCGCTTCCCACAACGAATGCGCGAGCGCATGCGAACCGCCGATGCACACGTGCCAGTTGTCGATCTTGCTGAGCAGCAACGGAAACGAAACCGCGAGCCCTCGGCGATCGGTCGCGTATCCGGCCAGCGCCGCATGGAACGAGAGATGCGCCTTGACCTTGTCGTTCTCGAAGTGGCGATCGAGGAATTCGTTGATGGTCTGGTGCCGCAGGTGCACGCTCAGGAACTTGCTCTTTTCCTCGACGCCCCACGTCACCAGCGCCTTGGTGATGTCCTTGATCGAAACGGGCGGCGAGTACATCAAGGTGCGCAGAATCAAATCGCGATAGCCGCGCGCTTCTTCATAGACCGCGCGAAATGTGTCGGCGTCCTTGCCCGAGAAGCGCGCGATCGATGCGCAAGTCTTATCGAGATCGGTATGCACCACCAGCGCAGTGCCGTCGTCGAACACACTCGCCATCTGCACCGGCGGCTGCACGTAACGCAGCCCGTGGCGGCTGGTCAGCTCGAGGTCATCATATACAGGGCAGATCCCGACCAGCGTGTGATAATTCGCATGAACGTTGTGCAGAAAACCCGGCCGCGTCAGCTCTTCGGTACACAAGCCGCCGCCTTCCTCGGCGCGCTTCTCGAAGACGCCCACGCTCCATCCCGCCTTGGCGAGGTAGGCGGCGAGCGCCATCCCATTGTGACCCGCACCGATTATGACCGCGTCGAAAGTTGCATCGGACATGAGAGATTACCTCGCTTGCGGCACGTCATTGACGAGTCCGCCGCGGCTGCGATTGTGAGCAAGCATTTCGGATAGCTCTACTTGGTAGGGAAAACTGCCGGGCTGGTAGGTGCAGAGTGGATCCTCGCCCAGTGGATCCGACGATGCTGCGTAGGCGCGCGAGCGCGAGCCGCCGCACACGGGCGCGAACTCACATCGCCCGCAGCGACCGCTGAGCGCGTGCGAATCGCGTAGCGCCTCGAACAGCGGGCTGTGGCGATAGAGCTCGGCAAGCGGTGTTGCTTTCACATTGCCGGCCGAGAGCGGAAGGAAGCCGCTGGGATGAACCGATCCGGTGTGCGATATGAAGACGAATCCGCGACCCGCGTTGACGTCCATCGGAGTACGGCGGATGTCCGGCCGCGCGGTCCAATCCAGACGATCGCGCAGCTCCCGATAATCGTCGCCGACCATCCCGGCCGCTTCCGGCGAAACGCCGAGCCGCTCCAGCAGGTTGCGCTCAACAACGACGCGTTTGTAGTGATGCCCCTCGGTAGTCTTGACCGGGATGACGGTGCCCGCGTCATAGAGGAAGTTCATGACTTCTTCGCATTCGCGCGGACTTATCTGCTCGAGGTCCAGTCCACGTCCCATCGGCACCAGGAAGAACACGCTCCAGGTGAACGCGCCGCGCGCGAGCGCCATCTCCGCGATCTTCGGCAACTCGTGGAGGTTGCGCCGCGCGACCGTGGTGTTGATTTGCACCTTCAAGCCCGTCGCTCGCGCCGCATCCCATGCTTCGAGGGTCCGATCGAATACGCCGTCGATCCCGCGAAATGCGTCATGCACTTCGGCGCTCGCACCGTCGATGCTGAGCGACATCGCGCGCAGTCCGGCGCTCTTCAAATCGACAAGATTGGTCCGCGTCAACATTGGAGTTGCAGACGGCGACAGCGCGACCGGCAGCTTGCGACTCGACGCGTAGGAAATCAGATCGAGCAAATCGGGGCGCTTGAGAGGATCGCCACCGGTGAGTACGAACAGCGGCGACGGCGGGCCGAACGCGGCGACCTGATCGATCAAGTCGCGCGCCTGCTCGCCGGTCACTTCGAAGGGACTTCGCGCCGGCATCGCTGACGCGCGGCAGTGTACACACGCGAGGTCACAAGCACGAGTGACTTCCCAAATTACGATGAACGGTCGGCAATTGACGTCATAAGCGGGATGGCGAATGACTGGCGTGCGATGGACGTCGATGGTCTCGTGATGCGCAAAGTCGGTCTGGCAGTGCCTCATCGGAATCGCTTCCTCGCTTAGCCATCTAGCCGTTCTGAATGAGCCGCAGCGCCGACGCGCCGCCGTCGCGCACGACGCATACCTTCTCGGCCGCGTCCCCGAAGAAGTAGCCGGAGCCGCCTTCCGCGACGATTTGCATCATCTTCGGCGCGTCGAGCACGCGCACGCCGCCCAGCACGTCGATGCCGGAGTCGAAAAACGTCGGTGGCCATGGCGATGCTGTGGGTCCGGCCAGTACGACTCGCCGCGCGTTGGTCGCCCGCAGCAGCAACTCATCGAGATTCCCTTCCACCAGCGCCGAGCCCGAAATGATCACCACATTCGCCTCGGCGAGTACTTCGGGCGCCTTGTAGGGCGAGCACCAAATCCCGATCTCATCGGACTTGAGCGCCTCGGGATGATTATCGATTACGCGCAGACTCGCGACGTTGCCTTTCAGCTTTTTCAGGAATGGCGTGAAGGCGCCGACCATGACCACCTGGTCATGTGGCCTGATCTCGGCGGCATCCAACGCGTCGAGGCCGCGCTCGATGTGCCCGCCCGGAGTTCCATGACGCTCGATCGCAAGCGCCGAAAGCGCATTGAGTGCGGCGACTCCGACCGAGCGCCGAAGCGGCGCCGGCCCGGTTGCAAATTGCGCGAGTTCCCACGCGTCGCGACCGGCGAGTGTGCCCGCGGGCGGCGCGGCGGCGGCGCTCTTCGGGCAGCATACCGAGTCATGCTGCATTCGCGGCGTGAATGCGACGCCGACGTGGCCGGTAGAGATTTCCGCCGCGGTGTAGAAAATCCCGACGCACACCTCGCTGACGGCCAGGTGGCCGGGGCCGAGCAGTCCGCGCAGATCCCGAATCCATCGATGCGCGAGATCGTGCGGCATCACCTTCTTGATGTGATGATTCTTTATTTGTAGGGCGCCCACTTTGATCACGTCTCCTTCAGACTCGTGCGACCTTGAGGCCGGGCTGTTCGCGATCCCGCGAATTGCCGATGCCGCGCTGCTTGAGCGCCTCGTACTGAATCCGCTGGGTGCCGGTCTTCGGAAGCTCGTCGACAATTTCGATGAAGCGAGGCACCGCATAATACGCGGCCCTCGTTGTCGATCTTTGCGAGGTCGCCCGAGTGGAACCATCCGCCCCGATACGCCGACGCGATCGCATCGGGAAGTTTGTGATAATGCGTGAGCTGGTATGCATCGCTGCCTGTGCTCATCAACTGAGAGAATCTACCGAACGGTAGGTTTGCATAAGCTATGCCTGTCAACGGCAGTCGCTGGCAGGACAGTACGTTGCGGCTAGATATGCTGACGTCGATGGCGATGCCGCGGCGAGGAATTCTGATTGCATCGCTTCGCGCCATCGCGATGCCACGATTGGTTACACGCTACCGGAGCGGACGCTCCCGCGTTAATTGCAATGTTGTTTGGGCCATGGCGCGATATTCACTGCATGTTGTAGGAGTGCGGGCGGGCGACGAAAACTAGCGGGTCAGCCATTTCGGATTGCTGATAGAGAGCGCGTCCGACAAGGACTGCTTGATGTGGGTCCGCAAGCGCTGATTCTCGAGGCTGAAGTCCCCCTTGCGGATGCGCTCCGCTAGCTCGCGGCTCAGGGTCTCGACGTCGCCCTCGTGACCGAGGATCGCCACCAGCCGTTCATGCTCCGCCTTGGCCTGTCCTTCGCGTATCTCGAGTTCGCGCCGGATGGTGTTCAAGACGTTGACTGTGACGCGCACTTTGAACCGATGGTAACCGTCCAGGGTCGGCATCAACTCTTCTTCCATGTATTTCGTCGCGGCTACCAGAAGAGTTTTCGCGTCGGGGAAACTTTGCGGCATCGACGTACCTGTTCAAATAGTCAGTTGATTAGTCAATCTTAGTCACTCGCCCAATACTCAGTCGCGGCCCTCGATCAGATTGAAATAGTCCCACAGCGGTTCCTCGATGCGACGGCCAATCGCGCATCGCTCGACATTGACCTCCTCGACGCCGCGGGTTCCAAGCCGCATACATCCAATCGCCCATTTCACCCCGCCCCACGCTTCCCACCATTGTACGTGCTTCGGATCGACGCTGAGCCCGCTCGCTTTCTCGTATGCCTCGAAGAGTTCTTCGCGGGTGCCGAAGCCGCCGACCGGCTTGCGGCCGCCGAAGCGCCACGTCTTTACGCATACCCATGCGAGGTCTTCCATCGGATCGCCGCTATGCGCGACCTCCCAGTCGAGCAGCAGCCTGATTCCCTCTTCGCCGACGATGAAATTCCCGTGGCGAAAGTCGCCATGGACGACAGTATGGCGCGCGCTTTTCGGCGCATTCTCGGCCGCCCACTTCAGTCCCCATTCGATCGCGGGTAAGCGAAAGTTTTGCAGGTCGACGACTTTGTAGTAGCCCGCCACCATTTCGGCGGCGTCCTGGCGCCCGAGGAACGAAACCGTTTTCAGATCTATGTTATGGATGGCCGCAAGGATCTTGCCGCATTGCGCGGTCATCAGCGTGCGCGCCTTCGCGAAGCGATCCTCGCGCAGAATTTTGGTGGCCAGCGTCTCTCCTTCGACAAACTCCGTAATGTATCCGGGGTCGAGGTCATCGGAGCTGTCGAAAATCGCGCGCACTTTCGGCGCGGGGACGCCAGCCTCGTGTGCAGCGATCATCAGACGCGCGTCCTCCTCAGCCGTGACGCGCGGCATCACACCTTCGAGCGGATTCGGCTCATCCTCTTTCGGCTTGCCGGGAATCTGCAGAATCAGATGCAACCGATCGGCGCCGACGTCGGCCCCGAAGGAATAGGTGTTTTTGTTCGCGCCGCCAGTCAGTTGGTTGAGATTGTAAATGGTGCCGGGCGCGCCGATGTGGCGCTTCACCGCTCTGCTCAACCGCGCTGCAAAATCTTCGTTACTCATCGAACCGCTCAGCCCACCTCACTCCTCGGATTTGCCGCGGCTGCTGGTGAAGCCGAACATGATTTGCGCGACGCGCCGCATCTGGATTTCCTCCGAGCCTTCGGTAATGCGATAGCGGCGATGATGCCGGAAGATGTGCTCGAATGGTTTGTGCCGCGAGTATCCGATGGCGCCGTGAACCTGCATCGCGCGGTCGGCGGCGTTGCAGACCAGCCGATTCGCGCGGTAGTTACACATCGCCACTTTGTCGGAGAGCTTCCTCGCGACGTCCGGCTTCGGCATCTGATCCATTTCCCACGCGGTCTTATGAATCAGCTCGCGCAGCATCGCGCATTCAGTATGCAACTCGACGAGCGGCCACTGGATGGCCTGATTGACAGCTAGCGGCTTGCCGAATGGCTTGCGCTCTTTCGCATACTTCACGCTCTCGTTGACGCAGTATTGCGCGGCGCCGAGTGACGAAGCCGCTTGCCGGATGCGATTCTCATGCACGAAATGCTGCGCGACCGCGAGACCGTTTTCCGGATCGCCGAGGATCGCGTCGGGCTCCGCCGGAATACGCACATCGATCGACACGCGCGGATGGTCGGTCGGCATGTTGAAGGTCCACATATATTCTTCGATTTTAAAACCTTCACTCTTGGTCGGCACGATGAAGCAAGTGATACCGCGCGGACTGCCGTCCCTGCCGCTGGTGCGAGTGAAAACGAAATCATGCGTCGCGACGTGGAGGCCCGTATTCCACATCTTCGCGCCGGTGATGTGCCACTGGTCGCCCTCGCGCACGCCGCGAGTCTCCATCCAGGTCGCGTCGGAACCGTGATTGGGCTCGGTGAGGCCGAATGCGATGCGCATCGAGCCGTCGAGGATTTTCGGGATGAATTCTTTTTTCTGCTTCTCGGTGCCGAAGTCACGAAACATCAGCACGGTCGGAAGATTGCCGACGATGGAGCTCTCGTTTTGCAGATCGTTGTGCAGCCCGAGGCCCTTGGCGGCGAGGTACTCGCGGATGATCGCCATCGCGAGGTTGGTGCCGTCCTTGCCGCCGTACTCTTTCGGCAGCGCATAGCGATAGTGCCCGGCCTTGTCGGCGAGCTTGCGCATCTGGCCCAACAGCGCCTCCCATTCATGGCGCGGGAGGCCTTGATTCTCGAAATCGGTGCGCGCCCATTCGCGGCGATGGTCGAAGAAACGGATATTGTCGTTTTCGCGCTCGAGCGGCTTGATCACTTTGTCGATGAAATCATCGAGCTCTTCGAGATAGCTGGTAATTTCTTTTGGAATTGCAAAATCCACGGCGGTTCTCCTCTCGCGTTGAGCCTGCGAACGAACGGGCGATTATGTCACGATCGGATGTAATTCGTCGAATATTCAAGGATGCGCCGAAGCGTGATGTAATCACGGCGCATGCCACTGCGCGATATCACTACGCCCAATCCGCGCGTTCTGTTCGTGGGAATTAATCCGAGTCTTCGATCTGAGCAAGCCGGACATCACTTCGCGAGTCCAGGAAATCCATTCTGGCGACTTTTGTTTGAAGCCAAACTGATTCCGATTCCACTCACCTCCGATGACGATGGACACCTCGTCGAATTCGGCATGGCAATGACGAACCTGTGCGCACGCGCGTCGCGCTCGGCCGCGGAACTTACGCGCGAGGAGATCGTCGCGGGCAAACGCATCCTTGCGAGGAAAATTCAACGCATCGGTCCGGAGGTCGTCGCATTTGTAGGCTTGAGCATCTATCGCGATTTCTTCGGCAAGGCCGCCGGCCCCGGCGCCGGCGCGAAGGACGAGATCATTTCCGGCGCGCGCGTTTTCGTGCTGCCCAATCCGAGCGGGCTGAATGCGAGCTTCCCCGGTTTCAAGCACAAGCTGATTTGGTTCGAAAAGCTGCGCGAGTTCATCGAATCATCCGAGCGGGCGGCTATCACCAATGGACCACGTTGAAACATTCGCGACGGCGAGGATGACCGCAACTCGCATCAGCGAGAGCGACTTCAACGATATCTTTCGGTTGAATCAGGATGCTGACGTCGCGAAGACTATGGCGGGAACCCGCAGCGAATCAGAAACGCGCGAGTTCATTCACAACGCCATCGAGCATTGGGAGCGCCATGGATTCGGCCTCTGGATCTTTCGCGATCGCGTCGATGGCCGCTTCATCGGACGCGCCGGGATTCGTCTGGTCGAGATTGATGGCGCGCACGAAATCGAAATCGCTTATGCGTTGATGCCTGAATTCTGGCGTCGAGCATTCGCGACCGAGATGGCCCGCGCAATCCTCGATATCGCAACCATCCTCGAAATCCGCGACCTCGTGGCATTCACGCTGCCAACCAATTTGGGATCGCGCGGCGTGATGGAGAAAGTCGGCTTTCGCTACGAGCGCAACATCATTTGGGCGAACCTGCCGCACGTGCTTTATCGAAGAAAGACCTACTCTTGACCCTTCTCGTTTTCGTGTAGAAATCCCGCGGTCCTCGAAGTATACAAGCGATGTGAACCTCCGAAGACACGTTGTCGACTGCTTCCGCAGGCTCCAGCGAACCGATCCGTCCAACACCGCCGCTATCATTCCAAAGTACGAAAGTGAACATCCAACCCTGTCAACCACGAGCGAGCGATACTTCGTCACTGTGGATGCCGAGACAAGACTCATCCGAAAAGGCGTGCGTGAGATATCGCGCATCCGGGAACGAATAGAAAAACATTTTCGCGTCGAGATCCCAATCGTATGGTTCGTACGTTTCCAGCGCAGCTGGAGCGAGTACGTAGAGAAAGAGACAGCGGACTACTTCTCTAATTCACTCAACGAAGCTTTCGACGGCTTCGAATTGGCCAAATCCTCGCTCCGTTACCGCAGAGACCGTGGCGACGAGATCGGCTGGCACTATCACGCTTACAACTACGTTCACCGTGAGGATCTCAGTCATGAGACGAGAATCGCTATCCTGTGTTCGGATCTCGCTTCTTGTGCGCAAGCGATCCGTCAGCGCCACTCCGAGTTTGCGGTCCGAAGCATGCGATTCGGCTGGTTTTTCATTCCCGACTATCGGGTTTTCGCGGTCCTGCGGGCCTCGGGTATTCGGATCGATGCGTCGGTCAGGCCAGGCTACGAAGGCAAGAAAGTCGCGGACTCGAACGCCACCTACCTAGCACCGATAACGGTTTCGCCGCAGCGGATAAGCGGCACCTGGTTCGTCCCCTACACGAGAACGTTTGCGATCCACGACTGGGAGATGGTCACCCATAACTTGGGATGGACGAAACTAGGCCGTGGCCAAGCCGATGCGAATCGGGACGAATTTGCACAAGCCATTTCGAGGGCTGCGCGCAACATCGCTGAAAGTGGTGGCAGCTTTTCTACCTACGAAAGGGCCGACGCCGAAGCGAACATGGTCGTCGACAGTCAGGCAGGACGCTTCTCGTACCGCTAGGCTGATACTACGGATCCTGCTTCGGCTGATCCGCGGTCTGGTTGGTAGCATCGCCTGCCTGCGCGGCGACTCCATGATCGCGCCAAAGACCTCGAGCAGCAGCGACAATCGCGTATCCTTGAAAAAGAGCGATCAATGGGATCACCGGGATAATAAAGCGTTCGCTTCCGAAGATGAGGAGCGGTGGCAAGATCACGCACGCCACTAAGAGTATCGCTGCCATGAGCTCATTGCTGAGATCCCCGCGTCGGACGCCGCTCATCGCGAGGATCAGGCCAGCTGCAAAAACGATCGCACTGATCGCATCCAAAAAAGAATACGAGCCGATTGGGCCGCTCCTGAAGCCCTCAGTAGGAAGCGCCCAAATGTCGCGTTTGATCCCAAACAAGTACAAGGCCCGCTGCCCAATGAGCCAGAGCCATCGGGCAGGCATCGAAAGCACAAACTGCCATCCGCTCGGTGCGACGACATCAGGGTACGGATAGCTGTATCCCAATGCGTTCGGGTTATTCGCCACATGAAACCGGAATTCGCTCCCATCCATCAGAAATATGGTTCGACCCTGGCTTACAGATTGCGCATAAGACCATACCGCCAGCAGCCCGAGCGATATTAGAAGGATAGTGCCATTTTGGCGCAAGGCTGGAATCGACTGGAACTTTCTTTGAATCAGCGCCGAGTAGATCAAAGGGATTAGGAGTAGCGCCAGGTATCGCATCTGCATCAGAGAAATGAAGGTCAGCAGCAACCCCATCGCGACGCCATGCAACGAGCGTGAGATCTTTGACGAGCTGGAAGACTCAGCCGACAGCAGCATCGAAAGAAACACCAGCATCAAAAACCCAGTCAGCACTTCGTACTGGATCATGTTGCAGTAATATCTCCACTGCTCCGAAAACAAGAATAGAACGACGGCGATTTGTGCGACGGCAGGCTGAAACCAGCGGCGACCCAGGCGGAACAGCAGCGCTGCCGACGCGAAAAACATTGAAAGGCACAGAAGCTTTGATGCGTGGATCGTTGCCTCAAACGAGCCGAGGGCGGCCAACAGAAACCTGAGATAGATCTGATATCCAGGCGAATGGTAAAGATCGTGCAACTTGAACAAGGTTGCCCACCTTGCCCCCGACGCTCCGTTCAAGTAACTCCATCCATCAATGGTCAGGATTCGATAAGGCCAAGGCTGGTCCCAGAAGAGCGTCGTGAACCTGATCGAGAGCACGCACGCAGCCGTGATGGAGACGATCCATAGGTATCTCCATACCTTAGTCATCACGTCACCATAGCTGCGGGACCAGCAGGCAGCCAGCAAGCGAGGCCTCCAGGAGGTTCAGACTGCTGAGTCGGAGATCGTCGGCGTAACCGCGCGACAATCGGGAATCGCGCGGAAAATATCCTCTTACGTCGGGATTCGATGGGAAAGGGGGTAGGATCCGAGCCCGCAGAACCAGTGACGATCCTCGCCTTACCTTCCGGCGGCGCGGGCCGACTCGGCGACATGCTCGTATCGCGTGAGGAAGTCGGTCGCGAAGTTTCCCTTGACGAAATCCGCATCGTCGAGAATCTTCAGATGCAGCGGAATGTTGGTCTTGATGCCATCGATCATGTACTCGCGCAGCGCCGCCTTAGCTCGCGCAATCGCCCCCGCACGATTTTCCGCATGCACGATCAGCTTCGCGATCAGCGGATCGTAATGCACCGGCACTCGATAGCCGTCATACAGCGCGGTCTCGACGCGCACCCCGAGACCGCCCGGCGGATGATGATTCGATACCACGCCCGGAGCCGGAATATGCGTGTCAGGATCCTCTGCATAGATGCGAAACTCCATCGAGGCCCCGTTCATCGTGATCTGCTTCTGCTTCCATCGCAGCGGCTCGCCCATCGCGACGCGAATGCTTTCCTTGACCAGGTCGGTGCCGGTGACCATCTCGGTGACGCCGTGCTCGACCTGGATGCGCGTGTTCATCTCGATGAAATAAAATTCACCGGTGCCGGAGAGCAGGAACTCGACCGTGCCGACGTTCGAATAGCCGACCACATCGGCGGCGCGCACCGCAGCTTTGCCCATCTTGTCGCGCAGACGCGCGGTCAGAACCGGACACGGCGATTCCTCGATCACCTTCTGATGGCGGCGTTGTATCGAGCAATCGCGCTCACCGAGATGAATCGCATGACGGCTCTCATCGGCAAGAATCTGAAACTCCACATGACGCGCGTGCTCTAGATATTTCTCCAGGTACATCGTGCGCGAGTTGAACGCAGCCTCGGCCTCGCCGCGCGCGAGCGGAAACATCCGAAGAAGTTCCTTCTCATCGCGCACGACGCGCATCCCCTTGCCGCCACCGCCAGCCGCAGCCTTGATCAGCACCGGATAGCCGAGACGTTTCGCATCGGCGAGCGCGTCCTTAACGTCGGTGATACCCTTGCCCTCGCTGCCCGGAAGGACCGGCACGCCGGCGCGAATCATGATGCGGCGCGCGCGCGGCTTGTCGCCCATCAGGCGGATGTGGCGCGCTTTCGGACCGACGAAGTTCAGCCCTGACTTGCGGCATGCCTCTGCGAAGTCTCCATTTTCACTGAGGAAGCCGTAGCCAGGATGCACCGCGTCGGCGCCGTAGGTGGTCGCCGCGCTGATGATCGACGGGATGTTGAGGTAACTCGCTTCGGCTTGCGGCGGACCAATGCAAACGGACTCGTCGGCCATCCGCACGTGCAACGCGTCTTTGTCTGCGGTCGAGAACACCGCGACGGTGGCGATGCCGAGCTCGCGGCATGCGCGGATGATGCGGATGGCGATGGTCCCGCGATTTGCGACCAGTAACTTCTTGAACATCGAAGCTACCTCTTCAGCTTACCTCTAGGAGAATCAGGGGTTGTCCATATTCGACTGGGCTCCCGTTCTCCACCAATATGCTTATCACGCGGCCGGTGGTGTCGGCCTCGATCTCGTTCATCATTTTCATCGCCTCGATGATGCACAGTGGTTGACCCTTGCGCACCTGCATACCTTCCTCGACAAACGGATCGGCGTCGGGCGAGGCGGCACGATAGAACGTCCCGACCATCGGACTCTCGACGAGCTTCTGATTCGGTTGCAGCTCGATGCTTCCGGGCGGCGACTTATCGACTGTCGGCGCAGTGACCTTGCCCTGAATCTTTCGCTGAATATTCGCCGTAGGAGCATTCGCGCCTTTCGACGGCGCAACGGCTATCGCCGCCTGCTTCGGCTGATGATCGTGCAACGCGACGGTGCCTCGCACGAGGCGCACCTTGCCCTTCTTGTCCTCGATTTCGAGCTCGACGAGGCCATTTTCATGCATCAAGTTGAGAAGTGCTTTGAGCTCGCGAACATCCATCATTTCACCGGTACAAAATGCCGCCTGAAAGTATTACGCCCGCTGCTTGCGAGCCGTTTCGACCAAACTGCGGACTGCGCGCAGCGCGAGCGCGTAGCCGGGAGCGCCGAAGCCCATGATGCGCGCGACCGCAACATCCGCGATCGTCGAGCGATGACGCATCGGCTCGCGCCGATACACATTGGACAAATGTACCTCGACCGCAGGAACTTCCAGTGCCAAGATCGCATCGCGAATCGCCACGCTAGTATGAGTATATCCCGCCGGGTTGATAAGGAGCGCGTCGACCTTGCCGCGCGCCTCCTGAATCCGCGTGATGATGTCGCCCTCGCTGTTGGATTGAAACGTCTTGACCTTGATTCCCAGCTCATCGCCGAGCTGCTTCAACTCACGATCGATATCCGCCAGCCGCGTGCGGCCGTAGACCTCGGGCTCACGCTCGCCGAGGAGATTCAGATTGGGCCCGTGCACGACGAGCACCCGCAGCGTCTCGATACCCGAGGAATCAGCCTCGGGCTTCGCGTCCTCATCCGCTTTTTTCGCCATCCCCACTACCCCTCAACAGATTCAATCGTTTCGACGCGATGACTTCAACCGCGTGGGCGCGAGTTTCCCACCGCTTGCTAACCAATCGGCCAGCGCGCTATTGCGTTCCGCGGCGAGGTTTCAGCGCTTCTTTATGAACTCCTGGTAAATCTCGCGGCGGCTCGCGCCCGTCAGCTTCGCGATAAGCGCACTCGCCTGCTTCAGGCTGAGTCCCGCCTCGATGAGATCTTCGACCGTCAGCGCAACCGTTGATAAAGATGCGGCGCCCTCCTTCTCCGAAGCTCCTTCAATGATGATCACAATTTCACCGAGCGCCTGTTCGCGACCGAAACGCTCGGTGAGTTGCGACAGCGAGCCGCGAATCGTCTCTTCATAGATCTTGGTGATCTCGCGCACGACGGTGGCCTTGCGATCGCCGCCGAAGACTTCCGTCATTTCGGCTAGCGTGTCGCCGAGACGACGCGCCGCCTCATAGAAAATCATCGTGCGCGATTCGGCACGCAAAGCCTCGAGAGCCTTGCGGCGCGCAGAATCGCGCGGCGGCAAAAATCCCTCGAAGGTGAAGCGATTGGTGGCGATGCCCGAAATCGAAAGCGCCGCGATTGCAGCCGACGGGCCCGGCACCGCGGTCACGCGAACGCCGGCCTCATGCGCGGCGCGCACCAGGCGATAGCCGGGATCCGAAATCGCGGGCGTGCCGGCATCGGTCACCAGCGCGATGCGCTCGCCGGCCATCATCCGTTCGATGAGTTCCGGCACGCGGCGTTCCTCGTTGTGTTCGAAATGGCTGATGAGCGGTTTCCTGATTTGATGCGCCGCGAGCATCACGCCGGTACGCCGGGTGTCCTCGCATGCGATGGCGTCGGCATCGCGGAGAACCTCGAGCGCGCGAACGGTGATATCGCCGGGATTTCCGATTGGCATCGCGACCACGTAGAGGACGCCCTCCCCTTCGCGATGCTTTTGTTCTGGTACTCGCGCCATCTCCGACAAGATACACCGAGCGCACCCATAAACACCTGCGCCTTGCCAGACGCCACAAAACGCCACGGCGCGCCCGCGGTTTCGGGTGTAACAGAGTCTCAGGAGCTGAGCGTCGTGAGCGGAGCGGAGAGGAGCAGAATCCAGAGCTGATGACCCTCTCCGACCCATCACGATTCATGCACGCAGCCATCGCATGAATCGCGCTGGGCCGCCTCCCCCGATCAACGGGGAAGGGACAGAACACAAGCGGAGGAGAAGCCGGGTGGACAACTGCGTGTCATAGGTAAATGCTTAAGGGTTATGGCCGCATCGTTTTCGCGGCCCCTTCCAAGGAGGAACCCGCTATGGCAGCGTGTCCCGTCTCTATCCCCTCAGTCGCACGTCTCCGGCGCCGACCGATGGTTCTCACTCCGCGCCGAATCGAAGCGAACAGGCGCAACGCCGCGCGCTCGACCGGACCGCGGACGGCCGGCGGAAAAGCGCGAGTCGCGCGCAATGCGATCAAGCATGGATTCTTCCTCGCTCAGGAGCGATGGACCTCGGCACAGCAGCTGGACTTCGAGGAGACTCTAGTCGGCCTTCGCGATGACTTCCGGCCGCAAGGCGCGGCGGAGGAAAGCTGCGCCGCGACCATCGCGCAATCGTATGTGCGGATTGCGGCGATGCTGCGCTACGAGAATATTGCGGCGCTCAAATATCATCGGCAATGCGAGCGCGAGCTGAACCAGCGCATCGCAGCGGCTGATGCGACCGAAGCGGCGCGGCTTCGAGCCGGGCGCGAAAAATTGCGCCGCGCCGGGCTGTGGAGGCCGACCATCCCGGGACCGCGCGAAGCGATGGCGATCATCAGATATAGCGGCAGCCTCGAATCGGGCGATCCGCCACGCCGCCGCGGAACTGGAAGGCCTGAAACGGATGCGGCTTAGTGGTTTTTGGTCGAATACAAAACGCAAAAACGAACCCACTCCCCGGCATCGCCGAACAGCGTCCTGAGGCTTGGCGAAGGACCTCGAATGCCGCGGTTCTCAGATGCAAAGCTGCAAAAACAAACCCATTACTCGGCGCCGCCGAGTGATGGACTTCAGGTTGCCGAAGGATCTCAAATGGCACATTTGTCGCATCAAAAAATGCAAAAACAAACCCACTAAGTTCAATGTTTACCGGCAATCGTCATGAACGGCGCCGTGCGAAAGCGCTAGCGACACGACAGTCGGTAATGGCTGGTGGCCCGGCACCGATTTGAACCGCCGCCCTCGATGACACTACAATCGGGCGGGGGCAAAAACGGTGGCAGGCGAAAAGGCGGTTCTACTCATTTCGTGCCTCGATCAACGCGGCATCATCGCGCGCGTCTCCAACCATCTGTTCCGCAACCAGTGCAACATCATCACATCCGATCAGCACACCGACTTCGAAGACGGACATTTCTTCTGGCGGATTTTTCTCGATAGCCAATCGCTCTCGATCGCGCAGCTTCGAAGCGACCTCGACCAAGCGATGGCCGAGTTGCTGCCAGGCGTCGAACTCAAATGGCAGCTTCACGACGCCGCGCAGCGCGATCGCCTGGTCCTGATAGTTTCGAAGCTGCCGCACTGCATGACGGATCTGCTCAGCCGCCATCACGTGGGCGAGCTCGACGCCGAACTGGTGGGCGTCGTATCGAATCATCCCGACCTCGAGGCGCTGGTGCAGCCGTTCAAGGTTTCTTTCACCGTGATTCCGATCACGAAGGACACTAAGGCGAGGGCGGAGGCGCAACTGCTCGCGCATCTGAATGACGTCGGCGCTGATACCGTCGTCCTCGCACGCTACATGCAGGTCCTGTCGGGCGATTTCCTCGCCAAATGGGGAAAGCAGATCGTCAACATCCATCACAGCTTCCTGCCCGCGTTCGCGGGCGCGCGACCCTACAAACAGGCGCATGATCGAGGCGTGAAGTTAATCGGAGCGACCGCGCATTACGTCACCGAGGAACTCGACGCGGGCCCGATCATCGCGCAGGCAACCACGCCGGTCACGCACGGTGACACGGTCGCCGAGCTGGCGCGCATCGGCAAGGATGTCGAGGTGACGGTCCTCGCGCAGGCGGTTCGCGCGCATTTGCAGAAGCGCGTGCTCCTGCACGGCAATCGCACGATCGTTTTCGATTAGGCTTTTCGCGCAGTCAAAACAAACGCTGCCGCTCGGGGAGGGACCGAACGGCAGCGTTTTCGGAGGAGGAGGATAAGAGCTAAGTCCTGGAAAGTCTTACATTCCTGAGGACGTGTTCGCGGCGCTGTTTACCTTCAGGTTATTTTGCACGCTCTTCACATGCTCGGTGTTCTGCGCGATTTTCTGCGCCTCAATCATTACCTTGGCGCTAGGGACATCACCACTCAGATTCACGATGCCATTGTCGGTGTCGACATGGATCGTAGAACTCTTGGTGATTGGATCGGTATCCAGCGCGCCCTTAACCTTGGTGGTGATGGCGGTGTCTTTCACGTCGGTCTTGGCGCCGTGATACATCTCTTTCGCGCCACCCTCGACGGAATTGTCTTGCGCATGCGCATACAAGGGCATCGAGAACGAGATGGCGCCGATGAGAGCGGCGGCCGCGAAAAGTCGGTTGGATTTCATGATTCAAGTTCTCCTTGTCGAAGTTCGACGGCAACCAATAAAGGAGCAAGGGTGATGCCGTTGACTATGCTTGTATAGACGACAGGATGCAGGTTTTGATTCAGATAGTTCGCATGCGGCCTCACCATATGGGTTGGCGAGTTACTCAAGTCGAGCACCTATCGGCGCGATCGCGAACGATGTCGCAAATCTGACTACAGCCAGGACTGCTAGGCGCCGATGAAGAAATGCAGCGAGCGATTCGCGAATGCTATGACGGGCGTCCAGTAGAGTCCCAGAGCTATCGTCGCAGTCGCAAGCACACCCATCAGGCCGTAATTCCATGCTTCCATGCGGAAAGGAGGTTCATCGCCGACCGGCTGTTCGAGGAACATTTTTCTAATCGGCTTCAGATAGTAGAAAAGTGCTACTACCGAGTTCAGTACACCGATTAGAGCTAGAACATAGAATTGCCGCTTTATCACCGCGGCGAAAAGATAGAACTTCCCGATGAAACCGATCGTCAGCGGAATGCCGGTCAGGGAGAAAAGAAAGATTGTCAGCGCGAGGGCCGGCACTAATCCGCCGCGCCACGCGAGGCCCCGATACGCGTCGACCTCTTCGCTGCCGGTTTCATTGGCGACGATCATGACGACCAGGAACGCGCCCGCATCCATCAGGTAGTACGCAACGAGGTAGAACAGCATCGCGCGGATACCGTCGTTGGAGAGCACCACGAATCCCATCAGCGCGTAGCCAGCTTGCGCGATACTCGAATACGCGAGCAACCGCTTCATGTTGGTCTGCTGCAGCGCGGCGAGGTTGCCCAGCGACATCGTGATGATGCATACAACCAGTAGCAATTGCGGCCAATCGACGCCGCTCAGCGCCTCCCAGTTCCCAGCCTCGGTCAGATGCGAAATCGCCGGGAAGAAAAATCGCACCAGCAGCGCGAAGCCCGCGGCCTTGGAACCGATCGCGAGGAAGGTCGTAATCGGAATCGGCGCGCCCGTATATACATCGGGCGCCCACATATGAAACGGGACCGACGCGACCTTGTATCCCATTCCGGCGAGAATGAGCACCAGCGAAATGTAGACCGCGAGCGCGGGTGCATGACCGCCCGCGAAGAGCGCTTTGTTGATCGCGACGAAATCCATTGAGCCGGCGATGCCGAAGATCCAGCTCATCCCATAAATCATCGTGCCCGAGGCGACCCCGCCATAGATGAGATACTTCAACGCGGCTTCCTGCGAGCGGCGGTTGTGACGCAGAAATCCCGTCAAAATGTAGGACGTAAGGCTGACGAACTCGAGCGACAGATACGCCATCAGCAGGTTGGCCGATTCCGCCATCAGGAACATCGCAAATGCGCTCGCCAGCAGGATGGCGTAGTACTCGCCCTGGTCGCAGCCCTGCACCTCCTTGGAGCCGATCGACATCCACACCGCGATCACCGCGGCGAGTGCGATCAAGGCGCGGAAGAAAATCGCGAACGCATCGCTCACCAGCATTCGATGGAACATCCACGCGCCGCTCGCTGCTTGCGGCGGTTCCAGCGCCACCAGCAATAGGGAGCCGGCTGCGATGATGAGCGCGAGATCGGCGAGGATACCTTTGCGCGTCATTATTAGATCGAGCAGGATCAGCGCCAGCACACCGACCGCGAGCAACAGCTCAGGAACGAAGAAAGTTAGGCTCGCGAAATTTCCGAGGTCCATCTTTTAATGAACCAACGCTACGGCTGCGGAAGCGGCGGCCGGAGTGTTCAGCACCACCTGGTTCAGATGCACCAGCGAGGTGTTGAGCAGCGAAAGTATCGCCTGCGGATACCATCCGAGGATGATGACGATGACCGCGAGCGGCACCAGCATCCCGATTTCGCGGAAATCCAGGTCGGAGAAATTCGCATACTTCTCATTGAGCGGACCGAGGTAGATGCGCTGATAGGTCCAGAGCAGGTAGCCCGCGGTCAGGATCGCGGTCGCGGCGCCAAACACGGTCAGGATCGGATGCAATTGCCACGCGCCGATCAACACCAGCACTTCCGAGATGAACGCTGATAGCGCAGGCAATCCGAGGCCCGCGAAGAATGCGAATGCGGTGAAGCCCGCATACACCGGCATCTGCTGCGCGAGGCCGCCGAAGCCGTTGATCTCGCGATGATGCGCGCTATCGTAAATCACGCCGACCAGGAGGAAGAGCATCGCGGTGATGGTGCCATGGTTGAACATCTGCAGCACCGCACCGTTGATGCCGGCGGCGGTGAACGACGCCATCCCCAACATCACATAACCCATGTGGCTGACCGACGAATACGCGATCAGCTTCTTGTAGTCGGTCTGCGCCATCGCGCACATCGCGCCGTAAACAATATTCACCGTGCCGAGCACCCCGAGGAACAGCCATGCCATGTCATGACTCGCCGCGGGCAGAATCGAAAAGTTCACCCGCAAGATGCCGTAGGTCCCCATCTTCAGCAGCACGCCCGCCAGGATGACGCTGATTGCGGTGGGCGCTTCGACGTGCGCATCGGGCAGCCAGGTATGGAACGGGAACGCCGGAATCTTGATCGCGAATCCGATGAACAGCGCGAGCCACGCCCAACGCTGAAAGCTCATCGTATAGTTGCCCGCGTTGGCTGCGAGCACCGTCATATCGAAAGTCGGAGTGCTGCCGTAGTAGTAGAGCCCCAGCATCGCGAGGAGGATCAGCACCGAGCCGAGCAGCGTGTAGAGGAAAAATTTGATCGCCGCATATTCGCGCCGAGGACCACCCCAGATGCCGATCAAAAAATACATCGGCAGCAGCATCACTTCCCAGAAGATGTAGAAGAGGAAAAAATCCAGCGACGCAAACACGCCCATCATGCCGGTATCGAGCAGGAGCAGCAGCGCGAAGTAGGCCTTGGGCGCCTTGTCGATCTTGAAGCTCGCGAACACCGAGATGAAGCAGATGAGCGCGGTCAGCAGCACCATCGAGATGCTGATGCCATCGACGCCCATGAAGTAGGTGATGTTGTAATGCGGTATCCACGGATATCTTTCGGTGAATTGCATCGCCGTGGTGGTGGTGTCGAAATTTTCGAATAGCCACCACGCGATGAGCAATTGCGGGACGGTCGCGGCCACCGCCATCCACTTGAACATGCTCTTCATGGCGTCGGGCGTGATCAGGATCAGCACCATCCCGGCGAGTGGAATGAACGTGATCAATGTAAGCGCGTGATTCATTTTGTTAGGGCTCTACCTCTCGCAGCGGGCGCCTCATGCGCGGAACATCGCGCGCACCAGCAGAATAATCATCACTCCGGCAAGAATTCCGTACAGGTATCCGTTGATGGAACCGGTCTGGAGGCGGCGCAGGCGGCCGCCGATCGCGAGCGTTTCATTCGACGCCAGATTCACCAGGCCATCGACGACGTAAACGTCGAAGAGTCCGGACATCCATGACAGCAGGACCGCGATCGTCGCGGCGAGGTTCACCACGCCATCGATGATGTGGAGATCGAACCATGCGAATGCGCGGCACAACGCCAGGTATGGCTGGATGACGAGTGCATTGTAGATCTCGTCGACGTAATACTTGTTGTAGACGAGATCATACAAGCTGCCGCCGAACATACGGCTGAAGCGCTCGGGATTGAGGCGGTGCTGACGATACATCGTGTCGGCGGTGAGCCATCCGACGATCACCATCGCAAATGCGAGCGCGGCGAAGGTCGTCTCGGTCCCGTGATTGTGGATTCCCGATTCCATCACGCGCCGAGTGGCTTCGGAGCTGAACACCGGCTCGAGGAATTTCTCGAACGGTTTGAAGTTGACGATGAACTCGGGAAACATGACAAATCCGCCGATCACCGAGAGCACGCCGAGAACCGCCAGCACGTATGACATCGAGGGCGGCGATTCGTGCAGATGATGCTCCTGCTCGTGCGTGCCGCGGAACTCGCCGAAGAACGTCATGTAAACCTGGCGGAACATGTAGAAGACCGTCAGCCCGGCGGCGATCCATAGAATCGCCCATAGCGCCGGATGACCCTTCGCATAGGCCTGCCAGATGATTTCGTCCTTCGACATGAAACCCGCGAACGGCGGAATGCCGGAGATCGCGAACGTCGCAACGAGGAATGTCATGAAGGTGATCGGCATCTTGTGGCGCAGCCCGCCCATCTTGCGCATGTCCTGCTCGCCGCCCATCGCATGAATGACGGAACCCGAGCCGAGGAAGAGGCACGCCTTGAAGAAGGCATGCGTCATCAGATGGAACACGCCCGCCGCATACGCGCCGACGCCAACCGCCGCGAACATGTAGCCGAGCTGGCTGACGGTCGAGTACGCGAGAACTTTCTTGATGTCGTTTTGCGCGACGCCGATGGTCGCGGCGAACAGCGCGGTGAGGCATCCGATGGTCGCGACGAACTGCATCGTGTCGGGCGCCATCGAGAAAAGGAAGTTGAGGCGCGCCACCATGTAGACGCCCGCAGTGACCATCGTCGCGGCATGGATCAGCGCGCTGACCGGAGTGGGACCCGCCATCGCATCGGGGAGCCATACGTAGAGCGGGATCTGCGCCGATTTGCCGGTCGCGCCGAGGAAGAAGAACAGCGTGACGAAGCTGACCAGCGAGAGCCCGAAGTATCCGGCGTGGCCCGCGAGCAGCGGCGCATACTGCGCGATCTCGCGCGTGACCAGGGTCGGATGACCGACCGCATCGAGGCCCCAAAACAAAGTGTAGAGTCCGATGACGAAGGCCCAATCGCCGACGCGGTTGACGATGAATGCTTTATTTCCGGCGGTAGTGTTCGGAAGAACCTTGTACCAGAAGCCGATCAGCGCAAACGAGCAGAGCCCGACGCCCTCCCATCCGACGAACATCAGCAGCAAGTTGTCGCCGAGCACCAGGATGAGCATCGCGAAGGTGAACAGGTTGAGCCATCCGAAGAAGCGCCAATACGCTTCGTCGTCGTGCATGTAGCCGGTCGAATAGATGTGGATGAGGCCGCCGACGCCGGTGATGATCAGCGTCATGATCATCGAGAGCGGGTCGAGCCAGAACGCGATGTCGATGTTGATGCCGCCGACGTTGAACCACGGCCACATGCTATCGAGCATGAAGCGGCTTAAGTGCGGCAGCGCGAGCATGCGGGTGAAGCCCCACGCTGCGAGGAGGAACGCGCCGATGACGACGCCGCATCCGACCGCGCTGATGGCGCGTTTGCCGAAATTCTTCTGCAGCCACGGCCCGAGAAAAAAATTGATCGCGGCGCCGATCGCGGGCAGCAGAATGATCCAGCGAACGAAATTTACGGGAATCGGATGATCCATTTATCTAGTTGGCAAACCCTGGCTTTCGCCTAACAAGCGCACCCGCCTCACCACATCATCACAAGCGATCCGGCAGATATAATCAAAAATTGATGCAATCTGAAAGGAGCCTGCCCCAATTAGCCGCTAAGCGTTTCGGTCGCGCTCACATCGATAGTTTTGAAATTTTGATAAATCGCCAGCACCACGGCGAGACCGATGACCGCCTCCGCCGCCGCCAGCATGATCACAAAGATCGCGAAGATCTGGCCGTCGTAGCGATGGCCGCCGTAGAACGAAAACGCCAGGTAATTGATGTTCGCGGAATTGAGGATCAACTCGACGCCCATCAGGATGCCGATGGCGTTGCGGCGCGTCAGCACGCAGTACATGCCGAGCGAGAAAATGATCAAGCTCAAGGTTAGGAAGTGATACAGCGTGATTCCGCCGCCCATCGCGATGCTCCCCTTGATGTCCTCTACTCCCGTGTCTCGTGGCGCGAGATCACGATCGCGCCGACCAATGCCGCCAGCAGCACCAACGATGCTACCTCGAACGGCAACACATACTCGCCGAGGAATGCGTTTCCGATTGCATACGTCGTCGGCGTCGACGACATCGCGGCCGGAGTCCCCAGTTGCCATGGCGTATGGAACACCGCGAACAGCATCACCGCTCCCAAAATCACGACCGTGATTAGCGAGGGGATGACGCCGACTTCGCGATTCGACACCGTCACATCGGCAATTCCCTGCGTGAGCATCACGGCGAAAATCGTCAGCACCAGGATGCCGCCGACATAGACCAGCAACTGCACCATCGCGACGAAATCGGCGGCGAGCAAAATGTAGATGCCGACCACGCCCATGAACGCGCCGAGCAGCGCGAAGGTCGAGTACACGATGTTGCGCGAGAACGCGACCATCATCGAGGAACCGACCGTCAACGCGGCGAGGAGGTAGAAGACGACTTGCGCGACCATCTTATGTCTCGGGCGTCGTTGCCGGCGGCGCCGGTTCCGGTTTTGAGCCGGGCTTCGGTTCGCCGGACACCTGGTATTCGGAAAGGTAGTTCAGCCCGCGATTGAGGATCGGCAGGATCTGCGGATTCGTCTCCGGTCCCTTGCTGGGCTTGTAGGCGAGCACCGGATCTTTCACGAAACGCCGAATCATACTTTCGGTAGAGTAATCCGCACCCTCGAATTCAGTCGTATGATGGATCGAACCGGTCGGACACGGCTCGCTGCACAGCCCGCAGTACATGCATTTGATGATGTCGATGTCGAACTGCAACAGCGTCATGACCTTGGTCTTCTGATCTTTCTCGGCCGTGATCACGATGCAATCGATCGGGCATGCACGCTCGCAGGCGAGGCATCCGGTGCAGATTTCGAGGTCCACTTCGAGGATGCCGCGATAGCGGAATGGCAGCGTGTCCTGCACCCGCGTCTCGGTGCGATCGGGGTATTGAACCGTGTACGGCTTGCGCATGAAATGCGAGCCGGTGACAGCCATCCCCTCGAAAATCGAGAGGACCGCTTCCTTGATGTTGTTGAAATATTCTGAAGCCGCTCCCATAGCGCCTTTAAATTGTCGGATTGAGATAGAGTTCCATTTTCGATTGGCGGAAATAGTAGATGACGCGGCGCATGAACAAAACCAGGCCCACCACGCCGAGCGCGAACAAAATCCATCCCGCGACTGGATTGCCGTAGGGCCAAATCGCAACCCAAATCGCGGTGCCGATCATATCGACGAATGAGATTGGCACGAAGTACTTCCAGCACAGCGACATCAGCTGATCGATGCGCACGCGCGGCAGCGTCGCGCGAATCCACATCGAGAAAAATACGATGAACAGCACCTTCGCATTGAAGGTGACGAGTTGCAGGATATTGATGAGGATGCGGTTGTCGGTAATGCGCGGAAATTGCCATCCGCCGAGGAACAGCGTCGTGATCAGCGCGCCGATGAGAAACAGGTTGCCCCACTCCGCCATGAAGAAAAACAGGTAGCGCATCCCGCTGTACTCGGTCGCGAAGCCCGCCACCAGTTCCGATTCGGCCTCGGGCAAATCGAAGGGCGTGCGATTGCCTTCCGCGAGTGCCGAGATGAACAGGATATTCGCCGCGATGAAGCAGAACGGATTGCTGAACATGAACCAGTGATTCGGCGACCAGCCCTGCGCCTTGATGATCCCCTGCATCGAGAGCGTCCCGGTGATCAGCACAACCGGGAAAATCGAGAGGCCGGCCGGAATCTCATAGCTGACGATTTGCGCCGCCGAGCGGATGCCTCCGATGAGCGACCATTTGTCGTTCGACGCCCATCCGGCCATCAGCACGCCCACCACCGTCAGCGCAGTCACGGAGGTGAAATACAAAATGCCAACGTTGAGGTCGGCGAGGATCAGGTCCTGCGAGAACGGCATCACCGCCCACGGCACCACGAACGCGAGCATCACCAGGTAGGGCGCCATCTTGAACAGCGGCGCGTCGGCATCGGTGGGAATGATGTCTTCCTTGCAGCAGTTCTTCACGCCGTCTGCCAGCCATTGCACGAAGCCCTGCGGGCCGACGCGATTGGGACCGACGCGTGACTGGATGCGGGCCCATACGCGCCGTTCTGCCCAGCTCACGATCCCGGCGAATGGAAACGCGACGCCGAGGAACACGACCGCGCTGAAAATGAAGATGAAGAGGACGTAGATCAAATCGTGCGGCGGATTTTTTCCGAATGCGCCGCCGGCAATGATGCTGTCTACAAGTTGTTGCATTCCAACAAGTCTAACCCCGATCTAAAAGACCTAACCCCTAACCCCTTCCCTTTAGGGAAGGGGAACCAGACACAGAAATTTAGCGATCGATCTCCGGCGCGATGACGTCGAGGCTCGCGATGATCGTTACGAGATCCGCGATCATCAATCCTCGGCTCAGCTTCTGCACAATTCCCATCGCGGCAAACGACCCAGTGCGCACATGCACGCGCCATGGATACCCGCTGCCGTCGCTGACCGCATACCATCCCATATCGCCGCGCGCGCTCTCCACTCGAATCTGACATTCGCCCGCGGGCGGCTTGAAATTGCGCGGCACCTTCGCGAGGACCGGGCCGGCCGGAATCTGCTTCAGCGCCTGGCGCAGAATCTTCACCGATTGCACCATCTCGTGGATACGCACCATGTACCGATCCATCGAATCGCCGAGCTTGCCCCATTGGCCGGTGCCAACCGGCACATCAAAATCGAAGTCCGGATAAACCGAATATGGAATGTCCTTGCGGATGTCCCATTTGATGCCGCATGCGCGCAGGTTCGGGCCGACGAGGTTGTAGTCGATCGCTTCCTCAGCCGTAATGACGCCGACGTTCGCGAGCCGCTCGACATAGATCTTGTTGAACGAGATGAGCATGTCGTACTCGCTCAGAATCGGCTCGAGGTGATCGAGGTATGCGAGCGCCTTCTCGCGCCATCCGGGCGGCAGATCAAATGCGACCCCGCCGATGCGCATGTAGTTGAAGGTCAGGCGCGCGCCGCACAACTCCTCGATGAGGTCGTTGATCATCTCGCGCTCGCGGAGCGCATGCGTGAACGGCGTGATCGCGCCGATATCCATCGCCATGGTGCCGACCGAAAGCAGATGCGACGCGAGACGGTTGAACTCGGCCGCGATGACGCGGCAATACTCGCCGCGCTTGGGCACTTCGATTTTGCCGAGCTTCTCGCTCGCCATCCCCCAGCCCTGATTGGTGAACATCGCGCAGACGTAATCGACGCGATCGGTGTAGGGCATGAAGCCGTGATAGCCGACCTTCTCGGCGATTTTTTCGATCGAGCGATGGAGGTATCCGACGTCGGGAATCGCCTCGCGCATCACTTCGCCGTCGGCGCGCACGATGAAGCGCAGCACGCCGTGCGTCGACGGATGCTGCGGCCCCATGTTCAGCGTCATTTCTTCGGTGCGTAGCGTGGTCATCTGTATCGCCTATGGCTTTAGCCTGATAATCGGGCTTTCGCGCACGGTGGAGATGCCGTGATACTCAAGCGGCTCGACGAAATCCTTGCGCAGCGGATGACCGATCCAATCCTCCGGCATCAGCAGGCGGCGCATGTCGCTATGACCCTCGAAGTTGACGCCGAGGAGGTCGAAGATCTCGCGCTCCATCCAGTTGGCGGATTTCCATACATTTTCGAGGGTCGGAACCTGCGCGCCATCGCGAGGAAGTTTCACCTTCAGCACGATCTGATGGCGATGCTTGTACGAGAAGAGGTGGTAGACGACCTCGATGCGATCCTTGTAATCGACGCCGCTCTGGTTACTAAGGCAGTCGAATGCGGTCTCGGCGTCATCCTTCAGATATTGACAAAGCTCGACCAGCGCGGCGGGGTCCACCACCATCCAGGGGTCGTGCTTCTTATCAACGATTTCGAGGATCCGATCGCCGAACTTTTCCTTGGCCCGGTTGTATATCGCCAACGACTCCATTTTTAACGCTTGCGCTGCGGCTCAGGCCTGGAACGTCGGAGTGGGAGAAGTGCCGTTGCTGGGGCCTTTGCTCAGCCACCGCTCGGTCATGATCTTGTCTTGCAGCTTGAGGAGTCCTTCGGTCAGCGCCTCGGGACGCGGAGGGCATCCGGGGACATAGACATCAACCGGGAGAATCTTGTCGACGCCATCGCAAACCGAGTACGCCAGCTGGAAGAGGCCGCCGCAGCTCGCGCAGCTTCCCATCGCGATTACATACTTGGGATCGGGCATCTGGTCGTACAGCAGCCGGGTGCGAAGCGCCATCTTCAGCGTCAGCGTACCCGCGACGATCATCAGATCCGACTGACGCGCTGAGGCTCGTGGCGATGCGCCAAAACGATCGATATCCGCGCGCGGCCCGCCGGTATGCATCAGCTCGATCGCACAGCACGCGAGGCCGAACAGCATGTACCAGATGCTCGACTTGCGCATCCAGTTGATAATCTCGTCCGTCTTCGTCGTGATGACGTAGTCGGGGAGCGTGTTCAATAAAGACATGACAATCCTTAACGCCGTTTGCCCTGGCCTCGAAACCAGTTACTCCGGCACCTTCTTAATCCATTCGAGATCGTGCTTGACCCAGACGTAGATGAGACCGATAAACAATATTAACAAAAATATAAGGATTTCGCTGAGGGCATTCACGCGATGCCCTTGCTTTACCCAGTCGAGGAAGACCGCCGCGATCGGGTAGACGAATGCGACTTCGACCTCGAAAACCACGAAGATCAGCGCGATAACGTAGAATCGCACATTGAAGTTGATCCATGCCCGCCCGGTGGGCGGCTCGCCACATTCATATGGCGTCAACTTTCTTGCATAGGGGTTGCTCGGGGCCAGCAGTTTCTGGAGCCCGAACATCGCCATTACGAAGACGATTGCGATGATGGTGAGCGCGAGGGGTACGCCAAACTGAAAGTACATAGCCTTAAGTCTGAGTGATCCTGTAATGAGACCGGCTTAAACTGTCAATGGCCCCCGATTAGCGGAGCCACATCCGCGCCGGGCGCAATCGGTTATTTTTTCAGCAGACCCTCGAGCGCCGAGGCCTCGATCCACGCACCCTCGTTCTGTGGACACGCGAGAATGTGAACTCCATCCTGCACCTTGTCGACGAGGCCCTTCCCGCATCTCGGGCAATGCATCGCGGTGAGGCCCTTTTGGCGGATTTTCTCGAGCAATTCAGCATCGCGCTGGCGCGCCCACTGGTCCTCGCGAGCCTTTTCGCTGTCGCGGATTTTCTCCCCGAAGCGGTCTTTCTCGTCAGCCATAATGCTACGTCCTCCCCTTGCCGCGGGCGCCCTAATCCATGTCCTTGATGAGCTTGCCGCTGCGAGCTTTTTCGACGGTCTCTTCGAACTTCCCTCCGAGGTCAACCCCCATCTGCTTCGCGCGCTTCTTCGCCCACAAACCGACGTTGCGCGAGTCGCGATAGAACGATTCGCCGCGCGGCTTCGATGTATCAAAATCCGCCAAGCGCGCATCCTCGCTCGCCGTCATCGCGAATGACGACATCACGCGATGCGTGCGCGACGATCCGCAGTGCGGGCACGCGGGCCGAGTCTCCTTCTCAGAACCCAGCACCACCTGCGAACTCATACGCCCGCAGCGGCCGCATTCGTACTCGAAGATGGGCATCTGATGGAAGAGTATATGCCCCAGCGCAACGCTGCAAAGGTGTTAGAGGCGCCGGTCTTTGAAGATGGGATCGGTGAGAGGGCTGCCGACGAAGAACAGCATCGCGGTCGCGCCTACGACCAGGCCGCATCCGATCCACCAGCCCGACATATTGCGGATTCCGAGGATGAGCATCGCGAGCGCCCACAGCGGCATCACGAGCGAGATCGCCAATCGCATCAGGGTCGAAACCGCGCGCTCCGCTCTTTCTGCTGGGTCGGCCATGCTCGATTATTTATCCTGCGGCGGGTCGGGTTTCAAACTGGACTGTAGTTGATAGAGTGCCGGAGGACCGGCCTTGCCGAGGCGGTCCCATTGCTGGACGAGCTTGAGGCGATCTTTTAGCGAAGCCGCGGGACCACGGAAATCGCCCTCGTATGCGAACACATACGCGGGCTGATCGACGGTTCGAATCGCGTTGTGCGCGACAATCTGCGGCGCCTGGCGTCCGAGGTAAAACGAAAGCTCCTGGTTCTCATTGATGACATAGATAGGCGCGCCAGCTACGACTCGATTAATGTCGGTCGCCGCGTATTTGAGGGTCCGCTCGCGTGACATCTCGGGACGCAGTACCGCGGTGAATATCAGCACACCGAGCAGGCTCAGCGCGCCCAGTCCCGCGGCGATTCGCGCGGGATGGCGATACCGCACGCCGGAAAAAATCAGCGCGGCGCATCCAATCAACGCGAACGCCACCACAATCAGAATCAGGCTCAGCGCGCCGATGTAGTAGTTGACGAGAAGTTCGGCTTGCGCGCGATCTATCGGATTGATCTTCGCGAGCAGCGCGCTGGGTCTGATGGAAATCCAGGTTGATGCGGTCGCGAGCCCGATGATCGCGATTGCAGCTATGGCGATGGCGGCGAGGTCTCGTAGCCGTTCTGTTATGGGAGCCTCCTTCAAAAACGTGAACAGCGCAGCGAAGAGAATCGCGAGGCTCGGAATTCCCGGCAGCACATAGTCGTCGCGCTTGGCGCTCGCGACGCTGAAAAAAATCAGCATTGCGAGCAGGAAGCTGAGCTGAAACATCAGCGGCTTGCGCGCCTCGAGGATCAAATCGCCTCGCACGAAGGCCACCACCAGCGCCGGCAGAAGAAAATTCAGCGGCGTAATGCCGCCAATCATTTTCATCGCGATGTAGTAGAACGGGCGCGCCGCCTCGCCGGTTCCTCCCGCGCTCGCGGGCAAAAAGTGCCCCGCATTTTCCTGGAACATGATCCTCGCGAGTTCGCCCCCGTTGCTCAGCAATGCCGGCACATACCATGGAAGCGCGATCGCAACAGCAATCGCGAGCACCATCCACGGCCACCACTGATGCATCTGCTCGATGATCGATCGCCGCGTCATCAGCAGATACAGCATCGCACCGAACGCAGGCAAAACGATCGCGATCGGTCCTTTGGTAAGGATGCCGAGACCAAGCATTACTCCGAGTAGGATGATCCTACGAGATGGGGCGTGCTCCTCGAGCGTCCGATAGAGCAGGCACCATGCGCCGAACATGAACGCCACCAGCAGCATGTCCTCGAGCGCCAGCGTCCCGCGTGAGGTGAACGCGAAGCTGCCGAGTAGAAACAAAAACGCGAGCCATCCGGTCGTGCTAGCGAGGAACGCCGAGGTCCACATCAGCACTGCCACCGCGATTGCGGCGCCTGCGAATACCGAGACGATGCGCGCGCGGACCTCGTCGACGCGGCCTCCACTCGCCGCCGTGATCGCGCCGGCCATCCAATAGAACAGTGGCGGTTTGCGCGCGAGCTCGCCGTAGTAGTCGCGAGGAATCAGGATGTGGTGGCATCTCGCGACATCCTGAATCCAGCTGGCCGCTTGGGGTTCCGCATCTTTGACGAATGGCGCGGTAATTCCTTGCGCCAGGATCACCGCGGCGATCGCGAACGCCATCAGCGCTGCGCTCAGCGGGGTTCGGTTGCTCAAACGCGGACCCACAGTCGAAAAACACCCCGTCCTGCCATTGGGTGCCAACATCGAAGCGTAGCCGCTTTAGGTCCGATCAACTCTTCTTCCGGAGCGAGAGCGTAGCGCGATCGTGAAGCTGCCAAGCCCAAACGGGCTCCGAATTTGGTTCATCTTTTTTTTGATATTGTTTCCGATTCGACGGAAGAGCGCGGCAATCATGTATCAATTCTGAGATTCTGCGCTTGACAGGTGAGTGCCGGTTCCCAATCGCGTCGAGACAACCGAAGTTCACTGCTTCAGGATCATCCAGCCATTCTTTCTGAATTTTTGTCACTACGCGGCAGAGAGGTTCGACGACCGCCGGGCAGGTTTTCGGACGCGATTTGCTGCATTCTACCGTTCTCCTCGAGCACGAAAATGGAGACTATCTGGACGGGGCGTCGCCCGCTGTTTGATATCTCGATCTCTACGAAAATTTCCTTGAGCTGACCACGCTCGTCCGTGAAGCGAGTTCCATATTCCTCCGTAGCTGAATCGATAGACGCCGTTAGGATGGTGGGAACTACCCGGATCACCGGTCGGTCGCGAAATGCCCGAACGGCTTGGACTACAGCCAACAGTGTCGCCAGACCAGCACCCCATAAGCTAGCTGCATCAAGGACTCGTCTGTCCGTGATCATTTCTGTTAGCGGCTTCATTCCAATTCGTATCGCGATCAAGTCATTGCCCTTTTACTATGTAATGTCGCAATCACAAACGCGCCCAGTGCGGCGCGCAGCGAGATTCGATCTATCACTTGCGAGGCTTCCGCGGCTTCGGCATCGGTGCGGCCCACTGATGGTGCATCGCGCCGGCAGAATCGAAGATGCCGACCTCCATCGTTTCGGCGTTGTGCGCATAGCCGATACGGCCTCTGCGATCGACCAGAATCACGCCCGCTTCGGAATTTTGCGACGCAATCAACTCGACGATCTTTCGCCGCGCGATGCGCGTCGGATCAGATTTTCCGATCGCTTCCACAACTTCGCGGCACAGCGACGCCATGATGATCGCCTCACCGTGGCCGGTCGCCGAGGCCGCCGCCGTCGCGCTCGCGAAAGTGCCCGCGCCGATGATCGCGCTGTCGCCGATGCGGCCCACCATCTTGCCCGGCACGCCTCCGGTCGAAGTCGCCGCCGCAAGTTGTCCGTGGATGTCGAGCGCGACGGCACCCACGGTGCCATGCCGACCTCGCGCGAACCCCAATTCATGCTGAGCCTTCAGGCGCGCCAGAAACCGCTCGCGGGCCCGCGGAGCAATCATGGAGTCAGGATCGCAAAGCTTGATGCCCTGATCGCGCGCGAAGCGTTCGGCGCCGTGGCCAGCCATCATCACATGCGGCGTATGGTCCATCACTGCACGCGCGAGGGACACGGGATTTTTCACGCGACTGACGGCGGCGACCGCACCGGCTTTGGTTTCTCCGTCAGCGGCGACCATCACAGACGCATCCATTTCCACTGCGCCGTCGAGGTTAAGTGTCGAGCCGTAACCGGCGTTGAAGAGCGGATCGTCTTCGAGAATCACGACGCTTGCGATGACGGCGTCGAGCGCGCTGCCGCCGTCGCGCACAATCGATGCGCCAGCTTTCACCGCGTTCATGATCGCGCGCTTGCGCGCGCCGCGCTCATTGGCCGGGCCGCGTGAGCCTGCGCCGCCATGAACTATCAGCGCGATCGGTACGGCTCTGTCAGACTTGCCGTGGATGGGCATTCTTTCCAAGCTCTCGTAGGGGTCGTTCGCGAAGGCGATATGACGACACTTGACGGATAGAATATTCCGTGCTAGATTCGTTTGCATGATGACCTTCCAAGCATTCATGGCGACCTTCCCCGATGAAACCGCTTGCCGTCAGTTCCTCGCAGATCGACGCTGGCCAAAGGGTGTTACCTGCCCTCGGTGCGGCAAGCCCGATAACGTCTACCAACTCAAGACGCGGCGCTTCACTTGGGAATGCTCCAATAAGGAATGCCGCAAGGGAAATGCGTTCCGCTTCTCGGTTACTGCGGGAACGATCTTCGCCGATACGAAGGTGCCGATTGTGACTTGGTTTAAGGTTCTTTACACGATGCTCCAAGCCAAAAAAGGCATCTCGTCGCTGCAAATCCGGCGCATGTATTTCGGCGAGCGCTCGTCCACCCATACCGCATGGTACGTATGCCATCGCCTTCGCGCCGGAATGCGCGAGCCGGAGTTCCGTCAGTTGATGGGCATCGTCGAAGTAGACGAAGCCTTTGTCGGCGGGAAGGAGAAAAACAAACATCTCGGAAAGCGCAATCCCCACAATACGGCTGGTAAGGGCAAGGCCATCGTCATCGGCGCGATTGAGCGTAAGGGCAACGTCGTCTGCAAGATGATCGCGAACGCGGATCGCCCGACCATGATGGGATTCGTCCGCGAAATGGTCTCGCAAAAGGTCACTCTGGTCGCGACGGATGAACATCGCGGTTATGACACAATCGCTGATGGTGGGATGCCGCACGGGGTCGTAAAACACGGCGATGGCCAGTACGTAGTAGGCGCGATCCACACCAACACAATTGAAAGCTTCTGGTCGCTGCTCAAGCGCGGAGTGATGGGCAGCTATCACCATGTTAGCGAAAAGTATCTGCCGCTGTACCTGAACGAGTTTGCCTTCCGCTTCAATCATCGCAAGGACGAAGATATTTTCGGCAAAGCCATAGCAGGGTGCTGAGACGTGAGAACTGGCGACCGTCTCAGCTATCTCGCGAAGATGACGCCAGCAGTCCGCAGTTGGAGTTTTCATTTCAGCCCATCAACCCAGTTGCCGAGACGGAGCCTGCGCGTCCTGTTCCGTGGCGGTCGCCGCAGCTTTCTTTCGTTTGGCCTTCCGACGTTTCATCGCGCGATAATGTGGGTGATCCTTGTAGTGATATTCACCGCACGGTCGGCAGAAGAACGAGATGATCTTTTGTGCGTGTTTCACTGCCATGTTGAATTCATCCCTGCGAAACGTGTCTCCCGACGCGTAACGTTGAGATAAGGGGGGCGTCCGTCTCCCGCTTTTCGACTTCAAATTGAATATCCGCTGCTCGAAGAAGCGCCATTGTCTTGACATTGTTGTCTGTTGGGTTGCCCGGATCG
>Ga0182024_10003678_pt1 | contig 36218 bp, 32 predicted proteins | sample P32metaG_FD_120480 | JGI IMG/M metagenome (GOLD analysis project Ga0182024, IMG submission 120480) | Permafrost microbial communities from Stordalen Mire, Sweden - P3-2 metaG (Illumina Assembly) | ecosystem: Environmental > Terrestrial > Soil > Wetlands > Permafrost | place: Sweden: Stordalen...
CCTGGCTGTTCACTATTCTATTCACGACATGGACGCTAGACGTTATCCTCGACCTCCGCGACGGGCGGCCGAATCGGCTGCACTGGCTCTTGCCCGTCGCCTACGCCCTCTGGGCCAACCTGCACATCCAGTTCGTCTACGGCCTCGGCGTCCTCGGCCTGGCGTGCATGGCGCCGGTCGTGGATCGCCTACTACGCTGCGACACGCCCGGCGATAATGCGTCGTGCCTCGGCTCGTCCGGCTGGCGGCGCCTTCTGATGTTGACGAACCTGTGTCTGCTGGCCACGCTCCTCAACCCGTATCACCTTCGCCTCTACGGCGTCGTCGTGGAATACGCCACCCAGCCGGGGCCGTTCCGCCTCATCAATGAGTTGAAGGCGCTGGAGTTCCGCGAGCCGTATGATTGGGCGACCCTGGCCCTGACGGGCGCCGCCGCGTTCGTTCTCGGCCGGCGCAAGCGCATCGTCAGTTTCGACGTTCTACTTCTTATAAGCTCCGCTTATTTTTCTTTTCGGGCGCGGCGCGACCTCTGGTTCGTCGTCGTCACGGCCCTCGCGCTACTGGCGGGCGGTCCCCACGAAGCCGTCCCAGAGGCGCAACGGTTCCGATGGACGCCCCTGCTCCGTCTTACTTGGGCGGCGGCCCTGGCCGTGCTCACGGCCGTCGTCGTCTGGCGCCAGGACCTTTCGGAAGGCCGGTTGCGACGGACCATCGCCGAAGAGTTTCCGGCCCGCGCCGCCGACTTCGTGATCCAACGGGGATACGCCGGCCCCGTGTACAACCACCTCAACTGGGGCGGCTATCTAATCTGGCGCTGGCCGGACCTTCCCGTCGCCATCGACGGCCGCACGAACCTCCACGGCGAGGAACGGCTCCAACGCAACGACGACACGTGGCACGCCCGGCCGGGGTGGCGCGACGACCCGGAGCTGGCGTCGGCCGGCCTGGTCATTGGCGCCCCGTCGCTGCCGCTGACCGCCCTGCTCCGCCGCGACGACCGTTTCGAGCTGAAATACGAAGACGATCGGGCCGTGGTGTTCGTGCGCCGGCGCTGATTTGCTCCGTCTTGGTGCGTGAACTATGGTTTGGCAGGAATCGCGTTTCGCCGCCGCCGTAAGGAACCCCGCCGATGGCCGAGCGTCCCGGCTGGAAGTACGTCCCCAGCGTCGTCAGCCTGATGGTCGTCGCCCTGCTCGCCGCCAACTACTTCAGCCCCTTCGCGGACCTCGATTTCACCTGGCAGGTCCGCACCGGCGAGGATGTCCTGCGCACCGGGGAGCTACGCACCCCGGACCACTTGAGCTTCACCATCGCCGGCAAGCGCGTCCCCGATTTTGAATGGCTCTACGAGGTGGCGTTGGCCCTGGTGTGGAACGCCTTCGGCTACGGCGGCCTCAAACTGCTGCGTACCCTGTGCGTATTCGTGCCGCTGCTGCTGGTCGGATGGCGCCTGCGCCGGGCGGGCGTCCGCTGGCGCGGCGTCGCGCTGGCGCTGCTCGTCGCCGTGATGGTGCTGGCCCCGTCGTGGAACCTGCGGCCCTTGTACTGCACCACCGTCGGCCTGCTGCTCGTCAGTGGTTGGCTTCACGACCATTGCGCCGGCCGCCGTAATCTACCCTTGTGGCTGCCCCTCGTCATGCTCTTGTGGGCCAACCTGCACCCCGGCGTCATCGTCGGCCAGGCGCTGCTCGTCGGGGCGATCGGCTGGGAATGGCTTAACCGCTGGGTCCGCTTCAACGCCCCGCTGGACGCCGCGGCCTGTCGGCGGCTGACGTGGGTGGGCGGCCTCGGACTCGCCGCCACCTTCCTCAGCCCCGACCCCATCGAACGGATGCTCTACCCGTTCCGTCCGGAATTGCATCATCCCGTCATGCGCGGCTTCACCGAGATGCGGCCGCTGTACTCCTTCCTCACGCAACCGCCCTACACCGCCGGCCTCGTCTACGTCGCCGCCATCCTGACCGCCTGGACGCTGCTGCGGCGCTTTCGCCAATACCGGCTCTGGGAAATCGTTCTTTTGCTCGGCCTGGGCGTTCTGGGCAACGCCGCTTTCCGAGGAGTGCAGGATTGGCTGCTGGTGATGCTCGTCCTGGCCGTTCCGCATTTGGTGCGGATGCTGCGCGATTCGGCGCCGGCCCCGATGCTGCGTTTGGATCGTTCGTGGAAGCGCTTGCTGCACGCCCCGGCGTTTCGATTCCAATGGTACTGGCCGGCGGCGGCGTTCGCGGCGTTGGCCGTCGTCTCCGTCACGCCGCCGCTGAGCCGGGCCGTGCCGGTGCAGAACCATCCCGACTGGCCGGTCGCGGCCGTGGACTGGATGGAAGCGCACGGCGTCGAGGGCCGCGTCTTCGCCGGGCCGAACGACGGCGCCTATCTGACGTGGCGGCTGCCCGGCCGCGTCCGCTGCTACGCCGACACGCGCGGCTTCTTTTTCCCGCCGACAATCCTCGAAGATTGCCAGTACCTCCCGCAGCTTTCGCCGGATTGGCCGGATCGCCTTCGGCGAGTCGAATCCTACGGCGCCGACTACTTTCTGCTCAAAACGACTGGGCCGCACGGCGTCTTGTGGCGGGCCATCGAGCCGCACGTCTCTGAACCGCTCTACCGCGATGGCGGCGTGGTGCTGCTCCGCACCGAGCAGGTGGCCGACGGGCTGGCGGCGTATGAGCACGACCAGATCGCTTTGAAGCCGTGACGGCGGCACGGTTTGTGCTCCCGGTGTTCCCACGAACGTCGGATGCTATTCCCGTCGAGCCGAGCCGTGCCATGCCGCCGGAACAACACGCCGTCCACGAGGCCAACCTCGGATCGCGGAAATTGCGCGACCTCGGCCTGACCATCGCAGGCACGCCGTTGGAAGCCGTGATTGAAGACTTCCAAGGCGAACTCGCCGGCCTCGGCCTCACGAAAGTGCTGCCCCACTTCTACCTTTCCACCGAATGGGGCGTGCCGTTCGACACAATCTCCATCGCCATTCCCTTTTATCTGGCCCGCGTCGATCTGACCGACTTCCACGCCGACCGCGGCGGCCTCGTCGAGGGCGGCGACCGCGCCGACGTGTTGCGCTACCTGCGGCACGAGATGGGTCACGTCATCAACTACGCCTACCGGCTGTACGAGCGCCCCGAGTGGACCCGACAGTTCGGCGACATCAACCTCCCCTACGAGGAGGAATATCGGCCGAGGCCGTTCAGCCCGCGGTACGTCCGTCACCTGCCCGGCTGGTACGCCCAGAAGCACCCCGACGAGGACTGGGCCGAGACGTTCGCCGTGTGGATGACGCCCGGCCTGGACTGGCGCGGCCTCTACGCCGGCCGGCCGGCGTTGGAGAAACTGGAGTATTGCGACCGCGTGATGGCGGACCTCCGAGGCCGCGAACCGCTCACCACCGCCACGGACCCGGACGAGGACGTGGGCGGCCTGGACGTGACATTGGACGAACACTACGGGGCGTTCGCCGTGGATCAGGCGGAGGCGCCGGCCGACCTGGACGAAGCGCTGCAATCAATCTTCGCCGCCCCCGACCCGTCGGCCGACCCCCAGGCCGCCGGGCCGCTGATCCGCCGACTCGAACGCACGGTCGCGGCCGACGTGTACCGCTGGACCGGCTGGTTCCCCGAGCGGGCGCGACACCTGCTCCGCCAGCTGGCGGCGCGCGCCGACGCGAACGGCCTGACTTACCCTGAAAACCGCGAGACGGCTGCGGTGGTGGCGCTGACGACGTTCGTGACCGCCCTGGCCATGAGCCGCGTCCAGGGCGGCGCCGCCGCGTCCGCCGATCCGCTCACGCCTTGACCTTGCGGCGGACTTTTTGCCGTTCACACGCCAGATCGGCGATGCGGTTGATGAGCGTCGGATAGTCGATGCCGGCGACGGCGGCCGATGACGCGAATTCGCCCGTTTCCTCCAGGTAACAGCTGGCGTTGACCTCGATCACGTACACCTCGCCCGCCGCCGTCAGCCGCATGTCGATCCGGCCGTAGTCGCGCACGCGCAGGGCGCGATAGGCGTTGAGGGCGGTTTCCTGAAGCCGGGCGCGCACCTCGTCCGACACCTCGGCCACGACGGACTTGGTGCCCTTGTACTCGGTGCTCTTCTCGTCCCACTTCGCCTTGGAATCCAGCACGTGCGCCATGCCCTCGGGCATACCGGAAAAGTCCATCTCCATCGGAGGGAATGGCTTGGCTTCCACGTTGCCGAGCACGCCCACGTAGAACTCCCGCCCCTCGACGTATTCCTCGACCAATGCGGAGTCGTGAACGGTCTTGTGGATGTGTCGGACGCGCTCGATCATGTCGCCGGTGCTGTGGACGAGGGACTTGGCGTCGATGCCGATGGAGGCGTCCATGCGCAGCGGCTTGACGAACAGCGGCAGGCGCAGGTGGCCGCCGGTCTCCAGCTCGGCGTCCTGCGAGAAGACGGCGAATTCGGGGTAACGGACGCCGTCGAAGGCGAGGAGCTTCTTGGCCAACCCCTTGTCTTCCTGGATGTAAAACTCGCCCGGCCCGCCGCCGGTGTACGGCACGCCGATCAAGTCCAGAAGGCCGACGACGCCGACGGCGCCGAGCTGGTTGTCGCCGAACGTCTCCATCAGGTTGAAAACGAGGTCCGGCTTTCGTCGCGTCAGCCCGGTGCGCAGCTTGCCGATGTCGCCGTGGACGCCGAGGACCGAAACCTTGTGCTTGCCCCGTTTCAGCGCCTTGGCGACCTGATTCACGACCACATCGTGCTTCTTGTCGGCTTCGTGTTCGAGATGGGTCAGGATCGTGACGTTCATGGCTCCTCGCGGCAAAGCGGTCGGCGGGTCGTTGTCCGCCCCTCCGAGAGCAAATGCGATGCCGCGTGGGACCGGATGCCTTTCGGCCTGATAGCTGTCGAGTAATTCGGCCCGGCCGCGGCCCGACGCCACTAGCGCCAGCTTCCACGCCAGGTTGCAGGCGTCTTGAATCCCCGTATTCATGCCCTGGCCGCCGATCGGCGAATGGATGTGGGCCGCGTCGCCGAGAAGGAAAACATCGCCCCGGCGGTAGTCCGCCGCCTGCCGCTGGCTGATGTGAAAGCGCGACATCCAGATGGGGTCGCCGGCGCGCGCCCCCTTCGGGCCGTAATCGTCGATGGCCTTTTGAAATTCCTCCACGGTCGGCTCCGGCGCGGCGGGCGGCTCGTCGCGGCGTTGGATGACCATTCGGAAGTATTGCTCCTTCTTCATTGGGAAGAACGCCAGAATGTCGCCGCGATGAAGATAAATGGACAATTCGTCGGCGGGAAGGTCGGATTCCACGCGGGCGTCGGCCAGGGAAAACGTCTCCTCGAAGGCCAACCCCGCGAACGGGACGCCGAGAAGGCGTCGGACCACGCTATGCGCGCCGTCGCAACCGAGCAGCCAACGCACCCGCACCCTTTCCTCATTCCCCTGGTCTCCGTGGCGCAGCACCGCTTCGACGCCGTCGCCCTGGCTGAAGCCGACGAGTTCGACGTTGCGCTCGACGACGACGCCGAGGCCGACCAGCCGTTCGGTTAGCAGGCGCTCCGTTTCCGACTGTGGCAGGATCAGGACGTAGTTGAACCGGCTCGGGATCGCGTCGAAGCTTAGATGAATGATCTTTTCGCCATCGCTGAAGACGTTGATGCCGTGGGCCTTGCGGCCGGCGGCGACGGCCGCGTCGGCGACGCCGATGCGCTCGAAATACTCCAGGGTGCGCGCCTGGACGCCCAGCGCCTTCGATGTTTGGGACGGCCCGGGCGCCTTGTCGATGATGCGGCAGCTCACGCCCTGCCGGGCCAATTCGATCGCCAGGGCCAGGCCGGTCGGCCCCGCGCCCACCACCAGCGCATCCGCCGCGCCCGTTTCGACGGTGGACATGATTCGTCCCCCTTTCAAGTGAAGTCGCAGTTAGCTTATGCCGCGCGGCCGTCTCTCGACGACCTTATTTCATCGTTGACGCCCCCGGCGTAAGGCGATAGGGTGGCGCGGGATGTTCGGGGGCCGTGGGGCAAACTGCGGCGGCAGTCGTTTCGGAAGGGTAACCCGTCTAATGGGATTAGTAAGAGCGAAAGTGATCCTCAAGAACCCGCGCCAGGCGGACCTCCAACCCGTCGAGGTCGAAGTCCTCGCCGATTCGGGGGCGGTGCATCTTTGCATCCCGACGCACGTGCAAATACAATTCGGCCTGGAAGAAATCGCCCAGAAGGAAGTGATTTTGGCCGACGGGGGAAGGAAACTCGTTCCCTACGTCGGCCCCATCGAAATCCGCTTCAAAAACCGCGTCGGCTTCGCCGGGGCGCTGGTCCTGGGAGACGAAGTCCTGCTGGGCGCCATTCCCAGGGAGGACATGGACCTGCTCATCGTCCCGAAGACCCACACCCTGGACGTCAATCCAGGCAGTCCGAACGTGGCCACGTCCGTGGCGAAATAGCCAACGCGGGGCGCCCCTCACGCCGCGTCGTTCGGCACCGCCTCGCGCGGCCGGAGGGCCGCCGGCGCGACCGTTTTGGCGGCGCCCCGCTTCCTCCAGGCCAAGGCGAACTCCACCATCATCGGCAGCACCGAAAGCGCGACGATAGCCACCAGCACCGCCTCGAAGTTCTGCTTCACCCACGGCAAGTTGCCGAAGAAGAAACCGCCGCTCGAACAGATCGCCACCCACGCCGCGGCGCCGACCACGTTGTACACGAAAAACTTACGGTATTGCATCTTGCCGACGCCGGCCACGAAGGGAGCGAACGTCCGCACAATCGGCACGAACCGAGCCAAAATGATCGTTTTGCTGCCGTATTTCTCGTAGAAAGCCTGCGCCCGCAGCAGGTGCCTCTTGTTAAACAGCCACGACTTCTCGTACTGGAACACGCGCGGCCCCAGCCGCCAGCCGACGGAGTAGTTCACGGCGTCGCCGAGTACCGCGGCCGTCGTCAGCACCCCGATCAACAGCGGCAGGCTCACCCCGGAATCGGCCGCGGCGGCCATCGAACCCACCAGGAACAGCAGCGAATCGCCGGGCAAAAACGGCGTCACCACCAGTCCCGTTTCGCAGAAGACGACCAGGAACAGGACCAGATAGAAGGCCGGCAGGTTGGAGTGGACCAGCCCGTTGAGGCAGGTTTCAAGCCACTGGCTGAAGTGCAGGATTTGTTCCATGAATCGCTCGTGACACGGCCTTCCGGCGCGCCGTCGCCCGACGGCGCCGCGCGGCAGGCGGTAAACGACCCAAGGGTAACGCTTCGGCCGATCCGGGCAAGGTCAATCCCGGCCGATGAAGCATACCTCACGCCCGGCGCGGCGGGAAGGACCGGTCGCGCACCGGACTGGCGACGACGGCGACCCGGCGGATAGAATGACCCACCGCCGACCGACCCGGTTCCGTCGGCGGGGACCGCCTGACGCGGGGGCCGCATGGACATTCAGCACGATTTCGGCCCGGACCCGGCGAACCCCACGAGCCGCCGGCTGGAACAGCTCGAACGCCTGCTGGGCTGTTTTCAGCAAGCCCTCGGCCACGAGTTGCCCAACCAACTGGTGGCGCTGCAAGGTCTTGCCCGTCTAGTGGAGCTGGAGCAGGGCGACCGCATGGACGAGAAGGGCCGCGGCCACCTGCTGCGGCTGGCCGACCTCGCCCGGCGAACCGACGATCTGGTGCGGGCGCTGGCGGAAATCGGCCGGCTGACGCGCGACGCCGGGCCGGCCGAGGCCGTGTCGCTGCCGGAAGCCGCCCGCGAGGCGGCCGCCGAGGTGAATTTGCTGTCCTCCGGCTGGTCGATCGTGTACCATTTCGATCCGGAGGCCTCGGTCCTCCGCGTCGCCCGCCGGGGGCTGCGACTCGTCTTGGTGCATCTGCTGCGGAACGCCGTCCAGGCCGGCGGCGGCCGGGCCGCCCCGATCGAACTGGGATCGCGCCGCACCCCGGACGGCGTCGAGTGGTGGGTGAAGGACGACGGCCGCGGCCTGCCGGAATCCCGGCAAGCGGGCCTGTTCGAGTGCTTCGCCGGCGGCGCCGGCCCGGGGTTGTTCCTGGTGCGCCAGATCGTCGCCGGCTGGGGCGGCGCCGTCCGCGTCCAATCCGAGCCGGCCCGTGGGTCCACATTCACGCTTCTCATCCGCACGCCGTGACGGCGGCGGCCTCGCTTCGGGATCTCGTCTCATGACGGACGCCTTGCGACTGTTCCTGATCGAAGACGACCCGGACATGGCCTTGCTCGTCCGCAAAAGCCTCGAAAGCCACCACCATCAGGTGACTTCCTGCCGCACCGGCGTCGACGCGCTCACCGTCCTCGGTGGCGCCGCGTTCGACCTGGTGATCCTTGACAACGGCCTGCCCGACATGTCCGGCCTGGACCTGCTATACACCCTGGCCCGCGAGGGGGTCACGGTCCCGGTCCTGATGGTCACCGTCGCCGTCGACGCGCAAGTCGCCGCCAGCGTCCTCCGCGCCGGCGCCCTCGACTACGTCGTCAAGGATTCGGCCCTCACCTTCCTGAGCGAGCTGCCCAAGCGCGTCGTCGAGTCGGTCACGCGGCACCGGCTGGAGCAGATGAACCGGCTGCTCATCCAGGCGCTGGAGTCGGCCCGCGACGGCGTCCTCATCACCGACCTGCAAGGGGTCATTCTCAACGTCAACCAGGCCGTCGAACAGATGACCGGCTACACCCGGCAGGAGTTGCTCGGCCGGACGCCGCGCCTGTTGCGCAGCGGCGTTCACCCGCCGGAGTTCTACGCCGCGCTCTGGCGCGCCATCCTGGCCCGCGACGGCTGGCAGGGCGAATTGACCAACCGCCGCAAGGACGGCGGCCAGTTCCAGACGTCGCTCACGATTTCCCCTATTGTCGATCCGCAAGGAAGGATGACGCACTTCGTCGGCATCTACCGCGACGTGACGGAGCACAAGAAGCTGGAGCGGCAGCTGCTCCAGGCCCAGAAGATGCAGAGCGTCGGCACATTGGCCGGCGGCGTGGCCCACGAGTTCAACAACCTGCTGGCCGGCATCAACGGCTACGCGTCGCTGGCCCTGCGGGAGGCCGACGCCGGCCCGGCCGTGCGCGAGTTCCTACAGAACGTCGTGGACCTGTCGGAACGGGCCGCCGGCCTGACGCGCCAGCTGCTGGCCTTCGCCCGCAAGCCGGCCCTGAGCCGACAACCGACGTCGATCCCGGACCTCGTCCGCGGCACCGCCGAACTGGTGACGCGCACGCTGTACCAGGAGGTCGGCGTGGAGATCGAGCCGGATTCGCCCGACGCGCCGCTGGCCGTGGAGGCCGACGCCAACCAGTTGCAGCAGGCGCTGGTCAACCTGGCCCTCAACGCCCGCGACGCCATGCCGGGGCGCGAGACCGTCGCGCCGAAATCGGGCATTGCCGAGACGAAAAATCCGCCATGTGCGCCGGCGGTCCTGTTCCGCCTGCGGTCGGCGAAATTGTCGGAGGGCCGAACCGGCTTCCCGCAGAACGTGCCGCCGGGCGATTACGTGCTGTTACAGGTGGAGGACCGCGGCGCCGGCATGACCGCGGAAGTACTGAATCAGGCGTTGGACCCGTTCTTCACCACCAAGGAAGTCGGCCAGGGCACCGGGCTGGGCCTGCCCATGGTGTTCGGCATCGTCCAGGGTCACCAGGGATGGCTCACCATCGACAGCACGCCCGGCCACGGGACTTGCGTCAGCATCTACCTGCCGCGCCTCGTCGCGCGGAGCAGCCCAGTTCGCCGGCCCAGCCCCCTCCGCGGCCCGGAGTCCACGCAACCGGAGGCCGCCCCCGGTCGTTCCATCCTCGTCATCGACGACGAGGAAGCGGTATTGGACGTGGTGCGCCGCTTCCTACAGATCGCCGGCCATCAGGTGGCCGTGGCCGCCAACGGGCACGAAGCCTTGGAGTTCCTGAGCGACGGCCGGCCCGTGGACCTCATCATCCTCGACCTGATGATGCCGCGCGAGGACGTGGCCGACACCTTCCGGCGGCTGCGCCAGCGTCGCCCCGGCATTCCCATTCTTTTGTGTACCGGCCTGGCCGACGCCAGCCCCGCGCCGGAACTGCTCCAGAGCGGCGCCGTCGGCCTCATCCACAAGCCGTTCCGCATGAGCGAGTTATGGGCAGCCGTCCGCCAGGCGCTGGAAATCACCGGCCGCCCCTGACGCCGCGCAAACGGCCGCCTCCGCCCTCCCGGTTTGGCACGGTGCTTGCACTATTTCCAGGCGTTGGCGGAGACGAACCGAGCCTCATCCCAAAGGAGAGCCGTCATGTCGGACATCAAGAGCGACGTCAAGAAGGGCATCGACCACACGGCCGACGCCGCGAAGAAGGCGGCCGACAAGACCGTCGATGCGACGAAGAAGGCGGGCCAGGCCGTCGGCGAAAAGACCAAGGAAGCCGGCCAAAAGATCAAAGACGCCTCGAAGTAGCTTAGAACCAGCCCGAAGCGCGAGCGAGGGGTCTTGTCCGAACCCGTCGCTCGCGCTCCGGGCTGGTATTGTTTACTCCGCCGCCTCGACGCGCAGGCACCGTGCGATCTGCCGCACGGCCTGACGCAGGCGGTGTTCGTTCTCGACCAGCGCCAGCCGCAGGTAGCCTTCGCCGGCCTCGCCGAAACCGCGGCCGGGACTGACCGCCACCTCCGCTTCCTCGATTAGCTTCATGGAAAAATCGAGCGACCCCATGCGCTCCCGCCACTCGGCCGGGTACTGCGCCCAGACGAACATGCTGGCCTTCGGCGATTCCACCGTCCAGCCGATGCGCCGCAGCCCGTCCACCAGCACGTCGCGCCGCTTCTGATATTCCAACGCCTGCTGTTTCACCCTTTCCTCGCCGGTGCGCATGGCGATGATGCCGGCGATCTGGATCGGCGCGAAAATACCGTAGTCGTAATATCCCTTGATCGTGGCCAGGGCGCGGATCATCTCCGGGTTGCCGACGCAGAAACCGAGCCGCCAGCCCGCCATGTTGTAGCCCTTGCTCATCGTCACCGTCTCGACGCCGACCTCCTTGGCGCCGGGTACGCTCAGGAAACTCGGCGCCTGGTAGCCGTCGAAACAGACGTCGCCGTAGGCGAAGTCGTGGATGACCATGAAGCCGTGCCGCCGCGCCAGGGCGACGACCTCGACGAAGAAGTCGCGTTCGACGACGGTGGTGCTGGGGTTGTGCGGGAAGTTGAGGATGAGCACCTTGGGCTTGGGATAAAGGTGCTCCGTCACGTTGGCGACGTTGGACAGGAAGCGGTCGGGTTTGGTGCAGTCGAGGCTGATGACGTTGCCGGAGGCCAGGGCGACGGCGTAGACGTGGATGGGGAACGACGGCGCCGGCACGACCGCCGTGTCGCCGGGGCCGAGCAGGGCCAGGCACATGTGGCTGAAGACTTCCTTGGAGCCGAGGCCGGCCAGCACTTCGGAATCGGGGTCGAGCTGGACGCCGTGCAGCCGGGAGTAGCGCAGGGCGACCTCGCGGCGGAGGTTGTAGAGGCCGTTGCTGACGGAGTAGCGGTGGTTGCGGTCGTCGCGGGCGGCCTCGCAGAGCTTGTCGATGACCTGCGTGTCGGGCGTGTCGGTGGGATTGCCCATGCCGAGGTCGATCACGTCCACGCCGGCGCGGCGTTTGCGGTATTTGAGGTCGTTGATTTTGCCGAACAGGTAGGGCGGCAGCCGCTTGACGCGGTCGGCCACGCCGATCTGGAACGGCGTCTCTGCGGTGTTGGGTTCGCTTTGCATGGTCGGGGCCGGGGTAGACGAAAACGCGGACGCGCGGGGCGGCCGCCGATGAGGTGAATGTATCCGCCGGCCGGCCTGCCGTCTTGTTCGTTCTGCTTGCGTCGTCGGCGTCGGGCGCGCATAATCGGCCGCAGGCCGTCGCCCGCACCGACACAAGGAGACGCACCGATGTTTCGACGCCTCATTCCGCTGACCCTGATGGCCGCCCTGCTGGCGTTGTCGCCGGCCCGCCCCGCCGACGACTCCGACAAGGGCGGTGGTATTTACGAGGGGTTCACCCGCCTGTTCAACGGCAAAGACCTCACCGGCTGGAAAGCGTCCGGCAAGATGGAGGACTGGGGGGTCGAAGACGGCCTGCTCTTCACGAAGGGCGGCGGCGGCGGCTGGCTGATGAGCGACAAGGAGTATTCCGACTTTGAAGTCTACGTGGACTTCAAAATGCCGATTCCGACGGCGGAGAAAGGCGGCGGCAACAGCGGCGTGGCGATTCGCGCCCCATTCGAGGGTGACGCGGCCTATCAGGGAATGGAGATCCAGCTGCTAGACGACGTGTGGCACAAGGAGCACTTAAAGGATCTCAAGCCGGTGCAACTGACCGGCGCCATCTACGGCGTCGTGGCGCCGTCGGAGGAGGCGCTGAAGCCGGTGGGCGAGTGGAACCGGATCCACATCACGGCGAAGGGCCGTCACGTCACGGTCGAGCTGAACGGCGTCAAGACGGTGGACGCCGACCTCGACGAACACAAGGACGCCTTCAAGGCGCACCCCGGCCTGACGCGCGACAAGGGCCACATCGGGTTGCAGAGCCACAGCAACCGGGTGGAATTTCGGAATATTTATGTGAAAGAATTGGAATAGGACGAAGACAGGGCCGGCCGTCCATGGGACGGCCGGCCGTCGTTTGAGCGCGGCGGGCGGAGTCATTCGGCCGGCGGAATGGCTTCCATCAGGTCCGCCGTTAGCTCGATGTAGGAGGGCTTCGGCTTGCGGCTGATGCGGACGCGGTAGACCTGGGCGCCGCCGGGGCCGAGGGGACCGCGGAGTTCGACGATTCGCGCCCGCAGGTCGGGATGGAACCTGATCTTGACGCGATCTCCCAAATTAAAGGTCGGAGGAGGCTTCTTTTTGGCGGCCATTCCACTCGCCCCTTTGTCGAGCGTCACCAAGGCTTTCGCCTCAGGATCTTCCGTAACTCATTATATAGGATCGCGTCCAGGGAAGCGGCCAGCCCATCGCAGGAGTTGCGCCATGCTTGCAACATCGGAAAAGTCAGCGGGCCGCCGGCGGGGTGTATCGTCCCCTGATGGGCGGCCACATTCCGCCACTGGTTCAGCGCCGCGAGATGTTGCCGTCGCGGCGCGTTGGCCGGGTCCGTGTTCATCTTGGCCCGCAGGTCGAAGCCGAATCGGTCAAAGTCCTTGGCGATGTTATCGACGTTCGGGTTGCCGTGATCCAGTGCGCGGTGGGTGGTGAACTGACCCAGGACCAACATTCGCAGGCTTAGACGCACCCTGCGGGCGATGAGCATGGCGGCTTCCGTGTAGAGGTCGCGGCAAAATCCCTGGAAGTGGGCGCTCAGCAAGACGACGTATCCGCGCAGATTCTCCTCGATCAAGTGTGCGTTCGGCGAGACCGCCGCCAGGGAGGCGGCGCACTGGGCCTCGATCTGGGCCAGGCGCGGCGTCCGGTCGTTTCGCCATTGCCGCAACGAAGCCGAAGGCATGGCTTATCCCCGCGTAACCGTCTCATCGCTTTCTCTGTACACGCGATCACATAAAAGACAACGGCTTTTGCCGCGGAAAAGTGGCCGGCCCGGCGGCGGCGTCCTAGCCTGACGGCATGAACCATCCACAACACAAATCGCCCGCGTACCTGCACAGCATCAGCCACCGCCGCATCGACCCGCCGGCGCTGACGGCCGACATGTCGCTGACCAAGGTGATCGACGAGGCGTTCCTGTCGTACAACGCCGGCCGGCTGGGCGAGGCGTGCCGGCTGTTCGCGGAGAAGATGCTGGCCGACGACGCCGTGGTGGGGCTGTCGCTGAGCGGCGCCCTGACGCCGGCCGGCCTGGGCATGTCGTGCCTGGCGCCGCTCGTCGAGGCCGGCTTCATCGACTGGATCGTCAGCACCGGCGCCAACCTCTATCACGACACGCATTTCGCCCTCGGCATGGAGATGCACCAGTCGCGGCCGGGCCTCGACGACCGCCGGCTGCGCGAACAGCAAGTCATTAGGATATATGACATCGTTTTCGACTACGAAAATCTGCTGGGCACCGACCGTTTCTATCGGACCCTCTGCCGCGGCGAGGCGTTCCAGAAGACCCTGGGAACCGCCGAGTTTCATCATCTCGTCGGCAAATACGTGGCGGCGCGCGAGGCGGAGACGGGGAGGACGGGCAAGAGTCTACTGGGGGCGGCCTACCGTCATGCCGTGCCGATCTTCACGTCATCGCCGGGCGACAGCTCGATTGGCATGAACCTGGCGGCGTTGCAGCTGGAAGGATCGGCCCTGCGGATCGACCCGCTGCGCGACGTGAATCAGAGCGCCGCGATCGTGTGGGACGCCAAGAAAACGGGTCGGAGCGGGGTGTTCATCCTGGGCGGCGGTTCGCCGAAAAACTTCATCTTGCAAACGGAACCGCAGATCCAGGAGGTGCTCGGCCTAGACGAGAGCGGCCACGACTATTTCTTGCAGGTCACGGACGCCCGGCCCGACACCGGCGGCCTGAGCGGGGCTACGCCGCAGGAGGCGATGACGTGGGGCAAGGTCGATCCAGAGATGCTGCCGGATACGGTGACGTGCTACCTCGATTCGACGGTGGCGCTGCCGCTGTTGACGGCCTACGCCCTGGCGGCGCGACCGGCCCGCAAGCCTCGACGGCTTATGGACCGGCTCGACGGCTTGATGAAGGCGCTGGAAACGGAGTACGGGGCGCGGCGGAAGAAGGACGACGAGGCGGCTGAGCCGAAAGAGGAGAAAGTCGATCCGGAAGCGTCGGCGGAGATCGACCGGATACGGTGAGGGATCGTCCGGCGCGAGCGTTCACGGATTCAGATTGCTCAGATAGCCCTGCACCGCCACCCACATGGTGCGTTGTTCGCCGTCGCCGTCCGGCCGGAAGCCCAGCCGCGCCGCCTCGGAACGCGCCCGCTCGTCCGTCATGCCCTCGGCGGTGCGGAAGTGCAGATACCACAGGCCGCCGGCCACGGCCCCGTCCCGGTCGTAGACGAACATCGGCAGGTCGCCTTCCTCCCGCACCGTGCGGTTGAACCGCTCGACCACGTCGCGGTTTAGCGTCTCCGGCGACGCCTCCAAGCTCAGATACCGCAGGTCGCGCCGCTCGAACTGACGGCGGGCGGCGGAATCGTCTTCGCCGGGGGCGCGGACGTGCAGCACGGTGCGGTAGTGGTGCGCCTGGAGCCAGGCGATGCCGTCCGGGAACGGCTGCAAGCCGTTGGCCACGCGGTCCTTGGCCGCGGCGAAACCCGGAATGTCCACCGGCAGCGGCGGGGCGGCGTTCGGGTCGTCGGGGGCCGAGGGCATCGGCGCGGCCGGCGGTTCTTGCGTGGGCGGCCCGTAGAGCCGGGTCGTGTCGCGCGGCGAATCCGGCCCGGCCGGCTCCGGCGCGAACAGCCGCACGCCGGGGTCCACGGGCGAACGGCCGGCGGCGTCGATGCTCGCCGACGAGGAATACGAACCCGGCGGGAAGGCGCCGGCCACGGAATCCAACGGGGCCGTCGCCGGGAAGGCGGTGGCCGCCGGCGCGAGGGGGACCGGAATCGGCGCGAGCGGCGCCGGGGCCGGGACGCCCTGCCGGCAGCGGTCGCACGGGGCGACGCCGGGCGTCGGGCCGGTGTACCGCGGGAAGCAGGTCACGGGACCGCACGACTGCCGCGTCGTGCCGCAGCCCGCCGACCCGGCTAGCATCAGCATGAGGAAAAGTCGTCGCCTCATCGCTTTCCTCCTCGGTTCCGTTTCGTCCTTTCCGATTCTACGCCGCGGGACAAGCCGGCCGGCAGACCGTGTTCCCCATCCGACCGCGAAAACTGTACGGCCGCGAACAAGGGGCGACGGTTGCGCGGTTTATAGCGGCGCCCGACCCGCGGCGAGCGGCCGGCGCGAGGCCCACCGGATTCTTCCCGCGCGCGGAAACGCTATGATATTAGCCGGCTCACGCCGGCCGCTCGCCGCAGCCGATAGCAAGGAATGCCACGCCGTTGCACCGAAGGGATTCGCCATGCTCTCCGACCGCGCCGCCCACTTCGCCGCCCTGTCCGACGACGCCCGCGCCTTCCGCCACTACATCCAGTCCGAGCGCGGCCTGGCCGCCAACACGCTGTCGGCCTACGGCCGCGACCTCGACCGCTTCTGCGGCTGGGTGGCCGGCGGCGGCCTCGCCGATTACCTCGCCCCGAGCCTCCGCGACCTGACCCACTACCTCGAATTTCTCCGCGCCGAAGGCCTGGCGCCGCCCAGCATCGCCCGCCATATCGTCTCCCTCAAGGTGTTTTATCGCTTCCTGCGCCTGGAGGAACGCACCACCGAAAACACCGTCGAACTGCTCAGCTCGCCGACGCTGTGGGAACGCATCCCGCACGTCCTCAGCCCCGAGAGCATCGTCAAGCTGTTGGAGGCGCCGCAGCCGCTCGACCGCTTCTTCCTGCGCGACCGCGCCATCCTGGAAACGATGTACGCCACCGGCGGCCGGGCGTCGGAGGTGGTCGGGTTGATGCTGGCCGACGTCTACCTGGATTCGGGCTTCTGCAAGTGTTTCGGTAAGGGGAACAAGCAGCGCATCGTGCCGCTGGGCCGCATGGCCGTGAACGCCCTGCGCGCCTACCTGGAGGGCCAGCGGCCGCGCCTCACGCGCGCGGCGCCGGACGCCCCGTGGGTGTTCGCCAGCCGCGGCGGCCGGGCGCTGACGCGCGTGATGCTATGGGTGCTGGTCAAGAAGTATGTGCGCCGGGCCGGCCTCAACGCCAAGGCCAGCCCGCACACGCTGCGACACAGTTTCGCCACGCACCTGCTGGCCGGCGGTGCCGACCTGCGCACCGTACAGGAACTGCTCGGCCACTCCAACATCCGCACCACGCAGCAGTACACCCACGTGGACCGCGAACGGCTGCTGGCCGTCCACCGGCAATTCCACCCGCGCGGAAAGACATCCGAGCCGGAAGCGTAAGCGACGGCTTTCATCCGTCGCTTACGCTTCCGGCTCGGATGGGTTTTGTCCGGCGGATCAAGGCATAAACCTGGCCTTGATATTCTTGTCGATGAGCGGCAGCGTCGGGTCTTTCGCTTTCTTGGCCTCGCTCAGCGCCGGGCCAAACGTCCAGAAAAAGGCCGCATTTTCGTCGTCGTGCTTCTTCGATTCGAGGTTCTTGCGGTCCTTCATGATCTTGTTAAGGACGTTGACGATGGTTTTGGCCGTATTGTCGTCCGCCAGGAGTTTGCTGCCGACCAGGGTGGTGTCTTCGCCGACGGCGTGCTTGATCGTGTCGGGCAGCTTCCATGCAGCTGTGGGCTCCTTTTCCTCCATTTTCTCCATGACTTCGACCGCGGGGACGCTGCCGCCGGTTCCACGATGGTAGCCGGAGATGATAGCCTGAAGGCAGGAGCCGGCGAATTCCTTGCCCTCCTTATCCTTGCCGCCGTAAAGGAAGACCATCGGCACGCGGTCGGCCCCGCCCACCTCGCCGACCAAGTTGTGGACGGAGGTTTTGACGGAGTTCCCGGCCAGCGTCGGGCTGAGGCTCAGCCAGATGGCGCCGCCCTGGTCGCGGCCCTCCGGCTCTTGGAGGCTATATTTGCGCGTTTTCAGATCGAAGATGACGTTTCCCAGCGCGTCGAGGTCGCCCTTCTGAAGGTGCCATTGCGACGCCATCCACAGCGCCCCGACGGTCGCCCCCTCGCCGGCCCCGATCACGAACAGGCTCGACGTGTTGACCTCGCCCGAGTCGTTGCGGCGGTCGAGGAAGGCCTTGGCGGCCTCCACGTCGTTGGCCAGGTAGGGGTAGTAGGAGTGCTCGAACTTGGCGTGGTCGATGGTGTCCGCCAAGGGGAGTGTGTTATGCCCCTGGATGTACTGGTTTTGCGGATTGCGGCGCAGGTCCCAGAACTTTTCGGGGTTGACCTTGGTGCTGCCGCCGAAACCGCGGAAGTCGAAGCTGAAGACGGAGTAGCCCTGGTCGAGGAGTTTGTCGCCCAGCTGGTCCCAGCCCTCGTCGCGGCTGCTGCCGCCGGTCTTGTCGTTGAAGTTGTGCAGCAGCAGGACGGTGGCGTCCTTCTTGTTCGCCGCGCCGGCGTTGGACCAGAGGTTGCCTTCCAGCTTCACGCCGTCGGCCGACTCGAACTCGTAGGTCTTGTACTTGGGCGGGTCGTCCGCCCCACGTGCCGCGGCGAACGCGCACGCCATCGCGCCCAACGTCCCCATCAGGACGTGGGCAAACCGTAACCCATAACGCATGTCCGTTACCTCCGGGAGAAGTGCGCACCAACTGATCTTTCTTGATCTTAAAGGGGCGCGGGGGACGGGTCAAGCGCCGGGCCGGCGAGCGGGGGGCGTCAGCCCCCTGATTCTTCATGCCGTCGGCGATAAAGTGCTAAATCAGGGGGCTTACGCCCCCCGCTCGCCAACCCCCATGCCGAGGGAACGCCATGACCTACCGCAACCTCGCCGAGATGCACCGCCGCCAAGCCGAGCGCCTCGGTCCCCGCCCTGCCCTGCGCTTCAAACGCCACGGCCTCTACCGCGACCTCCGCTGGGACGACTACCGCGAACAGGTCCAAGCCGCCGCCGCCGCCCTCATCGACGCCGGCGTCCGGCCCGGCGACCGCGTCGGACTGCTGGCCGAGAACCGCGTCGAATGGCTGATCGCCGACATGGCCATTCTCGCCGCCGCCGCCGTTAACGTGCCGCCGCACGCCCCGCTCACGCCGCGGCAAATCCAATTTCAGCTGGGCGATGCCGGCGTCCGCTGGCTGATCGTCTCCACGCGCGCCCAACTCGATAAGGTCCGGCGGATTCGCCGCGAGCTACCCGACCTATGCGGCGTGGTGATGATGGACGGCGAGGCGCCGGAAGAGGACGTGGCGTCGTGGCGGGCCTTTCTCCAGCGCGGCCGCCGGGCGCTGCCGCGCTTGGCCGACGAGCTGCGCCGCCGCGAAGAGCGCCTGGGGCCGGACGACCTGGCCACGATCATGTACACATCCGGCACCACGGGCAACCCGAAAGGCGTCATGCTCACGCACGGCAACCTGCTGAGCAACAGCCTGTCCGCCCTGGAGGTGATGTCTTACGCCCCCGGCGATCTGGTGCTGAACTGGCTGCCGTTCACGCACATCTACGCCCGCACCGTGGACCACTACATCTGCATGGCGTCGGGCACGCCGGTCGCCCTGGCCGAGTCGGCCGAGACGCTGGTGCAAAACCTTGACGAGATTAAGCCGACGCATTTCGCCTCGGTGCCGCGCTTCTATGAAAAAGTGCTCACGTCCGCAACCACGGCCGACCCCGAAGAAACGGGCCGTCGGCTGCGGCGCGTGTTCGGGCCGCGCATCGACTGGATGTCGTCCGGCGGGGCGCCTCTGCCGCCGGCCATCGCCCGCGCCTATCACGCGGCCGGCCTGCTGGTGCTCCAAGGCTACGGCCTGACCGAGTCGTCGCCGATCATTTCGTTCAACAGCAAGGACCATTACAAACTGGAAACGGTGGGAAGGCCGTTGCCGGGCGTGGAAGTGCGCATTGCCCCGGACGGCGAGGTGTTGACGCGCGGGCCGCACGTCATGAAAGGCTACTGGAACGACGCGGAAGCGACGGCGGCGGCGATCCGGGACGGCTGGCTGCACACCGGCGACCTCGGCGCGATCGACGCCGACGGCTTTTTATGTATTACGGGTCGCAAAAAGGAATTATTGGTGCTCTCCAACGGCAAGAAGGTGGCGCCGAGCGGCGTGGAGGGGCTGCTGCTCGCCGACCCGTGCATCGACCAGGCCGTGGTCTGCGGCGAGGGACGCAATTTCCTGTGCGCCCTACTGGTCCCGGCGTGGGACAACGTCCGCGGCGCATTGCGTGAAGAGGGCGTCGAGCTGGCGGGCGAACCGGAAGAATGGGCGCAGCGGCCGGAGGTGCGCGGCCTGCTGGAGCGGCGGCTGCGGGCGGCGCTGGCCGACGTATCCAACGCCGAACAGGTGAAGAAATTCGTGATCCTGCCGACGCCATTCAGCGTGGCCGCGGACGAGTTGACGGTGAGCCTGAAGCTTCGCCGCAGCGTCGTCGTGAATCGGTACGCCGATCAGATAGAGGCGTTGTATCGCGGGGAAACGCCCGACGATTCCTGAGCTTGAGCCTTCCGCGCCGCGATGCTATACCGCCGTCGGGTGCGGTTCTCTGGCGGAAAGGCGGACTCCGATGACTTGTCGCTCATTCGGCCGCCGCACGCCGGCGGTTTGTCTTCTGCTTCTCGCCCCGGCCGCCGTCTTCGCCCAGACTCCGTTGCCCGCGCCGCCCGTTCCCGACGCCGCCGCGCCGGCGGACGTGCTGCCCCCACCTCGCCCCACCTCGGAAGAGCAGCCCTCATCCGCCACGCCGCCGGCCGCCGCTTCCCTGGCGCCTTCGTTCGGCGGATCGGGCGACATGATGGGCGGCAGGATGGGAATGATGGGCGGCCTCAGCCCGATGAACGGCCCCATGCCGGCCCTCTTCAGCTATCGGGCGAGTTGGTTCGCCAACGAGCCGGTCGCGGGACAGGGGACGCACCTCGGATACGTCCAACAGGACCTGTCGGCGGCGGCGCCGATCTGGCAGAACGGCGGCGACCTGTTGTCGGCTTCGGCCAACGTCCGCGCGGAAACCTTCAGCACCGGGGCCATTTTACCCACCACGGGCGAGCGCTTCCCCTCCGAACTCTACGACGTGCGCCTGGGGACCGCTTACCAGCACACGTTCGACAACGGCTGGGTCGGCGGCGCCAACGTCTCCGTCGGTTCCGCCAGCGACCAACCGTTCGACGCCATCCGGGACATGACGATTGGGGCGACGGCCTCGCTCCGCGTGCCGCAAGGCGAACGAAACGCCTGGCTTTTCTCCTTAAATTACTCGAACAACAGTCAGGTCCTTTACAACATCCCCATCCCCGGCGTCGCCTACTTCTACAACCCCGCCGATTGGTTCCAGGCGACGATCGGATTTCCCTTCGCCGGCGCGACGATCCGGCCGACCGACGACCTGACTTTCCAGTTTTCCTACGCGCTGCTGACGAACATCCACGCCAAGGCGATCTACCGCCTGGCGCCGGCGGTGCGCGTTTACGGCGGCTTCGACTGGTGCAATGAGAGCTACCTGCGGGCGGAGCGGCAGGACGTCCGCGACCGCTTCGATTACGAGTACAAACAAGTGGGCGGCGGCGTGCAGGTGCTCCTGTCCCATAACGCCGACCTGGACTTCTCGACGGGGTACGATTTCGACCGCTTCTATTACGAGGGGACCAGCTTCAGCGACCAGAACCGCAATCGCGTGGACGTCGGCGACGGCCCATTCGTCGGGGCGCGGCTTTCCTTCCGGTATTGAGCAGGATTCAGGACGCCGAGAACGGCCAGATTTTCAGACGCTCGACCAGTTCACCAAGCCCGAACGACGCGAGGTTCGCGGCCGTGATGACCGCCAGGTCGCGCCACATCGACGGCTTCCACCACTCCTCGCGCGTGCCGAACGCCGCCCAGAACAGGGTACACTCCGCCACGGGAGCGAACGTCTCCGCGACGAGCAGGTAGCGCGTGCGGTCGTAGGTCGGGTCAAAGAAATTGGGCAGGACGAGCACCACGACGGGATAGGTGCAGGCGTTCAGCCACACGGCCGCGAAAATCCGCCGGCCGAGCGTGTGACGGGCCGACAGACCCGGCAGCAACACCGCCGCCTCGATCAGAACGGTAAAAACGTAGCCGTAAAGGAGGAAGAGCCACAATTCCTGCTGTTCCATGACCGGCCCGTGGGGAAGGGTTACAGCGCCCGCAACAGGAACGGGACTTCGGCGAGCACGTGGACCAAAGCGACGGTGAAATAGACGTTGCGCGTGGTCGTGTAGTCGGCCAGGAAGCAGCCCCACAGGACCACGACGGCGGCGAGGCCGGTCCCGAGGAAGGCGTACAGCCCGATCCGCCAGGCCGGCGACCGCCGGGCCAGCGGCACGGCGTCGAGCTTCCAGGGGGCGGCGCGGTAGCCGATCAGCGGCACAACGACCACCCACACTCCGTAATGGAGCATTTCCAGGAAGGTGTGCGTGGCGACCAGCAGGTGCGACGAGACGCCTTGCAGCACGTCGGCGCCGGCGTGGTGCGTGACGGCCTGGGCCAGCTCGTCGCCGTCGGACAAGGGCGGGGCGCCGGCCAGCTTCCACCAGAGCACGCCGAGAAACACCGGCAGACAGGCGAGACAGGCGTGGAAGGCGGGCCGCCATTCCGGCCGGCTGCGCTTCAGTTCGCGGTCCAATAGCCAGAAGGCCATCAGCGGATGCAGGTAAACCAACGCGATGCTGCCCCAGACCGGCGGGAACATCCAGGTCAGCGCGACGAGGGCGAAGGCGGCCGGCCAGATCCAACCCCATTCGCGGCGCGGATTTTGCCGGCTACGCAGGTGGGCGAGTGCTGCGATCCAAAGAATCAGTCCCGTGTTCCAGAAAGCGAGATAGTCGCTCTGAAAAGCCGCATCCAGGGCGGCGCGGCCGGACAGGACGACGAGGCCGGCGAAGGCGGCGGCGAGGGCGACGACGCCGGCGAGGGCGAACAGGAAGAAGCCGCGCAGCCGGCCCCAGCGGGCCGGCATACGCGTGATAAAGTAGCGAAATTCGAGCCAGTTGTGCGGCCCGGCGAACAGGAAGACGGTGACGATGGAGAAGCGCAGCGGCGCCCAGCCGGCCAGCACGGCCGCCGCCGTGGCCGCGCCCAGCGCGGTCAGCGCGAAAGCCCAGCGCGACGCCGTCGCGTCCCGGCGCGCGGGTGTGTAGCCGAAGCCGGCCGACTGGCTCATGCGATTCCTTGCCGTTACTTGTCTTCGGGCTTGTCCGTCTTCAGGACCATGCTCTTGTCCACGACCAGCGTAACTGTATCGCCCTTTTCGACGATTTCGAGGACCATGTTCTCGGACACCTGAATGCCGGCCGGCAGCGTCAGCGGCAATGGGACGACCGGCCGTCGCGGGGGCCGCGGGAGGTCGGCCCAGACGACCGAAGCGCCGAGGCCGGCCAGCGACAGGGCGAGGACCACCGCAGCGGCGGTTCGGCCCGGCCCGCGGCCGCGGCGCACCAGCCAGAACCCGCCGGACACGAACGCCAGGGTCAAGGCAAGGCCCGCGACGACGGTCGGCGTCGTGAAGACGCTGGTTTCCGAACCCTTTTCGGTTTTCGTCGCTCCCGGCAGCAGGTTCTGGGGGATTCGCAGGTGCGCCTCCTTGACGCCGTCGGCCGTCAGGACGACCAGCTTGACCTTCTGCGTGGAAATAGGCGCCGGCGGCGGAGGGAAGGCAATGTCGGCGCGCGCGGCGGGGATGAAGCCGACCGCGGTGAACAGGGCCAACGCGGCCACGATGAATCGCTTCACGGCAGGAACCTCCGTAGGGGTGATCCGGTTCGTCGCATCTTCTAAAGGACGAACCACCGGCCGGCGGAGATTGTAACAGAATGGGTGGGTGTGGACAGATGGAAGGGGAGGAGAAATGCGAAACCGGCCCGGAGTGGGAACGAGCGCGTCGCCGTTGCTCCCACTCCGGGCCGATGGAAAAGGACAATCGCTTACAGAATGCCGGCGCCGAAACCCTCGGCCTTCTCCTTGCGGGCGACCTGGGCGGGCGCCTCGTGATTGGCGGCGTGGCCGCCGCGCGTGCCGTGCGAACCGTGAGTGCGGTAGCGCGGGGCCGGCCCCATTTCGCCGCCGACCTGCGTATAGGTCGTGTCGTAATCGGAGTCGAAATCGTCGTAGGTGCAGACGTAGCCGGGTTGCTTGGAGCGCTCGCGCTCCTCGCGGTAGGACTTGAGGACGGCCGACTGGATCACCTCGCGGCAGGCCGAGTTGATCGGGTGGGCGATGTCGGCGTGCAGTTTCACGCGGCCGTCGGCGTCGCGGGTGGCGCGGTCCTCGTCGAGCTTGCCGCCGCAGCTGTTGCAGAAGCGGGCGCGCAGGTGATTTTTGCAGCCGCAGCCGGGACAGCGGTCGGTCAGCTTCCGGCTGGGCATGGCGACGAACGAGCCTTTGGTGCCTTCAATGATTTTCAGGTCGCGCACGACGTAGGCGTCGTCGAACGTGACCGAACAGAAGGCCTGCAAACGCTCGTTCTCGTTGTTGTCATCCATGAGCTTAATACGGACTTCGGTGATAACCACAGTGGTTCTCCTTTTGTCTGTGGCACACTCAAAAGCAACTCCGCACGATATGGACTCGCGGCCCGGCGCCCTTCTCCCTAAAGGCGTTCAGACCGCGTGCGACGCGCAAAGCCTCCTCCGACGAGCGGCAAAGGGCGAAAACGGTGCTGCCGCTCCCGGTCATCATCGCGCCGGCCGGCCCGAGGGCGGCCAGCCGCTCCCTCCACTCCGCCGTTTCGGGGCGGAGCCGTTCGGCCGCGGCCTGCAAGCGATTATGCAGCCGGCGGCCGAGTTCCTCCACGTCGCCGGCCTCGGCGGCCCGACGCACTTCCGCGCCGGAGACAGGCTCCGGCGCGGCGACGATATTTCTAAACACCTCCGCCGTGGACAGCCCGAACGGCGGAGAGACCAGTACGAAATCGAGCGGCCGGCCGAGGGTGAGCGGTTCGACCATTTCGCCGCGGCCGGTACACCAGGATACCAGCCCCAAGCGCGAGCGCGGGGAGCAGGCGCCGAAGAAAAACGGCACGTCGCTGCCCAGTTCCGCCGCGAGGGCGATCAATTCATCCCGGCCCAGTCCGAGTCGCCATAGGACGTTCAGGCCCACAAGGGCAGCTGCGGCGTCGCTGGAGCCGCCGCCGAGTCCGGCCGCCGTCGGGATGCGCTTCCACAAGAAGGCGTCCACGCCGAGGTCGCGGCCGACGCGCCGCCGCAGCAATTCGGCGGCGCGGCAGATCAGGTTGTCCGGCCCCGTGGACAGGTCGGGCCGGTCGCAGCGGAGGCGAACCGACCCCGACGGGTCGTCGCGGAACCGCAGCGTGTCGTACAGGCTGACGGCCGTCATCAGGGTCGCCAGCTCGTGATACCCGTCGGCCCGGCGGCGCAGGGCTTCCAGGAACAAGTTCACTTTGGCCGGCGCCCGGACGAGGACGTCGGCGCCGCGGCGCCGGAGAATCATGGGGTGGGGTCAATTCCGAGTGACGAAATCCTTTTTCCAGTCCGTCGCGGCCCGTCCGGCCGCCTCTTCCGGCCAGAACGGGGGCGATCATACCTTTGTGAAGGAAGAGCGTCAAGGCTGCTAATGCGCTGTCAGAATGGGGTCCGGCGTGCGGCGAGCGGGGGGCGTCAGCCCCCTGATTTAGCATAGCGCCGCTTTAGCGTAGCGCTGCGGGTAACGTGAAGAATCAGGGGGCTGACGCCCCCCGCTCGCCTTCATCCACGGGCGTATCCTTCTTCGACGAACCGGCCGCCTTCCCACGGAACAGCCGCCGCAGCCACAGGACCACGTCCAGGCGCTCGGCCTCCCGAAACAGTACTTCTTCCCTCTGAAATTGCCAAACGGCCCAGCGCAGGGCCAGCCAGCCATAGATCCCCGTCGCCGCCAGCACCGGGAAGAAATAAGGCCAGGGCATAGTCCCCGGCGGCTCGGGGCTGATTAGTCGCTGCAACAGCAGCGCCACACCCGTCACCGGAACCAGACTGTACGGCACGTTAAGTTCCACTCCGGGCAGCAGCGTCACCAGCACCAGCGGCAGCGTCATCAGGAAGAGCGGCATGAGGTAATACTGACCTTCCTTGGAGCTGCGGGCGTAGGCGCCGACGGCCAGGCACAGGGCGCTGAACAACGCCGCCAGCGGCGGCGCCAGCAGCACGCCCCAGAACAGCGCCTCCGGCCGGAAGGCGTCGTTGGGCATGCCGCCGCTGAGCACCCAGGCTGTCAGACCCAGGCTGAGCAGGTTGAGCAGGGCCGTGGCCGTGCTGAAGACCCAAATCGTCAGGAATTTGCCCCAGACGATCTCCTCGCGGCTGACCGGGCTGATCAGCAGCGTCTCCATCGTGCCGCGCTCCTTCTCGCCGGCGCACAGGTCCACGGCCGGGTAGAGCGCCCCCACCATCGACCACATCACCAGCACGAACGGGAAGACGCGCAGCAACATGCCGAACAGGTCGTCGGCGGCCCGCTTGGCGGGCGGGCGGGCGGCCTTGGCGTCGTCGATTCGGAAGGGGTCGTCGAAGTTGGCGGGAAGCCGAAGCCGCTTGAGCCGGAGGCGCGTGATCGCCATTTTCCACCGGATCAAGACGCCCGTGAATCGGTCGCGGACGGCGTGGGAAAAGTCGTCGTTTTCGCGGTCCAGCAGCAGCAGGGCCGGGCGCTGGTTTTCACCCACCTGTTGCGCGAAGGTTCGCGGAACGATCACCACGAGATCGACCGCATGGGCGTCGAGCGGCCGGCGGAGGGCGGCAAGCGAGTCGGCGGCGGTCGGGTCCGTCAACACCGCCCCGTCCGCCGACAGGCCTCTGACTTCCAGGGGCTTCGGGTCATCGGGGTCGAGGTACGCCGGCGACGGCCGCCAGCCGTCCGGCCCTTCGACGAGGAGCGGCTGGAGGACTTCGGGAGGGTCCGCCTCGGCCGGCAGGTTTTCGAGGCCGTAAACGCCGACGACTTGCGGCGTCTGGCCGAAAGAGCCGGCCATCTCCACCAGGCCGGCGCCGAGGAGGGGGTAAAGAACGAGCGGCAACACCGCGACCATGAGGACGGTGCGGCGGTCACGCAGCTGGTCGCGCAACTCCCGCATCCAGATCAAACGGACGATGGACCAGCGCATGTGGGCCGCCCCGATCCGCGCCGCCGTCCGAGCCGGAAGCGTAAGCGACGGAGGAAAAACCGTCGCTTACGCTTCCGGCTCGGACGGCGGCGCGGGTTTACGCCAGGATGTCCGTGACCACGTTGCCATACACGTCGGTCAGCCGGTAGTCGCGGCCGGCGTGGCGGTACGTCAGCTTTTCGTGGTCGAGGCCCATCAGGTGCAGGATGGTGGCGTGCAGGTCGTGGACGTGGACCTTCTTGTCGACGGCGTGCCAGCCGAAGTCGTCGGTGGCGCCGTAGGCCAGGCCGCCTTTCACGCCGCCGCCGGCCAGCCACATGCTGAAGCCGAACGGGTGGTGCTCCCGGCCGTCGGCGCTCTCGGCGGTCGGCGTCCGGCCGAACTCGCCCCCCCACAGGACGAGGGTGTCCTTCAGCAGACCACGCGATTTGAGATCGGTCAAGAGGCCGGCGATGGGCCCGTCGGTGGCGGCGCAGTTGTTCGGCAATTCCGTCTTGAGGCCGCCGTGCTGGTCCCACAACTGGCAGCTCGACCGCTTCGCCGTGACGGTGTGGTAGACCTGCACGCAGCGGACGCCGCGCTCCACCAGCCGCCGCGCAAGCAGACATTGCTTGCCGAACGTCGCCGTCGCCTTTTCGTTCAGGCCGTATAGCGCTTTGGTCGCCGGCGATTCGTTGTCCACGTTGAACGCCTCGGGCGCCTCGGTCTGCATCCGGAAGGCCAACTCGAAGGAGGCGATGCGGGCGTTGAGTTGGCTGTCCTCCTCGCGGCGCTTGCGGTGCAGGTCGTTAAGTTGCTGCAACGTGTCGAGTTGGTCCTTTTGCCGCGCCGGCGACACCTGCGGATTTTTCAGGTTGGCAATGGGGTTATTCAGGTCGGCGACCAGCGTGCCCTGGTAGGCGGCGGGCAGGAAGCTGGAACTCCACAGCGGGGCGCCCTGGGCCGGCTGCGACGGGCTGACGACGATGAAGCCGGGCAGGCTCTGGTTCTCGCTGCCGAGGCCGTAGAGCAGCCAGGAGCCGAGGCTGGGCCGCGAAAACGCCTGCTCGCCGGTGTTCATCTGGAGGCAGGCGCCGTTGTGGTTGATGTTGTCGGCCCACATCGAACGGATGAGGCAGATGTCGTCGATGCAGCCGCCGACCTTGGGGAACAGGTCGCCGACTTCGATGCCGCTCTGGCCGCGCTTGCTGAACTTGAACGGCGATTTGAGGCAGTTGGTGGTTTTGGTGCGAACGAGCTTGGGCTGCTCGAACGGCAGTGGCTTGCCGTCGTTCTGGGCGAGGGCCGGCTTGGGGTCGAAGAGATCGACGTGCGACGGGCCGCCGGACATGAACAGGAAGATGACGCGCTTGGCCTTCGGCTCGAACATCGGCGGCTTGACGGCCAGCGGGTTGTCGGCGGCGGCGCGGGATTCGCCGGCGAGCAGGCCGGCGAGGCCGATCATGCCGAAGCCGTTGGCGAAGGTGCGCAGCGCCTGGCGGCGGTTGAGGTAGGCTTCTTTTACATCGTTCGTCATCGAAGCATCCTGTGAGAAGGGCGAGTTCATGTGATGCAAATCGTGTCTCGTCGCCAGCGGATCGGCTTTAGCTCACCAGGGACCGGGTACAAGCCCCCTAACGACCAGAATATACCAGATTACCGGAACGCCGAAGAGGAGGTTTGAACAAAGGGCTATCCATGCCAAGGTTCGGTTCCCGTGCCGCCCGACCAGGGCGACTATCGCGCAAATGGCCCCGGCCAGAGCAGGAAAGGGCGAACATACTATCAAAATGAGGCCAATGAGGACGCCAATGCACGTGGTCGCGCTTGGGGGACCACCCTGCGATTGGCGAGGCAGGATCACCGTTGCCAGCAAGACTACAAGCCCCAAGGCGCCCCAGGCAATTCCAGTCAGGTACAGAGCGGCGAACGTCAAACCCGAAAACTGTGCAGGCGGAGTATGACCCGTGGCGTTCCGGATGTCCTGTGCCTGTTCATCATCGCGCATGTCGCCCCCTGTGTGGATTCCGCGCGGCGCCGCGCCCAGTCCACATGGATGGACTCATTCGCGCAGGGCGGCGTCCGGCCCCCGAACGCCGCCCACGCCGTTTCCACCGGCCCTGTCGAGCCGGAGCGACGTTTCGATGTCCTCAAGGATTGCCTTCACGTCCCCGGTCGGTTCGCCGCAGACCACGGTTACGGTCGGGCGGTCGGAAGGCGCGGGGCTTTCGTCGGGCAGAATCACATAAAGCATGGTGTTATGATTCGCCTCCGTCGCCCCCTCCGCGTCCCAGTCTCTGGCCGCGTCCTCGTCTCGGTAGACGAAGAACTCCCGTTCCACCGACCGTGGGGGCCAGTCAGCGACGGGGGCGAACGGCGCCGTCTCGTCGTCCGCGTTTTGATAGACGCAGTGCGGCCAGTGCCGCCGCACCGCCCGCAGGATGGCGTCGGCCGCGGCCACACCCGGCCCGATTTCCAGCACCACGTCCGTTCCGCCGATCATGACCCCACCGCCTTTCCGCAATAAGTCTGTTGTTCCGGAACGACCTCGTAATCGGTCGCCGAGTAGAAGACGACCTTCCCGCGTGCGCCGGGGAGCGGCGTCAAGTCGCCGTCGTCCGTGAAGGCGAACAGATATTCCAGTTTACTCTTCGGAATCCCCAACCGCTTGGCCAAGTTCGGCGTCTTGGCGGACAGGGTGGTAAAATACGCACCGTACGGATGCTCGCCGGGCGGTTGGGCGGCCCGAAAGCGCCACACCGGGGAGGCGCGGATGCCGTTGTAGCCTCGCGTGTCCGTGAAATGATTCATTCCCTCCCCACGGATCATGCCGACCGCTTCCGGCCATCAGTCCACATAAATAAACTCATTCGCACACAACAACACCTGGCAATACTCTTCCCACGCCTTCGCCGTCCCGCCGCCCCGCGCCAGGAAATCGAGGCCGATCTTGATCTCGTCATCGACCGGCGGCCGCCCGTAGAGCAGCACATACGCCCGTTGAATCCGCGCCCGTTCGTCCCCGTCGCCGTCGGCGATGCGCTTCGCCAGCGCCTTCGTTTGCTCCAGAATGAACGGATGATTCATCACGAACAGTGCTTGCGGCGCCACGGTCGATACCGTGCGCCGGTCCACGAGGGCCGTCGAATCGGCTTGGTCGAACAGCGGCCCGAAACCGGAGCGGTCGGAACGCACCGTCATCAGATAGACGGTGCGGCGCGGGACGTTGAAGTCGCGCACGCCGAGGCCGCCCGCCGTGCGGTCCAGCCGGCCGGCCACGGCCAGCAGGCTGTCGCGGACGCCTTCCGCTTCCAGGCGCCGGCGGCTCATGTGGTACAAAAGGCGATTTTCCGGGTCGAGATTCGACTTCTCACCCTCGCACGATTGCCGATACGTCGCCGACAGCATCATCTGGCGGTGCATGGCCTTGATCGACCATCCCGACTTCACGAACTGGTCGGCAAGATAATCGAGCAGTTCGGGATGGCTCGGCCGGCCGCCGAGTTTGCCGAAGTTGCTCGGCGTGGCGACGATGCCCTCGCCGAAGTGGTGCTGCCAGATGCGGTTGACCATGACGCGGGCGGTCAGCAGGTTGTCGGGCCGCGTCAGCCATTCGGCCAGCTGCAAACGGCCGCTGCCCTCCGCGATCGGCTTCTGGTCCCTCCCGGCCAGGATTTCCGGGAAGTGCCGCGGCGCGAGGTCGCCCAGGTGGTCGTAGCGGCCGCGAAGGTGGATGCGAACGTCGTGGACGCCGGCGTGCGGACTGCCCGGAACGCCGCCCTCCTGCGCCCCGTTGGCGAACTCCATCGCCGGCGCCGGCGCCTTCTTAAGCGCGTCGATTTCGCTGGCGAGTCGGGCCAACTCAGCCCGGGTTGCGGCCGGCAAGGCCTTCTCGTCGTCGGCGTTCTTGATCCAGAACGGGCTGCGGGCGTCGGCCGTCGTGAAAGCCTTCTGAAACTCGCCGGCCGCCCGCTCCACGGCGGCCTGGTCGGTCCCGGCGGCGGCGCGGTCCCACGCCTCCAGGGCCGAATCGCCGGCCGGGCGTTGCCCCCTTCGGCTGTCGGCCATGTCCCAAAAGTGCCATACCGCCGCGTCGCCGAAACGGTCGGCGTGCGGGTTGCCCTTACCGTCCTGGAGCAGATCGCCCGCCACGTCGCCCGCCAAATTCCACGCCTTCGACCCGTCCGCCAACGTGATGGTCAGGTCCACGACCGTTGTGTCGCAGAAATGATTCGCCTTGGGCAGCACCAACAGATCGACGCCGTCGCCCGGCTCGACTTCCATCATCGCCAGGGCCGCCGCGCCCTTGCCCTGATCGAACTTCTGGGCGCCGCCGTTGGCGAAATCGCCGGACGCCAGCTCGCGCCGGCCGCCCGCCCCGCGGAGGTCGATGGCCCAGGCCACGCCGTCGCCGCAGTTCGGGTCGGCGTCCGTCAGGCCGCCCGTGACGCATACCGTCCCCTTGACGGGGCTGCGCCAGCCGACGGCGACGCCGTTGTTCGGCCCCGGATGCACGGCGACCGACTTGGGCGGCAGCTTGAACGTGGACACGACGACTTCGCGGTCGTTGGCGTTGGCCGCCACGTTGGGGCAGTCCGCCTCGCCGCGCCAGACGCTGACGCCCGTCTTACCGGCCACGTCGCGGATCGGTTTCGTCAGCAATTTGTAGTCGCCGCCGCCGAGATAGTCGAGCAACTGCCGAAGGGCGAAGGCGTGCAATCCCCTGGCGGCCGCGAATTCCGCTAGGGGCGGAGGCGCGGAGTTCGCCGGCGGATGCCGATATTCCCACGCCGCCGTCAGGTACTTCGCCGTCTCGGATAATTGCGACTTCGCAAAGTCCTGATACGCCTGGTCGCGCGTCGCCTTCAACCGCGTTTCGAGGTCCGCGAGGCGCTTCTGTCGCTCCGCCTGCTTCGCCAGTTCCGCCGGCGCCGCCAGCGGGATGCGCAGCATCGGCGGCCCGTTGGTCTTGGGTCCGACGTTCGGCAAAATGTGCGTGCTGAAGAAGATGCCCGCCAGGCCGTAATAATCGGCCTGCGCGATGGGGTCAAACTTGTGGTCGTGACAGCGGGCGCAGGCCACGGTCAGGCCAAGGAACGTCCGGCTGGTCACGTCCACCTGATCGTCGGCGATGTCAGTGAGCAGTTTGTCCTTATCGGCGTCGCCGCCGCCCCAGTTGCCGATGGCGAGAAAGCCGGTGGCGATTATCCCCTGTCGGTTCAAGCCGTCCTTGCTTGGGATGAGGTCGCCGGCGATCTGATCGCGGACGAACTTGTCGTAGGGTAGATCGCGGTTGAAGGCGTCGATCACCCAATCGCGGTAGCGCCAAGCGTCCTGGCAGTCCATCTCGGTGCCGGCAGTAACGATGCACGAGTCGAACGAGTCGGTGTAGCGGGCTAAGTCAAGCCAGTGGCGGCCCCAGCGCTCGCCGTAGGCCGGCGACGCCAGCAGCCGGTCCACCACCTTCTCATAAGCGTCCGGCGCTTCGTCCTTGAGAAAGGCGTCCATCTCTTCCGGCGTCGGCGGCAATCCCGTCAGGTCGAACGTCGCCCGCCGCAACAGGGTGCGTTTGTCGGCAGCTTTGGCCGGCTTGAGACCCTTCGCTTCTAGGGCGGCGAGGAGGTAGCGGTCCAGGTCGGAGCGCGGCCAGGCCGTGTCCTTGACGGCCGGCGGCGGCACAACCCGAACCGGCCGGAACGCCCAGAAATTTCGTTGCTCGTCGGTGATCCGAAAGCCGCCGGCGGTCGCAACGGCGCCGGCGGGGTAGGGAAGGCCGATCTCGACCCAGCGCGTCAGGACGGCGATGTCCTTTTCCGACAGCTGCTTGTCCTTGGGCATCTTGAGCGCGTCAGACCAGTGGACGGCCTTGATGAACAGGCTGTCGGCCGGCTTGCCGGGGGCGGCGGCCGGGCCGTTGTCGCCGCCCTGGAGGATCCCCTCGCGCGACGTGAGTTTGAGGCTGCCGCGCGTCTTCTCGCCGCCGTGACACTTGAAGCAGCGCTCGACGAGCAGCGGCCGCACTTCCTTCTCAAAGAATTCGTCGCCGGCCGGTTCGGCGCGGGCGGCGGTCGCCAGAAGGAAAAAGCCGAGGACGGCGCTCAACGCCGGGATACGGTGCAAGGCGGGTTTCATGCGGACGCCTCAAGGCGGGCGGGCGGGCGGGAAGGCGAGCGGACGTTAGAGTGTATGATACGCGTTGCCGCCGCCATCGGACAATGGGAAATGTGGGATGAGCGAGCTGGTCCTCCTTTCGGGCCGCGGCAACCTCGGCAGGAAGCAGGCGCGGCGACGGCACTCAGTCCCGCCGACCGGACGTGATTTCGACCGGGCGCCGCCAAGGCCGAATCACCCGCCCAGGTAGAGGACCAACGTGGTCGAAGGCGGGACGCGCAGGGGCGCCTTCAGGTCCACCGTTTTGCCGGAAATCAGGTCCACGGCCGAATCCGCCCCGCTAGGCGCCGCCGTTTCATACGTCGCGTCTTCCGTCAGGTTCATGGCGATGAAGTAAGCGCCGTAGCGGCAGAGGTAGAGCTTGCCGAAGCCGTGCGGACTCTCCATCGCGATGGTGGCGATGCGGTCCACCGTCGGCTCCGTGAAGTGGATGCGGGCCACGTCGTTCGCCCGCGCGTGTTCAGGATCGCGTTTGTCGTCCTTGAAGCCTCGCCGCCAGTTGAGCGACGCATACAGTCGGCCCCCGGCGTGCTTCACCGCCACGACGCCGCCTTGTTCGTCGGCCCACGCGAAATCGGGATGGCCCGCCTCCATCGGCAGACGCTCATCGGTGGGCGGCAGGGCCAGCGCCTTTTCTAAACCCTCCTGACCGTACAGGAGATCTTTTAACTCGTCCGCCCGATGGGCGCCCGACGGCAACGGCGGCAGGCCGACCTGCTCCGTCGCCAGCTGGAAGGCGCGCACCGCCGTCGGGTCTTTCAAGATACCAGCTGTATAGGAATCCCAATCGTAGCCCGTCACGCAGGGCCATTTGGTGTTGCGGGTGCTGATGACCCCTTCCTTCTTCATGCGCACGCGGCCGTCCTCGTCCACGGCCGGGTAATAGAAATACGACGCGGCGTGGACCGCCTCGACGGCCCGGCGCCGCACCGCCTCGTCGCCGACCAGCTCGGCCAGCGTACACATCTCATGCACGCAGTTCAGGCCGTAGTTGCCGCAGTAGCCGCCGCCCAGTGTGCCCCACGGCTCCAGCGCCAATCCCTTTCGCGTCACCCAGTAGCCGCCCAGCGGGTCCTTCTCCAGGCCGAAGGCGACGCGAACGTACCCCAGCGCCTTGTCGCGCGGCCAGGCGTCGTCCGGCGCCAGCGCCCGCACCGCCTCGTTGGCGAGCCACAGCGACGTGATCTGGGCCATGTCCTGGTTGGCGGCGTGGCCGCGGCCCGCCGGCGACGCCAGGAAGTCGCGGTGGCGGGCGAACATCGCCGCCCACGCCTCCCGCCGGCGAACGGCAGGGCCGGCCGGGTCGCCGTCGCCGTGGACCTTCTCCTCCAGGCGCTTCGCGTCCTCCAGCTCCTGACGCACCAGCAGAAACGCCCGACCCAACCCCTGCGTCCCGAAGCCCTCCAGCGCACTGCCGGCCGCCGGCTTCCGCCGCGGGCCGCCGACCCACGTCTTGTTAAAAAAAGACCCGTTGTTCTCCTTGACAGGCGCAATAGAAGTCCAGCCCCCGGACGACGCGGTCGAGCAACTCCGCGTCGTGGTGGTAGCGGGACCACGGACTCTGGTACGCCTGCGCGAAGACCCCCAATACGTTTAGGTCCGCCCCGTTGCCCACCGTCGTCGGCGCCACGGCCGCGTCCTTCCACCCGTCCGCCATCCGATCCTGGTCGGGCCGGGCGCCCGGCGCCACCGCGCCGAGCACGACGGCCGGGACCTTGCCGCGTTCGACCGCCGCCTCCCACGCGGGGCCGTACAGCTGCCATTTCATCGCGCCGCCGACTTCCGCGTCGAGGCCGCGACGCAGCGCCTTGAGGTCCGGCGGCGCGTCGGGCGTCGGCCGCGGCTTCTCGGCCGCCTCCTTGCCCTGAATCTCGTCGCGGCCGGGGCGGAAGAACGGGTCCGTGTCCGAGTAGGCCCGGTAGACGCCGCGCGTCGGCCCTTCGGGCGGCTTCTCGCGCTTGGCCGGGTCGCTCTCGTAGGGGCTGAGCGCCCCGACGGCGACCAGCGAGAGCCGGACCTTCGAGGCGCCGGCCGTCATCTCCTTCGGGATCTCATAAGTGGCGTAATAGAAGCGGCCGGGGAAGGCCGGGCCGCCCATGCCGAGGTCCAGTTCCGGCCAGGCGTCGCCGTAACGGCCGACCCGCTTGCCGGCGTGGCTCAGGAAGATCGTCGCCACTTCGGCGTCGGAACCCCAGAACTTCACGGTGAGGTAATTTTGCCGGTCGGGGTCGCAGGAGAGGTCGAACGTCAGGCCGCCGCCCGGCCCGATGCGGCGGCAGGGTTCGCCCAGACCGCCCTCACCCGACGGGGAGTTGTCGGCGGCGACGGCGTGCGCCGCTTCGGAGGCGGCGTCGCCGAACTTCACGGCGTCGGCCGCCCGCGCCGGGAGGGCGGCCAACGCCGTCAGGAGGAGGGCCGTTCCGCGCAATCGGTTCATGCTCGCCTTGTCCTTCCGCGTCTTCAATCGAGGATGGCGCCTCGTGGGCCGCATGGCGGGCGCCCCTCCACCGGGTTCTCCGGAACGAGTCGAAAAAGCGATCCGCGTCCTTCGCGCCGGCCGCCCCGTCATTTCCTTCGCCCTCGCTTCTTGCCTTGCAGTTGTTCCCGGACCTGGCCCAACGTGAATCGGGTCGTCTCCCGGGAGCGTTCGTCGAGCAAGCGGGTGAGGGACTCGTTGCGCCCCACCTTGGCGATTTCCTCGGCGAAATCGTCGATTTCCGCCAGGACGTACTGCCGTCCTTCCGGGGTCCGCAGGATCACATTGTCCTCGCCGGCAAGCTCCAGGACCTGCGTGAGCGTCGGAGAAGTGGTCGATAGATCGATCGCCTTCATAACTGGTATTCCTTCCCGCGAATGAACAGCCGGTTGTGCTCTTTCCAACCAACCGCCTTGATGGTCACCTTCCGGTTGATCTCATCCACATCGTAAAAAACCCGATGAGAGCCGACCCTCATTTCCCAGGAGGAGAGATCGTTGGGGCGGAGCGGCTTGCGGTTCCGCGTCTGCACCAACGGCTCCTTCGCCAGTTGTCGCTCAACGGCGTCCAGGACGACATTCCGCTCGGCAATTTTCAGGAACCGCACGTCCGCCACGGCGCTTTCGGCGAACACGACCTCGAACATGGGAAGATCACCGGATTGTTGGACAGTGAATCTGGAATGTCTTCTTTTGCCGCGGAGGGATCGTGGTTCGCCGCCCGGTGTGGTAGGGCGATGGGCCGTGCAACGGATGACGCACCGCGGTCCAGCGTACTACCGCCGGGCGGGTCGGTCAACAAAAAACGCCGCATTCGCGCCGGCCGGGGTGTGCAGCTGTTACTTGGGTGGGAAATTCGCGTGGGCAGCTGGTAGGGTGAGAGGAGGTCGGAAATCCACCCCGCTTCGTCACCCCAGGAGTTCAGCCATGCCTGCACGCACCGTTGC
>Ga0182024_10003679_pt1 | contig 36216 bp, 31 predicted proteins | sample P32metaG_FD_120480 | JGI IMG/M metagenome (GOLD analysis project Ga0182024, IMG submission 120480) | Permafrost microbial communities from Stordalen Mire, Sweden - P3-2 metaG (Illumina Assembly) | ecosystem: Environmental > Terrestrial > Soil > Wetlands > Permafrost | place: Sweden: Stordalen...
ACCGCCTCGGCCTGTTGCCGAGCCACCACGGCGGCAAACCGCGAAAGCGCGTCCGGTTCCGGACCGACGACGAGTTGCACGTCGGGAGGAAGCTGCTGGCACAGCTCTTGCTCCGCCGGAGTATCGCCGACGAGGACCAGAATGGCGTCCAATCGCTGGCAATCCGAGGTCCGGCGAACGACCCATTCCAGCAGCGTCTTTCCGGCTAGTTTGCGGCCGACTCGGTCACGATTAGGTAAGGCCACATGGCAGGCTTGAACAATGGCTAGTGTCTTCAACTTTTCCTCCGCGTCTGCCGCAGTCGGCACTCGAATGAAACCGTGCTAAAAGGCCCGTAATTACCGCGTCCGTCTCGCGCCCGGTGGACGCAAAACTTCGACGTTGCAACGCCGGTGCCGCCGCCCGCTGGCCACCGAAATTACTCACAAGCGGGGGCCGAGTGTAGCAATCCACTCCCAACGGCTCAAGACCGTAAGCCGGGGGATGCGGCAGACACCTCACGAGGCCGTAATGCTCGCTCCGCCGCAGACCAGGCTCTCCGCCAGCACCCCGGCAGGAAGCACCTCGTTGTTGTTGGTGCTCAAGCAGTTGGGCCCAGAGCCATCGCTCGGCAGCGCGCCTGCGCGCACAAAGAAATCGCGCTCGACTCTCACTCATCGGCCCAGCCGGCAAACCGGCGGCAGAGAAATATTCGTCGTCGAGCCGAAATATAGCGCGTCTGGCGAAAACGGGCAGCTTGCGTCTGCTGGCATGAACACAGGCGCGAGCCAAAACATCCTGCGGCGCGCAAAAAAAACCCGCGCGGTGGTCTTTTCCACCGTGCGGGATCCAAAAAAGCGAGAGCGGGTCGACCGGACTGGCCGATCGACGTTCCCCCCCCGGCGTTACTTCAATGCCGCTTCGTAACGTTCGTTGACCGCGCTCCAGTCAATCACGTTCCACACCGCGGTGATGTAATCGGGCCGGCGATTCTGATATTTCAGATAGTAGGCGTGTTCCCAAACGTCGATCCCAAGTACCGGCACGTTGCCATGCATGATCGGGCTGTCCTGGTTCGGAGTGCTCTCGATGACAAGCTTTTTGTTTTTGTCGACGCTGAGCCATGCCCAACCGCTGCCGAAGCGGGTCGCCCCGGCCTTGGCCACCGCCTCTTTGACGGCGTCGAAGCCAGCCAACTCCGCTTTGATGGCGTCCGCCAGTTTGCCGACCGGGGCGCCCCCTTTGCCTTTGCCGAGAATCTTCCAAAACAGCGAATGGTTGGCATGACCGCCGCCGTTGTTTCGCACGACGGTACGAATGTTTTCCGGAACGCTGTCCAGTTTGGCAATCAGCGATTCGATCGATTGGTCGCCGAGCGCCGTCCCTTCGATCGCCTTGTTCAGGTTGGTGACGTAAGCCGCATGGTGCTTGTCGTGATGGATTTCCATCGTCTTGGCGTCGATATGCGGTTCGAGCGCGTCGAACGGATACGGCAATGGCGGTAATTGGTAGGCCATTGATCATTCCTCCTCAAAGCAGCGAAAGAAAATGGTGGAAGCCAACCGCGCGGGAGAAAAGGCCAAAATCGCGTTTTCACCCACCGGGGCATGTGCCTTGCGATCGCGCAGCATACCTAATGCCGCCGACGCTGGCAACGTACCGGTTGGCCGCGGTGCAGATTAGGCCTAGCGACCCGCGGGCTCCCGCGCCGACATGATCGCGCGGGTTGGCTCTTCGGCGACGACTTCTTCCTCGTCGATGGCCATCAGGTAGGACTTGACGCTGCTGGCTAACTGACGCGCGTCGACGGCCAGATCGGCTCGCCGACGATCCCGGGCACGAAGCGGACGAATGATCAGATGGACCTGCGTCCGCAGCGATCGCGACTCTTTCGCCACGATCGCATTCTTCTCTGGCCGCTCTTCGGTCAGGCGCAACTCAATGACGAAGGCCGCCGGACGGTCGGATCTCCGTTTGAGAAAGCCGCTCCAACCGGCACTCAGTTTGAGCGTAATGTTCTGGCCGTCGATCGACTCGATTTCGGCATGATGGTCGGCCACGAAACCACGAATTTTTTCCACGGCCATCTTCAGCGGCACCGTGGTGACCAAACGCTTCTGGACAATCAGATCCATCGCGCCCGGCCGGCGGAACCAGGAAAAGCCCTTGGCCGGTTCCTCGGGTTCGGTAATCCCCGTGCCGAGCTGCACCACCATGTTGCGGCCCCGTTGTTTCGCCTGCAGGAGCGCTCGATCGGCGCGGCGCAGCATCGTTTCGGGAGTATCGCCGGGTTGGACTTCGGTGACACCGAAGCTGGCCGAGATCGGAATTCCCCCCAGGGCTGGCTGAGGGAGTCGGGCCAGGTTCTTGCGCATCTGCTCGGCCCGCGCGGCAGCGGCGGCATTGTGACAATCGGCGCACAGCACCACGAATTCCTCGCCGCCGTAACGCGCCACCAGATCGCCCGGTCGACAGCCCCCCTTCAGCAATTGCGCAAAACTCTTGATCGCTTCGTCGCCGGCCGGATGGCCATAGGTGTCGTTGATGAGTTTGAAGCGATCGATGTCGCAAATGATCAAGCTGCACGGCAGCCGGCGTTCCAAGTGCGCCGCCACGAACAGCTTGTGCGTTCGATCGAACTCGGCCCGATTCGCCACTTGGGTCATCGGATCCTTCGTCGCCCGTTCATGCAGACTCTGACAACGTTGTTCGAGCGAAGCCTCGGGCGAGGCATCGTGCAAAAGCAGCGTGGCACCGTGCGTCAAACCATCGGAGCTGACGACCGGCACCGTGTGCAAATCGACCGCCACCAAACGATTCTGACGCCCGCGAATCATCAGCCGTCGCAACGATTGCACGCCGGTTTGAATCGCGTAATGGACCGGACAGGCATCGTCGCCCAGCGGACGCCCATGTTCGTCGTGCAAGCCGATCAGACCCGGCACCCAGGGCTGCTGATAGCCCGCCGCCGAAGCAATCCCCGTCAGCCGCTCCGCACCGCGGTTCCACAACAGAATCTTGCAGTTCCGATCGACGAACACGACGGCATCGTGCATGTTGTCGAGGAGCTTTTCCTGGAACAACACGGCGGTGCTGTCCTTGGGCCCCTCGTCGAACATCGATTGCAGCTTCCACAGTCCGCCAGTGTCGGGCGATTTGAGTTTATCCAACCAGCGGGCGCTGACCCGACCGTCCAGTTCATCGGTATAGTCGAGCTCGGCGAACAATTCGACGAGGTCCGGATCGAATTGAGTGCCGGCATAGGAATACAGTTCGGCCGTTGCGGCATCGCGCGACAGGGCCGTGCGATAGACCTGTTCGGTCGTCATCGAGTCGAACGCGTCGACAATCGCCAGCATCCGGGCGCCAAAGGGTATTTCGCGACCCGACATCGGATAGTTCGGCCGGCTGCCGTCGTACCAGGCGGGCAAATTCCGCACGATGTCGAGAATTGCCGTCGAGCCGCAGCAGGTTCCCAAGATTCGCAGACCCGCTCGGCGATAGCTGTCCATCAGAGCCACTTCCGCCGCGGCGAGATGGCCGGGCTTGAGCAGAATCGCGTCGGGAAACGCCACTTTGCCGACATCGTGCAATAGCGCCGCCACTTCGATCTGGCTGATCTCCTCTTCGTCCAACTGAAGCGCCAAGGCCCAATGCGAACAGGCGAGTGCCACCCGCAACGAGTGCGCTGCCGTCGGCGCATGCTTGCAATCCAAAGCGGTAAACAGGCTGCCGGCAATCCCCAGCCGAACCACGGCAAGTTGATGCCCAAAGGTCTCGTCGCCCGGGTCGCGCGGTTCCGTTTGTGGATCGACGGTCGTAGGCGCCGCGCCGTGGCCGGGGATCGGCGCATGCCTGGCCTCACGCGATTCCGCGCGCGCTGCCGCCGGCGGCAACATGCCGGCCAATTTCAACGCCGCCACATGATCGGGATACTTGGGAGATTGAAGTTCCATTCGATGTCGCTTCGCTGAGAATCGTGCGGCGTTTAGAAAAACGGTACTCTCCGGCCATCGCCATCCGGCGGCCGAGCCGGCCTGGTGCGGCGATCGGCACGCGCGAGGCATCAGCCATCGGGCGGTGGCGCAAATCTGGCACCCGCGGCAAGGTTAGGTCGCGGTAAACAAATGTCAAACGAATCGCTTGCACCGGTCGGACAAATTGGTTCGAACGCAACGACTGGCCGGCCTGTGCCGATGGCGACGGTTCCGCGCCCACCCCGCAAACGGACCCCCGCCGCCAGTTTTCGCCGCCAAGCGAGGAATCGACGCGCTCCACTCTGGGGCCGAGGCAATCTCGTCTCCTCCCATTCGAGTTGAGTGGCCGCGAATGCCGAATTCGATACCGGAGGCGAGCTGCTTCGCCGTGCCGCCAGCATTCCATCCAAGGGCGGAGCCGCTAGCAACGGTTTTTTCCCCGACGGCCACGCGGAGACGCCTCTCGCGCCGGCGCTGCCAGACAGCTTGCGCGGATTGTCGGCATCGAGAATCTTTCCCTTAGTCACGCCAACGCCTACTTCGCATGCAATTTCGACAACAGCGCCGTCGCCGAGTTTGGCCCGACGAAGTGACCCAATTGGGATCCGAGTCGGACGACCCGGCGCGTGCGGCCAGTGGTGACGCGCTGGCGACCGGCCAGTTCCGCGAAACCTATACCTCGCAAGCTCGGCGAGATGCACAACCGCGGTTGACCGATTTGATTCCAACCCGACGGCGGGTGCTGGCCGCGTGGTATGCCGCCGGAGTCGTCGTCATCGGGCTGCTGGAAGGCCTGCACTCCCGGCTCGACTGGCTCGCCGAGCAAGTCGCGCCGGCCGTCCCCCGCGCACTCGACTTGGCCGAGCGAGGCAGCTTCGCCGCCTGGTTTTCTTCGGCCTGGCTGTCGATCACCGCGCTGACGTCGGTCCTGGTCTATTCCTTACGGCGGCATCGGGTCGACGATTATCGCGGACGCTACCGCATCTGGATCTGGGCGGCGCTCGCTTGGATGGCCCTGGCGATGAATCAAACTGCGCAGTGGGACGAACTGATGCGCGCAGTTGTTTTGCGAGCTGGGTCCCGCGTCGGCTTGAATCGAGATTGGCTCTGGCCGGTTCTCTGCGGCACCGCGGCAATGGCCTGCGCCGCTCGGCTGACCATTGAAATGCGTCGCTCCACGCTATCGCTCGCGCTGCTCTGGACCGGCGGTCTCGCCTGGTTGGCGGCGGTGCTTTGCCCTCCGCTGGCAATCGGTTCGCTCGATACTCAGTCGCAAACGATGCTGGTCGCCGGATTGACCTTGAGCGGCCAGTGGACAATTCTGTGGGCGCACATGGCCTACGCCCGGCATGTGCTGCTCGACGCTCATGGGCTGCTTGCACCACGAACGGGCATCAAGCGTCCCCGCCTGGCGAGACGGACCCGCAAAGTTGCCGCCGAGCGCGAAACGTCGGCCGCCGCGGCGGTAGCGGAAAGCTCGCCGCGCGGCAATGCGGCCGCGCCGCGCCGGCCAGCCGCCGAAACCACGAGCGAGCGTCACACCAACGATTCGGCCAGTCTGCCGGCCAAAGTCGCGACGGGTGCCAAACCGGCCCTCGCGGCGGGCGCGGCTGCTTCGGACAAGCCTGCCGCACCAGCGAAACCGGCTGCCCCTGCCGGCGTGCGGCTCGGCGTGCACACCGACGACGAGGATGAGTCCGACGACGATTCGGCCGATCGGGGTCTTTCTCGGGCAGAGCGGAAACGACTCAAGCGCCAGCAGCGCGGCCAGGTCCGCAACGCCGCCTGATCGGGCAGGGCAGGGGCCACGCGCCGCGGTTGTCCAATCCCCCAGGCGTCTGCTATGATGCCTTTAGCTGGCCACTCGATGCAGGCCGGCCGCTGGCACTTCACTGACCCCCGGCGGATGCGCGGAGAGAACGACCGATGAAGGTGATCTTGGCTAGCCCGCGCGGCTTCTGCGCCGGCGTAAACATGGCGATCGAAACGCTCGAATTGGCCCTCAAGCTGTACGGAGCGCCGGTTTACGTCTACCACGAGATCGTCCACAACAAGCACGTCGTCGAGCGGTTCCGCCAATTGGGAGCGGTCTTTGTCGAAGATTTGCAACAGGTGCCGGCAAAATCGCATTTGCTCTATTCCGCGCACGGCGTCGCCCCGGGTGTCCGTGAACTGGCGATCGAGCGGCAACTCAAAACCATCGACGCCACCTGCCCGCTGGTGACCAAAGTCCATCTGGAAGCCATCCGCTACGCGCTGGCTGGCTACCGGATCGTCCTCATCGGACACCACGGTCACGACGAAGTCATCGGCACGATGGGCGAAGCGCCCGAGGCGATCGTGTTGGTCGAGTCGACCGAAGACGTCGACCGGCTGAACTTTGACCAGACCGCGCCGGGCATCGACCCGGTGGCTCCCGGCAAACTCGCCTACCTGACACAAACCACGCTGTCGGTCGACGACGCCAATCGGATCATCGCCCGGCTGAAAGAACGATTTCCGTCGATCGTCGGACCACCCAAGGAAGACATCTGCTACGCCACGCAAAACCGCCAGGAGGCGGTGCGAGAGCTTTCGCGCGGTGCCGACGTCGTGTTGGTGCTGGGAAGCCAAAACAGCTCGAACAGCCAACGGCTGGCCGAGCTGGCCCGCGAGACCGGCGTGAGCGCCTATTTGATCGATGGAATGGCCGACATCGATCCGGCCTGGTTCGACGTGTCCGACACGGTCTTGGTCACCGCGGGCGCCAGTGCGCCAGAATCGGTCGTGGAAGAGTGCGTCGATTTCTTCGTCGCCCGCTTCGGAGCCACCGTCGAGGCACGATCACTCCGCTCCGAGGATGTCTATTTTCCGCTTCCCCGCGAACTGCGATCCGCCGGCAAGGCACCGGTTGCGACCGGTCTCTAGCAAACGAGCTAAGGAAGCTTGACGGCCGAGTCAGGAGCCGCGGGACGCTTCGGGCCGGCGCACAACTGTTTCACCCGAGACTCGAGCCGCGCGAGGATCTCGACGTCGCTCGGATGGGGCGAAACCAGTGCCGGCCGTAGCGGCAACGGCACGCCGTCCATCCGAAAAATGGTCCCCGCCGCCGCGCGCCCGTGAGGGGCAGTGGTGAAGGCAACGGTAGCGCTGGCGCCATCGACCGTCGGGTCTGAATCGATCGTCACGCGCGTCGTGGATGCCAGGTGGCGGCGAGCGGCCGGCGAGAGGTTCGACATCCGCCCGGCGGCGACCGTCAACACCGCATCGACCTCGCGTCGCGCAAGAACCTCTTCGGCCGAGTATTCGCCTGGATTGAACCGTGGATAGCCGCGCGCCAAATTGACGGCCGAGGGCGCGCCGGTCCGAGAGCAGATGACGCTTGCCGCGCCCGCCGCGTTTCCATCGGCAAGCAGTGGGGCGGCGGCGGCCCGCGTGTGAGCATTCAGATCGCGCACCAGCGCCCACAAAGCGTCGACCTGAACGTGACCTGCTTTGGCATCGCTCAGATGGGCGTCGAACAAAATCACCGCGAACTTCGCTTGCTTCAGCCGATCGCTCAGACCTTGCCAGGCACTCAGCTCAACGCCCGTTTCGGCAAGTACGTCATCGGCCCTCAGGGCGGCGCCGCGCACCAGGGCGCGCAAGATCCACAGGGCCTCGAAATCGCAGCCGGCGCGCAAGGCGAGAAACAAATCGGCTTCTTCCGCGCTTTCCGTGCGGCAAACGTCGATCACCACGCAACTGCGGTCGGCACGGCCGCCGGGAACAAATCGCCCCCGCGGCGCGAGGCTGTATCTACTGAAGTGCCGGGGATGAGTGACGAGGGGATCGGCTCGCCACACCAGCACCAGATCGGCGCGGTTGGCGATCTCGCCGAGTGAACAGGTCACTTCGCCCACGCCGTCCAGCGACAGGCCGGCCAGACCACCACTGGCTCCGCTGGCCGTGTCGAGTACCGCGCCAATCCAATCGGCAATCGCGACCGCCAGCCGGACGGCCTCGCAACTCGTTTGTTCCAGCCCGTACACCAGCGGATACCGGGCGGCCGCCAAAAGCTGCGCCGCCCGCTCGATTCCTTCGTCAAGGCTGGCGGGTTTACCGGCCACCCGACAGCTCGGGCCGTCGGGAGCCGCCGGCTCGGTGAACCAGGTGCGGCCCAGTTCGCAGGCCTGCCGCGCTTCGACGACGCGGTTGCCGTTGACGGTCAAATCGATATCGTCGCAGGCGCAGCCGCAGCCGGCGCACGTCGCAATCGCGCTCGCTCCGTCACTCGATTCGAATGCGGATCGTGCGTTCAAAGAATCGCCACTCCCATGCGAGCCAATTCTACGCGAGCAATTCAGGTGCGGGCCGAATTCCGTCCGGCCGCGTCTGGCCAGCCAATCCGACTACTTCGCGTCGGCGGCCTTCTCGACGGGCTTTTCGGCCGTCTTCTTGACGAACCAAATGTTGCGGTAACGGACCGGATTGCCGTGGTCTTGCAAGTAGAGCGGGCCCGGCTCTTCGCCCACGGGAACCGGTGCGCCGGCCGTGGCATTGGGAAGCGGGGTCTTGCGGTCGACCGCCACGCCATTCAGTTTCACGGTGATGATCGGGTCCTTTACCTTTTTGCCATCCTGGTAATCGGCAGCCGTGAAGTCGATGTCATAGGTCTGCCAACTGCCCGGCGGAAAGCAGACGTTCTGATCCGGCGCCTTCAACGTATAGATGGCACCGCAACCGTTGTCCGCTTCTTCGAGTCCAAACGAATCGAGCACCTGGACTTCATAACGTCCTTGCACGTAGACACCACTGTTACCGCGTGCCTGGTCGCGCGCGTCCGGCATGAAGGGGAGGCGAAATTCGAGGTGCAACTTGCCGCTGCCGAACTTTTCCTTGCTCGTGCAACCGGGCAGCAGCAAACCGTCTTCCGTCATCTTGCCATTCTCGAAGTTGCTGGCACTCGAACCGTCGAACAAAACCACGGCGCCGTCCGGCGGCGACTCACCCAACGTCGGGCTTTCGCGATCGATCTTCTTCAGTTCGCTGATCTTCACGCCCGCCACGCTGATCGTCAGCACGCCGTTTTTAATCGTGCTCGCGTACTCATCGCTCTTGATCTCGATGACACCGTCCTTGAGCTCCCCTTCCGACGACTTGCGCGGACTGCGGTCCCAACCTTCGCCGGGCAGACCACCGATATAACCGGTTGCCCTAAATTTACCTTTACCCAGCGCGATGACCTGCACGCCGATCGGCGCCTCGCCCGCCTGGGTGAACACCTGGCCGACATACTCGCCTTGCGCCGCATAGTCTGGACCGGTCGGCTCGGCATCCTTGGGCTCTGGCTTCGGCTCCTCCGCCCGCAGCGCGAGCGGACAACTCAGCAGCAATGTGAGGGCGAGTAGGCTTGAGGCGTAACCCAACGGACGGCGAAACATGGTAAGTCTCCAAAGAACTCGGGGGGAAGAGATTGGCGGACGGTGACGGTAGATCACCTATTGTGCATCGTTGAAATTCCTTTCGCAAGTCACCCGAACCGCCCCCTCCACAAAACGGCCGAGGCTCAGTCGACGAGCGTTTCGCACGGCAGGCCCGGGCGGGGGCCGCGGGCACGCTAAGCCAAAATCGGCCGCAGTACGGTGCCAGCAACGTCGGTCAGACGGTATTGCCGGCCGTTGTGCTTGTAGGTCAGCCGCTCGTGGTCGAGGCCCAATTGGTTCAGGATCGTGGCATGAATGTCCTGAACCGACACGGGATCGACCGCCGCGGCGTAGCCAATATCGTCGGTTTGGCCCAAGCTCGTGCCGCCGCGGATGCCGCCGCCGGCCATCCACATCAAAAAACCGTGGGGGTTATGATCGCGCCCTTTGCCCCCTTGGCTGACCGGCATCCGGCCGAATTCGCCTCCCCACACGACCAGCGTCGACTCCAGCAGCCCCCGCTGTTTGAGATCGCTTAACAGGCCGGCGATCGGCACGTCGGTCTCGGCACATCGTTGGCCATGGTTGTCGGCGAGATCGCCGTGGGCGTCCCACTCGTCGTTCGAGTAGACCTGCACGAACCGAACGCCCCGCTCGACCAAGCGCCGGGCCAGCAGACACTTGGCGCCGAATTGAGCCGTGCCGGCGGCTCGGTCCAGACCATAGAGCTGGTGAATCTCCTTCGACTCATCGGCCACCTGGGTCGTCGCCGGAGCGGCTGTCTGCATGCGATAGGCCAATTCGAACGAGTCGATCCGGGCGAGCAAATCGGCCTCGCCAGGATGGCGGTCCAGATGTTCGCCGTTGAGCCGGGCTGCCAGATCGAGCATCGCCCGCTGGTCGGCCGGCGAAACGTCGGCCGGTCGGTCCAAATTCAAAATCGGCTGGCCCGTGGTGCGCAACAACGTCGCTTGGAACGAGCCCGGCAGAAATCCCGAGCCCCAATTGTTCGGCCCTCCTTTCCCCACATTTGGCGGCAAGACGACGAACCCGGGAAGATCCTGATTCTCGCTTCCCAGTCCGTAGGTAACCCACGCCCCCGCGCTGGGAAAGCCAGGGCGGGTGAGCCCCGTGTTCATCTGATACATGGCCGGTGCATGATTGGGCGACTCGGCATGGACCGATTTGATGAAGGCAATGTCGTCGACGTGGGCGGCCAACGACCGATAGCGATCGCACACCCAGGCCCCGCTCTGGCCATATTGCTGGAACGAAAACGGCGAAGCCATCAACGGGCCAGGATTGCCGAAGTGGGTTTCGATGTTGTCCACCCGCTGGCCCGATCGCTTGTCGAGTTCGGGCTTGGGATCGAACAGATCGAAACCGCTCGGTCCTCCTTCCATGAACAGCCAGATCACGCTTTTGGCCCGGGCCGGAAAATGCCCCGCCCGCGGTGCCAGCGGGCTTTTCGGAGCGGCTCCTTCGACGGCCAGCAACCCGTTCTGGGCCAGCAGATCGGCCAAGGCCAAACTCGCCAGGCCGCCGCCGACGCGGCGCAAAAACTCGCGACGGTTGGCATAGCCGGTCAGCCGCCGCGGGCAGCGGTGCGTTGCGGCGAGGCGAATTCGATCGCTCATCGTTTCCGTAGCCCCATTCCAGTTGAATCAGTCGATGTAACAAAACTCATTGAGCGTGAGCAGCACGTGACAAAAATTCGCCAGCGCCGTTTCGGCCGGCTGATGGGCAAAAAACTCACCGGCCGCCGCCCGTTCGTTTTCGCTGGGATGCCGGCCGAGAGCAAGAACGTAGGCCCGATCGATCTGGCCCGCCGTGTCGGTCCCAGCGGTCGCCACGCGCCGAGCAAACTCGCGCGCTTGCCGGCGGACAAACTCATCGTTGAGCAGGGCCAAAGCCTGGGTCGGCACGATCGATTGCGACCGCCGGCCGCAGCTCGACGTCGATGGCGGCGTGTCGAACGCCTGCAGCCACGGCATCGGAGCCGAACGTTTGACGAACAAATAAATGCTCCGCCGCCATTGCTCGGGCCCGTCGGCCTCGGGAGCCACCAGGTTGTCCTTGTCCCGTCCGGCCCGGGCCGCGGCTGGAATAAACGCCTTCACCGGCGGACCGAACATCGTCAAATCCAAACGGTCGGAGACCGCCAAAATCGAATCGCGCAGGGCTTCGGCCTCGAGCCGGCGCGGACGACGAAAGTAGAACCGGGCCTCGGGATCGACGTCGGCCAGTTCGCCCGCCGAACTGACAAGTTGCCGATAAGCAGCGCTCATCACGATTTGTTTGTGGAGCGGCTTGAGACGCCAGCCGCCGGCGACAAGTTGCTCGGCCAGCCAATCGAGCAGTGCGGCATTCACCGGCCGCTCCCCTTGGGCGCCAAAATCGTTCGGCGTGCGGACGATTCCCTCGCCGAAATGATGTTGCCAAAGCCGGTTCACGATCACCCGGGCGAGCAAATGACCGGCGCCGCGATTGACGTCGACCATCCACTTGGCCAGCGCCTTGCGCTGCCGCGTCGTGGCGGCCGAGGGATCGACGCCCGGCAGCCAAGGCTCGCTGCGGCCGTCGGGCGTAAGCACGCTCAAGAATCCAGCGGTGGCCGGCTCGAGTTTGCGCTGCGGATCGCCGCGCGAGAGTAAAAACGTGGGGATGGAGACCGGTTGTTTGTCGGAGAGCAACAATCGCGATGAGGCGGTGCGGATCGGCTCCAGCGCGGCCGGTTGAATTTTCTCACCCGATTTGGCGGTCAGATGCCGGCGCTCGGTCGTGCCAAAAACCGCGGCCAGGCGATAATAGTCGCGCGTCGGAATCGGATCGAATTTGTGATCGTGGCAACGGGCACAAGCTGTCGTCAAACCGAGCAAACCCGAACCAACGGTCGAGACCATGTCGTCCAGTTCGTCGTAGCGATATTGTTCGAGTTCGGCAGCGGTCCCCTCCCCGGCGATCGTCAGCAGGACCGCCGGACCAGCCGCCAGAAAACCGGTGGCCGCTTGCGCCTCCCGATCGTCCGGCGCGTATTCATCGCCGGCCAGTTGCCACTCGACAAAGCGGTCGAAGGGCATGTCTTCGTTCAGCGCGGTGATGACGAAGTCGCGATAGTAATACAGATTCAGCCGGTCTTGATCGCTCTCGTAGCCCGCGCTGTCGGCATAGCGAGCCACGTCGAGCCAGTATCGTCCCCAGCGCTCGCCAAAGCGGGGGCTGGCCAAGAGTCGATCGACCAGTCGCTCATACGCGTCCGCCCGTGTGTCGCCGCAAAACTCAGCCACTTCGTCCGGCGTGGGAGGCAAACCAACCAGATCGAACGAAAGCCGGCGAATCAGCGTGCGGCGGTCGGCCTCGGGCCGGGGTTGTGCGCCGCGGGAGGTCAGCGCCGAAAGCACGAACCGATCGATTCCACCCCGCGGCCAGTCTCGATTGTCGACCTCGGGCGGCTCGATCGGACCCAGCCGGCGGAACGACCAAAAATCGCGACCCGCTCCGGTGACAACCACAGGCCGTGTGTACGGAACCCCGGCATCGATCCATTCGGCCAGCCGGGCAATCGCCTCGTCGGACAAGCGATCGGAGCCGGCCGGCATGTGAGGCTCGTCTGCGTGGGTGATGAGCCGATAAAGGAGGCTCGACCGGGATTTGCCCGGCTCGACCACCGCTCCCGAATCGCCGCCGGCAAGCAGCCCAGCCCGGGTAGTCAGGTTGAGCCCTCCCTTCGGCTCGTCGCCCGAGTGACAGCGGCCGCAGCGTTGCTCGAGCAGGGGCGCGACAACGTCGGCAAACAGACGGCCGCCAGGCAGATCGGCCGAGCGAAAATGGGCCTGCACCCGCCGAGGGGCGAGCGCGTAATCATAAATCGCCACTTCGTCCATCGCCTCGAGCAAATCGCGGCCGCCCAGAACCGGGTCGCCGCCGATCGTAATTGGCCGCGTGTTGCTCACCGTTCCCCCGCTGTCGCTGCCGACGGCTGCCAGGTCGCCGTCGATATACAGACAGTTTTCGCCTGCCGCCGACCGGGTCCAGACGACATGATGCCAAAGTCCGTCGCTCAGCCGCGTGGGCGAATAAAGTGTCACATCGCTGCCAGGTTGGGCACCCGAGCCGACGATCACCCGGCCAGGATCTTCGGCGCGCGCCGAGCCGGCGATGATCACCCAATCGCTCGAGGCATTGCTGGCCGTCGCCTTGGACAAAAAAGTACCGCTGCCGGGCCAGTAACGATCGGGAAACGCTTGCGTCGAGTTGAACCAGAACTCGACCGAAATGACATTGCCGTCCAGCGCCGCGTCGGGCGGAACCCAGACGTGGGCACCCGGAGTTTGAAACGTAGCGGCTTGTCCGCCAATACCAGGCACTCCCGCCGTGTCGGCGACTGCGCCGCGATATTGGGCCGCGTGAGCGCCCGTTTCGCTCCGCGCCCGTCTGCCAGCGATTGCGCCGGCGGCGGCCGCGGCATCCTCGAATCGCCAATAGGCGAGTGGATGGTCCTGCTGGACTTCGTCCGGATAGGCGGCCCGGGCCGCCGGAACGGCCGGCATCAGCGCGAGCAGCGTGGCGGCTGTGGTCAGCGCGAACCGAGCGGCGGAAGGATGCCAGTGGATGACGTTCATGGCACCAGGCGGGGCTGGAAATTGCGGTGCGAGTGCGGCCGGCAGCGTCGGATCTTGGGCGCTTGGCGATGCATTATAAGCGAGCCAAACGCGCCGTGCCAGAAAGCCGGCGTGGCAACCGCACGCCGTGTACTGGAATTCGCCCGAAAAAATGTGGCAGGCCGAGCGAGGCCAGAGTACCATAAACCCCACGTGCCGTTTGGCCACCCCCATCGGCACCCAACCCCGCCCCGCGAGCGAACCTTCGCCGCCAGCCGATTGGCCGACCCACAGCGGCCCGGCGGGGCACTGCGACCATCCTTCTCACCACCCTTTGCTCCTGAGGAATACCACCATGCCACAGCGTCTCGTTTGGGCATTGCTGCTCGCGCTCGTTGTCTGCGGCGAGGCTCGTCTCGCCCGCGCGGATGTCAAACCGAACAACTTGTTTACCGACAACGCCGTCCTTCAGCGCGACGTGAAACTGCCAGTCTGGGGAACCACGGACCGTCCCGAAAAGGTCACCGTCAGCTTTGCCGGTCAGGAAGTCTCGGCCCAGCCGGCCGACGGTCAGTGGAAGGTCGAGCTTGCTCCGCTGGCGGCCAGCAGCGAACCACGCACACTCACCATCACTCAAGGCGATGTGAAGGTCGAGCGGAAGAACGTCCTGGTTGGCGATGTTTGGGTCTGTGGCGGACAGTCGAACATGCAATGGGAACTCAGGCAAACCGCCGGGGCCGCCGAGGCCATTGCCGCTGCCGCCAACGACAAACTACGACTGTTCACGGTGCCACGGACCGGTGCCCCCGAGCCGCGCACGAGCGTCGACGGCAATTGGTCGGTGTCGAGTCCCGAGACTGTCGCCAACTTCACCGCTGTCGGCTATTACTTCGGCCGCGACCTGCAACAATCGCTCGGTGTTCCTGTCGGCCTGATCAATTCCAATATCGGCGGCACAACCGCCGAACGCTGGACGAGCAAAGAGGTGCTGGAAGGCAACGAGGTGCTCAAGGGGATGTCGGCGCCGCAGGGGCGCAGCGACTTGTGGAACGCGATGATCGTTCCGCTGACGAAATTCCCAATCCGCGGCGCCATTTGGTATCAGGGGGAATCGAACGCCGGCCGGGCCTGGCAATACCGCACGTTGTTGCCGGCCATGATCAAGTGCTGGCGCGATGCCTGGGGAATCGGCGACTTCCCCTTTCTGATCGTTCAACTGGCACCGTTTACCAAAATCAATAAGGAACCGATCGAAAGCGATTGGGCCGAGCTGCGCGAAGCCCAATTGTTCACGAGCCAAAGCGTTCCCAACGTCGGTTTGGCGGTCATCACGGAGCTGGGGGACGAGAATGACATCCATCCCCAGCGCAAGCGCGAGGTAGGCGAGCGGCTGGCACTGGCCGCCAAGGCCATCGCCTTCGCGCAAAACGTCGTTTACTCGGGACCGGTCTACGAGAAACAAACCGTCAGCGGCGACAAGATCATCCTGAATTTCAAACACGTCGGCTCGGGACTGGTCGCTAAAGACGGCGACCTGCAAGGCTTTACCATCGCCGGCCAGGACAAGAAGTTCGTCAACGCCACCGCCAAGATCGAAGGCGATACGGTGGTCGTGTCGAGCGATAAAGTGCCGAATCCCGTGGCGGTTCGCTTTGGCTGGGCCAATTACCCGGTCGTCAACCTGTGGAACAAAGAGGGCTTGCCGGCCACTCCGTTCCGCACCGACGAATTCCCCGCGAGTACGAAAGACACCAAATAGTCGCACTTCCGGCATGGCTCGTCAGACGTGCCGGTATCTCGGTTTGTCACCCCGGTTCGTCGAGACCCCGCGCGCTCGACGAACCCCCGGGTGCACCCGAGCCCCCGATTTCGCTGCGGTCGGTATGACCCTTTTCTTGCGAGGGACACCTCCATGCGAAGACGTTTTGCTTGGGCGCTGCTGCTTGGGTTGGTGGCTTGCTGCGCGGCGAGTTCCGCCCGCGCCGAAGTCGTGCCGGACAATCTGTTCACCGACAACGCCGTCGTCCAGCGCGATGTGAAGCTGCCGGTCTGGGGTACTACCACGGAAAGCGAAAACGTCACCGTCCGCTTCGCTGGACAGGAAGTCTCGGCCCAACCGGCCAATGGCCGCTGGCAGGTCGAGCTCGCGCCGCTGGCCGTCAACAGCCAGCCGGCCACGCTCACCGTCACTCAAGGCGATACGAAGGTCGAGCGGAAGAACATTCTGGTCGGCGACGTTTGGATCTGTGGCGGCCAGTCGAACATGCGTTGGATGGTGACCCAAGCGGCAGGGGGTGGCGCGGCCATTGCAACGGCCCGTAACGACAAGCTGCGACTCTTCACGGTCGATCGGTTCGGCGTCCCCATGCCGACCGCCGACCCCGACCATTGGTTGGTGAGCGATCCCGAAACGGTCCCTAGTTTTTCGGCCGTCGGCTATTACTTCGGCCGCGACCTGCAACAATCGCTCGACATTCCCATCGGCCTGATCAGCTCGAATGTCGGCGGAACGGACGCCGCGCGCTGGACGAGCAAAGAGGTGCTCGCCGCCAACGACGAGCTCAAAGTGTGGACCACCCGTCAGTCCAGCGACTTATGGAAGGCGATGATCGTTCCGCTGACGAAGTTCCCGATTCGCGGCGTCATCTGGTATCAGGGCGAAACGAACGCCCCCAGGGCCTGGCAGTACCGCACGTTGCTGCCGGCCATGATCCGGTGTTGGCGCGATGCCTGGGGACAAGGCGATTTCCCCTTTCTGATGGTCCAAATTGCTCCGTTCCCCAACAATCAGCCCCTTCCCAAGGAACCGGCCGAAAGCACTTGGGCCGAGCTGCGCGAGGCCCAACTTTTGACCAGCCAAACGGTCCCCAACGTCGGCCTGGTCGTGATCACCGATTTGGCGGATGACCGAGACCTTCACCCGCGCCGCAAACGCGAAGTCGGCGAGCGGCTGGCACTGGCCGCCAAGGCAATGGCCTACTCGCAGAACGTCGACTACTCGGGACCGATGTACGAAAAGCAGACCGTCAGCGGCGACAAAATCATTCTGAATTTCAAACACGTCGGCTCGGGACTGGTGGCCGCCGACGGCGATCTGCGGGGCTTTGCCATCGCCGGCGAGGATAAGAAGTTCTATAACGCGAACGCAAAAATCGATGGCGATACGGTGGTCGTTTCGAGCGATCAGGTACCTCATCCGATCGCGGTTCGCTACGGCTGGGCCGATTGCCCGATCGTCAATCTGTGGAACAAAGATGGCCGGCCGGCCTGCCCGTTCCGCACCGACGACTTTCCCGCGATCACGCTGGACAAGAAATAGGCGCGCGACTCGGCGTATTTTTTTTCTGAAGGACACATTCATGCTACAGCGTCTTGCTTGGGCATTGCTGCTCGGGCTGGTGGCTTGCGGCGAGGCGAATTTCGCCCACGCGGAAGTCGTGCCGAATCACTTGTTCACCGACAACGCCGTCCTCCAGCGCGACGTCAAGCTGCCGGTTTGGGGAACCACGACCGAAAGCGACAAGGTCACCGTCAGCTTTGCCGGGCAAGAAGTCTCGGCCGAACCGGCTGGCGGCCAGTGGCAGGTCGAGCTCGCTCCGCTGGCGGTGAACAGCCAGCCGGCCACACTCGCCATTACGCAGGGAGATGCGAAGGTCGAGCGGAAGAATATCCTGGTCGGCGATGTTTGGGTCTGCGGCGGCCAGTCGAACATGGAATGGGCGCTGGCTAGATTCCCCGGGGCCGGCGCGGCCATTGCCACGGCCCACAACGACAAGCTGCGGCTGTTCACGGTCCAACGCATGAACCGGCCGACACCCGACGCCGATCATTGGTCGCTCACCAGTCCCGAAACCGCCCCTCCCTTTACGGCCGTCGGCTATTACTTCGGCCGCGACTTGCAAGAATCACTTGGCATTCCCATCGGACTGATCAGCTCCAATGTCGGCGGCACGGCGGCCGAGCTTTGGACGAGCAAAGAGGCGCTCGCGGCCAACGACGAGTTCAAAGCGAAGTCGGGAAATCCCTCCGGCCAATTATGGAACGCGATGGTCGTTCCGCTGACGAAGTTTCCCATTCGTGGTGTCATCTGGTATCAAGGCGAGGCGAACGCTCCCAGGGCCTGGCAGTACCGCACGCTGCTGCCGACCATGATCAAATGTTGGCGCGATGCCTGGGGACAAGGCGATTTCCCCTTTCTGATCGTCCAACTGGCACCCTTCGCAAACGGTCAACCCGTTGCGAAGGAACCGATCGAGAGCACTTGGGCCGAACTACGCGAAGCCCAACTGTTGACCAGTCAAACGCTCCCCAATGTCGGCATCGTCGTGATCACCGATTTGGGAGACGAAAGAAACATCCATCCACCGCAAAAGCGCGAGGTGGCCGAGCGACTGGCGCTGGCCGCCAAGGCGATTGCCTACTCCCAGAACGTACCCTATTCGGGACCGATCTACGAAAAACAGACCGTCAGCAACGACAAAGTCATCCTGCATTTCAAACACGTCGGCTCGGGACTGGTGGCCGCCGACGGCCCGTTGCAGGGCTTTGCCATCGCCGGCGAGGACAAAAAGTTCGTGAATGCCACCGCCAAAATCGACGGCGATACCGTGGTCGTGTCGAGCGATCAAGTGCCGCATCCGATCGCGGTGCGCTATGGCTGGGCCGATTTTCCGGTCGTCAATCTGTGGAACAAAGATGGCCTGCCGGCCTGCCCGTTTCGCACCGACGACTTCCCCGCGATCACGACAGACAAAAAATAGCCGCTCGCCCGGCCTGGCCCCTCGGTGCGGGCGTGGCCCGTCAACGCAGTTGAGCCAGCAGATCATCGACTTCGCGGCGCAAGCGATCGAGTTCGCTGCGCAGGCCATCGACCTCCGACCGCAGCATGGCAACGGTCCCCGCCAGTTCACGCGCCGCCGCCTGCTCGCTGGCTGATGCTCCAGGCGACGACGGCGCCTGCGGTGCTTGGAAGGCCGGTCGGGGGACCAGCGCGGAGTTCGGGGCCTGGCTAGTCGGCTGGCTGCCGGTGCTTTTGGGAGCCAAATCTGCCCCGCTCGACGGACGATCGCCCTGGGCCTCGGCCCGATATTCCGCGCGCAGCTTTTCCATTTCTGCCGGCTGGTAGAGGGCATGGGTCACGACATGCCCCCGCCCGTCGGGCGTCAATCCCACGACCAGTCCCCGGGCCTTGAGGGCGGCCACAACGGTTCGCAGAGTGCTTAAGTCGGGAATCGGATCCATCCGCGCGGCCCGCGCCCGCAAATCGCCTTCGGTCTGGGCACCGCGTAGCAGCAATTCGGCCATGACCGCCAACTCGAGTTTTTCGACCCCCAGCCAATCGTAGAGCAGGTGCCGATAGCGCGACACGCGGCTGTCTCCCTGCACTTCGCTGACGGCCCCCACCTCGCGCAGCCGCTCGAGCGATTGCTCGATGTCGTCGTTATCCAACTCCATCAGCGGATAGCGGTTATTCTTTTGGTTCGCCCCCGCTCGCAGGGAATTGAGCGACATCGGATAGACGTCGGGCGTGGTCTTGGCCTTCTCGACCAGCACTCCCAGAATCCGCCTTTCGCGCGCTCCCAGGGGTTTCCAGGCCGCGGCGGGGCGCGGCGCGGAACCCGGCTGAGTAGCGGAGTGGGGCATACCCTGCGGTTCAGAATCGGTCATGCGAGCTCATTCGATCGCCAAAGGGTTGGAAGGCGTCCCGCCGGGCGGAATGGTCCGACGCGTGCCAAGCGGAGGATCTGATCCAAGAGGCGGTGATTCAGGAAACAACAACTTAGCAGCCAATAACTTAGGAAACGCTGCCCAGCACAGCAAGCCGGCCGCTCCGACCAAACCGCACCAACCGGGCCGCCCGGTAGCCGGGCGCCTGCCATCTTGGTACAAATTCGGGGGCAGCCGTCACGAACCGGAAAGCGAACAGGAGGAGAATCGATGGGCGCCCGGCAACCTTTGAGTGGCAAGCGTTATTTGATTCTGGTCGATCACGACTATGAGGATCTCGAACTTTGGTACCCCAAGCTGCGGTTGATCGAGGCCGGCGCCCAGGCGATCGTGGCGGGACCCGAGGCCGAGCAGGTCTATCGCGGCAAGCATGGCTATCCCTGCCGTAGCGACGCCGCGATCCGGGACATGAAATCGAGCGATTTCCACGGGATTATTCTCCCCGGCGGCTTTTCTCCCGACAAGTTGCGCCGCGACCCGAAGGTGAAACAACTGACCGCCGAGTGCGCTCAGGCAGGCAAGCTGGTGGCCGCCATCTGCCACGGCGGTTGGATGGCCATTTCAGCCGGCGTCTATCGCGGAGTGCGTGTCACCGGTTCGCCCGGCATCAAGGACGATCTGGTCAATGCCGGCGCGGTGTGGGAAGATGCGGCCGTCGTGGTCGATCGGCACTTCATTTCCAGCCGCAAGCCGGACGATCTGCCTGACTTTCTCGGTGCGATTCTCGTCTTCGCGCTTCAGCAGTCCGCGTAGCCGGAGCGAGGAATAGCATGTTTTGGCCGATTCTGGGCGTCCTGGCGGTCCCCCTGCTGGTGTTGATCAACGCGATGTTCGTGGCCGCCGAGTTCTCGCTCGTTTCGGTCCGCCGCACTCGGGTTGAAGAGATGCTCAAGGCCCGACGCGTCGGATCGGTGGCCGTGAAACAAGCGATCGACCACCTCGACGACGCGATCGCCGCCACTCAGTTGGGCATTACCTTGGCCAGCCTGGCCCTGGGCTGGGTGGGGGAACCTTGCGTCGCGCGGCTCTTGCAGCCATTACTCGAATTCCTGCCTGGCCGCTGGTCGGTCGCCGCCGCCCACGGCCTGGCCACCGCCCTGGCGTTCGCCCTGATCACCAGTATGCACGTCATCTTGGGCGAATTGGCCCCCAAAGCCGTGGCGCTACAGCGCCCCGACACCGTCGGTCTGTGGGTCGCCAGGCCCTTGATGCTGTTCGCCTCCGTCATGCGGCCCTTTATCGCCGTCATGAACGCGCTGGGCAACGGCGTGGTCCGAATGCTCGGTTTCGAGCCCGTGTCGGGCCATCAAATGGTCCACTCGGTCGAGGAGCTCGGCCTGTTGATCGAAGAAACCCGCCGGGCGGGGGTGCTGCCCCGCGACCAGGCCCAATACGTCGCCAACGTCTTCCGTCTGCGGGCCAAGAAAGTGCGCGATTGTCTGGTGCCGCTCGACCGGATGGCAGCGCTCGAATTGCACATGCCCGAAGAACAAATCCTGGACGCCGTCCGAACCGGAGCCCACACGCGGATGCCCGTCTATGATCGCGATCCGGACAACATCGTCGGCATCGTCAACACCAAGGACCTGTTCCACCTGTTCAGCTTGCGCGGGATGGTGGTGCTCGACGACGCGATGTATCTGCCGATCTATGTCGATCCGGAGCGGCCGATCTCCGACGTGCTGCGCGAGTTTCGCCGCCGCCGCCGGCCGATGGCGGTGGTCCGCGACAAACAAGGCCACGTGCTGGGCCTGATCACGCTGGAAGACATCATCGAGGAAATCATCGGCGAAATCGAAGACGAGCACGACATCCACCCGCCGGCCGCCCAGAGTCATTGACGGGACCATCGGCAGGCGCGAGCGATTCTCTTGCGGGTCGCACGCAACCCACACTAACCCGACGCGCCAGCGAGGGACACAGGACGAGGAACACTTGCAGGAGTGTGAGTAGCCGCGCGGGGCAGCACGTCGAACGCCCCTCGCTCGCGCTTCGGGTTAGTATTCCCCGTGGGCAACTCGAACGACCGCGCCCGTTACCGGATCACTTTCTGGCAGATATCGCGCAGTTCGTTGGGCGTGATCTCTTCCAACCGCTTGCCGCGGCTGTCGAGATGCTCGTTGATTTTGATGGCGGTTTCCTGCATCACGCTGTGCGTCTGCTCCGAACCGCCGTAGAGGACAAAATTCTTGCCGCGCGTCAGACGGGTGGTCCCGTCCTGGCCGTCCAAGCCAATTCCCACTAGCGCGGCCCCCTTGGGCTTGCGATTGGCCCGCATTGGCTCTCCTCAGTTCCGCAGCACCAAAAGACCGGCCCAAGCAAGCTCAGGCAGTTTGCCTCACTCCGCAATTATACCCAGGCGGGCAAAGGACGATCAATTTCGGTTTTGGGCCGCCCGGCCTTGCTGCCCGCGCCCGGTGAGCCGATCGGCACCTCGGTGTTACACGCCCCCCAAGGCTTCTCGCGCCACCCCCCGTGCCAACTTGAACGCCACGAGCAGCGTTTGGGCACGAGCATCCATTTGGTCGGGATTGTAGTAAAACGCTCCCTCGCTCTGCGGCAAGCCGGCAATCTCCGAGGTCAGCGGCAGCAAATCCAAAAACTCGCGATAGCGGCGTTTTAACGTCTCTTCGTCGGTTGGGGGCATGGATCACACTCCTCTAGAATTGTAAGACCATCGTTCCTGACAGAATCGTTCCGGGGACAGCAGGCATCGAGTTGGAAAAAAGGCAACCTTGCGACCCCGAGGTGAAGCGGTGCGGCGTGTGTGCCGACCGATCGCCAGCAATCGCTAGTATAGAGCTGCCGGCAAAACTGGCCACAGCCAGAGGGGGCGCTGCGGCGTGTCGTCGGCCAAACGGCTCAAAACCGGCCGCCAGATCGCTCTTTCTTTTAACCCAGAGTTTGCAGTAAACCGTGGTCATGCTTGGCGAAAACCTCGACCTAACGAGTGACAGCAACATTCGGCGCCCCCAAAACGGCCAGGGCAGCCGTCCTTTCGTCGGCGTGCGATTCGCCTGTTGTGATGTCTACAACAGGGTTTACGTCAATTCCTCAGGCACCGCTTACGAAGGTGCTTGCCCGCGTTGCGGCCACCGTGTCCGGTTGACCATCGGTCCGCATGGCACCGACTCCCGTTTCTTCACGGCCTATTGACCCCTCGGCCGAGTCGCAAGCCGGTTGTATTGAGCCGGCTGGGTGTTTCGCATAGTATTCCGCACCCAGAAGAGGCTTGAGACGACAGGCTACAGGACGAGGAAGGCCCGCCGGACCGCGCGATGGGCGGACCGCGCGCCACCCGTTTCCTGAATGCGCCCCTCGAGCCTGTAGCGTCTGGCCTTTAGCCTGCACCCTCAAGCCTTCGAAGGTTCGCTCTTGGATTACCAGGTACATCGCTGTACTCGGCACTGCACGGCCAGCGGTCGGGAGATCCAACCCGGCGAGATGTTCTATTCAACGCTGGTGGTGCAAGGAGCCGACGTCATCCGGCACGATTATGCGGCCGACGCCTGGTCGGGTCCGCCCGAGGGGGTGCTCGGTTGGTGGCAATCGACGCTGCCCAGCGGCAACGCAAAACGCGTCCGTTGGGCCCCCAACGACGTGATGTTGGATCTGGTCGAGGAATTGAGCGGCTCGCCCGAGCGGGCCGACATGTGCTATGTCCTGGCGCTGTTGTTGGTTCGCCGCCGCGTGGTGCGGCTGGAAGAGACGGAACACGACGCACAGGGGCGCGAGGTGTCGGTCCTCTATTGTTCGCGCCGCGAAACGACGTATCGCGTGCCGACCGTGATTCCCAGCGACGAGCGGGTGGTGGCCATCCAGCAAGAACTGGCCGACTTGTTGTTCGCCAAAGGGACGGATTGACCCCATACGCGGAGCTGCGATTGTTTTCGGTCAAACCTCTTTCGTGCGGGCAGTCTGCCAATCGACAGGGAAAGATCCGCGCGGAGATGCGATTGTCGCGACTGAAACCCTTTCCCCTGCTGGCGACGATCGTGCTGCTGATCGCATCGAGCGGCGCCAGTTGCCCCAACATGCTGCAACAATACACGCAGCCGCTGGCCCGCGCGCTCCCGCCCTCGCCGTCGCTCGAGCAGGTGATCAATGTCGTCAACAGCAACAACGCTCAGGTCCAATCGCTCTTCACCAGCCAGGCCAGCGTGACCGTGCCCGGTGTCCCCACGGCTCTGCGAACCACGGTGGCCTACCAGCGCGATCGACGTCTGCGTCTGAGTGCGGCCACGTCGCTGAGCGGTTCGGAAATGGACTTGGGCAGCAACGACGAAATCTTTTGGTTTTGGATCAAACGCAACCAGCCGCCAGCCCTCTATTTCTGCCGGCATGACCGCTTTGCCGCCAGCGCGGCCAAGCAGATCCTGCCCGTCGACCTGACATGGCTGCCCCACGCGCTAGGAGTCGCGACGTTCGAGCCGGGGGGCAATTACCAAGGCCCCATCCCCATCAGTGCCGGCCGACTCGAAATTCGGACGCTGCCAACCACTCCCAACGGAAACACCCTGGTCACCGTCGTCGACGAATCGCGGGGAATCGTGCTGGAGGAACATGTCTACGATCCACAGGGCAACCGGCTGGCCTCGGCGCAGCTCAGCCGGCATCAGCGCGACGGGACCACCGGCATCACGCTCCCCCGGCACGTCGAGCTCCACTTGCCGACGATGCAATTGCAGATCGGCATCGAGTTGAAAGACGAGCAAATCAACCGCCTGCAGCCATCGCAAGCCGATCTGTTTCTCAAGCCGACGTACCCCGGTTACACAGAAATCGATCTGGCCGATCCGAATTTGCGTTTGGTTCAGCCCACCGCCCGCGGCGCCCCTCCGCACGCTCAACCGCAGCAGGTGAGGTACTGAAGAAGACGCGAGACTTGAGGCCCTCTTTTCCTCAAGCCTCAAGCCTTCTGAACCAGCCGGCCCGCGTCGAGTTCGAAACGGCGTCCGAACAGCGCGGCCACTTCCAGACTGTGCGTCACCACCATCAGCATCGTTTGCTCCTGCTGCTCCAGTTCGGTCAACAACCGGGCGATGCCGAGAGCCGTCGACCGATCGAGGTTGCCGGTCGGTTCGTCGGCCAAAAGCAGGCGCGGACGGTTGAGCAGCGCCCGGGCCAACGCCGTCCGTTGGCGTTCCCCCCCCGAAAGTTCCGCCGGCCGATGATCGCTACGCGAAGTCAAACCGACACGATCGACCAGCAGCTTCGCGCGCTCGATCGCATCATCCGTTACGGCGCCGCTGGCCACGGCCGGCAGCAAGACATTCTCCAGCACGCTGCACTGCGGCAACAGGTGATGGTCCTGAAACACGAAACCGATCTGCCGATTCCGGAAATCGGCCAATTCGGGCTCCGACAGCCGGCTCGCGTCGCAACCGTCCAGCAGCACCCGGCCTGACGTCGGTTGGTCGAGTGTGCCGAGAATGTGTAGCAGCGTGCTTTTGCCGCAGCCGCTCGGCCCCAGAATCGCCACGTTCTCGCCGGTCGTCACCCGTAGCGATACGCCACGCAACACCACCAACGGCTCGCCGCGGGTCGGATATTGTTTGGTGACCTCTTCGACTAGCAGTTCGGCCATGGCTCACGTTCACTCGGCGCAGGATTCTTGTCGGCGCTGGATTCTACTCTGCCGGTCAGCGGCCCGCTCGAAACGAAGACTCCATCGCTCCCGGATCGCGCCAGAATGGTCCGCCATGTGTGGCGATTTTTTAACATGCATCGCCGGGGCTGACCAGCGGCACCCCGAGCTGCCCGCACGGGGCTCACGTGGAGCACCACCGATGAAAGCGTTCACGGCGGGCATTTCCGCCCCGCCACGCCATTACCCCCCGCCTAGCGTGGCCGTTGTCATTTGCCCATGCGCGTCCCATACTTAAAAGGGGCCGCCTCACCGGGCGCCGAGCTTCCGACGAGGGAGCCGACCGGTGCGGCTGGAGTGCGAACGTGGAGTGTGCGAGTGGCCGATTCCGATCCCTCTGACGCGTCCGACGTTCGCCTGGTCCCCGCGGACCTGGCCGCCGAGGATCAAGTCGCTGGCTATCGCTTGTTGCGCCGGCTGGGCCGCGGCGCCATGGCCGAGGTTTATCTCGCCGAACAGTGCTCGCTGCGGCGGCACGTCGCGCTGAAAATCCTGCACGCCAATCTGGCCGTCGAACAGTCGTACGTCACGCGGTTTCGCCACGAAGCCCAGGCTGCGGCCTCGCTGGTCCACCCCAACATCGTGCAGATTTACGAGGTGGGCTGCGACGGAGGGTCGCACTTCATCGCCCAAGAATATGTGCCTGGGTTGAATTTGCGGGAATGGCTGACCCGTCACGGCACTCCGCCCCTTCCGCTGGCACTGGGCATTATGCGGCAGGTCGCGGCCGCTTTGGCCAAGGCCAGTGAACACGGCATTGTGCATCGCGACATCAAGCCCGACAACATCATGGTCTCCAGCAGTGGCGAGGTCAAAGTTGCCGACTTCGGCCTGGCCCGGTTGTCGACCAACGACGTCCGCCTGACGCAGGAAGGATTTACGCTGGGCACGCCGCTCTATATGAGTCCCGAGCAGGTGGAAGGCCGGACGTTGGACGCGCGGAGCGACATCTATTCCTACGGCGTTACGTTTTATCAAATGCTCAGCGGCCAGCCCCCCTTTGCCGGCGAAACGGCATTGCAAGTGGCGGTCCAACATCTGCGCAGCGAGCCGCCTCCGCTGGCCCGGCTGCGCTCCGATTTGCCGCCGGCGCTGTGCGCGATGATTCACAAAACGCTCGCCAAACAGCCGGAACAGCGGTTCGCCACCGCGCATGAAATGGTGCGCCTGCTGCGGTCGATCGCGACGGCCTGCGGCGTGGAAATCGACGAACACTCGCACGCGGTGGCGGCCGGCGGCATGACGTCGGTCGCTCTCTCGCGTCAAGCGCTGACCGGGCAGTTGCAGGTATTGATGCGCCCACCGAGCGCAGCAGGCCGCCCCGCATGGCGGAGGTGGCGGCTGGCGCTGATCGTTTTGGTCCCATTTGCCTTAGGTCTGGTCGCCGCCCGATTGAGCCGCCCCGAGTCGCTGATATCGCGACGAGCGCCGTCGGCCGACAGTGCCGCGCCGGCAAGCCCTGTCAAAGCCCCTACCCAAGCCACCGTCGACCCGGTCGCTGCCCAGGGAGAGCCCCCGCGGCCATAAACTCGCGACCGCGCAAAGCCTCGCCACCCGACTGGGCCATTCGCCCGACTGGGCCATTCGCCCGACGGCCAGGGCCGACCCGGCCGGGAAGCCTCGGCTGGCAAAACAGGGGGGGCGTCTGACCACCTTTGACGGGATGCGTCTGGATTGAAATCGGGAATTCTGGCTTACCCGTAGCCAATCGGGCTCGATTGCGGCACAATTGGCGCTTCCGCGGCCGCGCCGCGATTGATTCGTTCCGAGAGAGCAAGGGAATTGCGATGAGTACGATTGTTGACATTCACGCCCGACAGATTCTCGACAGCCGTGGCAATCCGACCATTGAGGTCGATGTGGCGTTGGCCGACGGCTCGTTTGGCCGCGCGGCGGTCCCCAGTGGCGCCAGCACTGGCATTCACGAAGCTTGGGAACTGCGCGATACCGAAGAGAAGCAATTCTTCGAGGGCAAAGGGGTGCTGAAGGCGGTCGACCACGTCAACGAAAAGATCGCCGACGAAATCGTCGGCCTCGATGCTCTGGATCAAACGACCGTCGACTACCGAATGATCGAGCTCGACGCATCGGAAAACAAAAAGAACCTGGGCGCCAACGCGATGCTGGGCGTCTCGTTGGCCGTTGCCCACGCCGCGGCCGATCACGTCGGCCTCCCCTTGTATCGTTACCTGGGAGGCTGCGGGGCCCGGATCCTGCCGGCACCCATGATGAACATCGTCAACGGCGGTCAGCATGCCGACAATTCGGTCGACGTGCAGGAATTCATGGTCATGCCCCTTGGCTTTGACTCGTTTAGCGATGCGTTGCGAGCCGGCGTGGAAACGTTCCACGCGCTGAAAAAGGTGCTCAAATCGCGAAAGCTGAACACCAACGTCGGCGATGAAGGGGGTTTTGCCCCCGATTTGCCCAGCAACACCGCCGCCCTCGACTTGATCCTGGAAGCCATCACCAAGGCAGGCTACAAGCCGGGCGAACAAATCTGGATTGCTCTGGATGTCGCGGCCACCGAGCTGTATGACTCCAAAAAGGGCGTCTATAAGCTCGACGGCAAGGAAATCGACTCGGCCGGCATGGTCGAGTTCCTGGCCGGTTGGGCAGGCAAATATCCGATCTGCTCGATCGAAGACGGCTGCAGCGAGGACGATTGGGAAGGCTGGAAAATGCTTACTCAAAAGCTCGGCAGCAAGATGCAACTGGTCGGCGACGACTTGTTCGTCACCAACACCAAGCGGCTCCAGCGCGGCATCAACGAGCACATTGCCAACAGCATCCTGATCAAGGTCAACCAGATCGGCACCCTGACCGAGACGATCGAGGCCATCCAGCTTGCCCAACGCAACGGCTATACGACGATATCCAGCCACCGCAGCGGCGAGACCGAGGACTCGACGATCGCCGATTTGGCCGTCGCCCTGTCGACCGGCCAGATCAAAACCGGCAGCGCCTCGCGCACCGATCGGCTGGCGAAGTACAATCAACTCTTGAGAATCGAAGAGCAGTTGGGTGCCGGGGCACTTTACGGTGGTCCGCTCTTCCGCCGCGGCTAGCAGGCCGTTGAAAAATGGGACTGGCTCCGAGCCGCTTCGCGTGAATCCTGCGAGAAAGAGTGGCAGCGAGGTGCCTGTCCCAATTTTTCAACACGCTAGAGGCGAACGCGCCAGTTGCCACGGCACCGTTGCCACGGCACCGTTTCCACGGCATCGGCTGGGGGTGCTCACTTGTCCGCGCATGATGAACCGACTCAGCGGCCGCCGCACGGCCGTGCGCGTCTCACCGACTCGCCCTGGTTTTGGCTGCTGGTGTTTGCCAACGCCGCCTTGGTCGGCGTGGCCCTGATCGGGCCGAAATATAACGTGCGGCAAGGAGCCGTTGAACGCCGCTACGAGGCGCGCCGCGAAATCGCCGGCCGCGCCCTAGGGCAACCGGCAAGCGACACGCCGCCGGACAACGCCGCGCCCGACGACACTGCTTCAGACGACCCAAGGCCCGACGAAAACAGCCCACGCGACGACTCGGCCCACATTGTGCCACTCTTGCCGCTGGCCCTGACGCTGGTCGTGGTCAATCTCGTCGCGATCGTCCTGTTTGCCTGGAACCAAGTCCGCCTGATGAGACCGCAGGCGGAAAACTCTCACCCCCACGGCCGATGAATTGGTTCTTGGAAGGCCCTTGGCCAATTTTGGTGACCGGCCTGGTGCTGGAGGCGACGACAAGCGGCTTAGAAGCGAATTATTGCTGCCGACAAGAACCCGCCCACAAGGCGGGTTTTTTATTGGGGCTGCATGAATACGGTTGCCGGCAATGACCACGTCATTCAGGCACCTGCCAAAATTCGCCGGTCCTGACCTCCATCGCCGTCAGCGTCCCCCCGAAGCAGCAACCGGTATCGAGTCCGATCAGATGAGGAAGGCGAAGAACTTCACGCATTGGAGTGTGGCCAACGACTGCGATCTTCCCTGAGACGTGCGGCTTCGGAATTTGATCCCTGAGAGAAAGCCACCGAAGGATGTGGCCATCTTGCTGGTTCAACGGCAGAATGGGATCGTAATTCCCGTGGACGAAGAAGTGCGTGTCGATCTCGAAGTACGGCAAGCACGAACGCAGGAAGTCGAAGTGCTCGTCGGGCACGAGATCAATTTCGCCGGTGTCCCCATACGAGTCGAGGGTCGAGATTCCACCGAACTCCATCCAAGTCCTGAATGCCGCCTGATTGTCCTTTGCCGCCAGCATAATCTCGTCATGGTTGCCAAGGAGCGGGATCAGACGGCACCGCTTCGCCAAATCGATCAGCATTTCCAATACGCCCTTTGAGTCGATGCCCCGATCCACATAATCGCCCAGCGTGATGATCGTGTCTTCTTGCTGAGGGTCGATGGCTGCAAGAATTGAGGTCAGGGCGGTGGAGCAGCCGTGGACATCTGCGATGGCGATGGTGCGGGGCATCTGATTCAGTGTGGAACAGTGCCCTGGAACAGGCATCAGAGAATCGAGTATAATTGAGTTGGCGATAAGCAGGAGATTTCCAAATGACTAGAACGATCCACGGCGTCGTTCATGGCAAGACCATTCAACTTGATGAAGACCTCGGTGTCGCCGAAGGTCAGGCGGTAGAGGTTCAGGTTCGGGTCATCACCGCCGCTGCAAATTGGGGTGAGGGTCTGCGTCGATGTGCAGGGGCGCTGGCCGATGACCCGCATTGGGAGGCCATCATGACGGAAATCTACGAGGACCGTAAGCGAGACACTCGACGAGAAGTTCCCGAATGAGCTTCCTGCTCGACACTGACACCTGCTCCGCACATATGCGGCGATCCGGCGGCTTGGCTCATCGCTTCTTCCAATACGGGTCCACCATCGCCATACCGAGCATCGTATTGGCCGAACTTTACGCCGGAGCTTATCACCACCCCGATCCAACTCGCCTGCTGGCTCTCATCGGAGACCTATTGCAAGAGGTTCGGGTCATCGATTTCGATTCGGGATGCGCCCAGAAGTTCGGCCAACTCCGAGGCACTTTACAGCAGCAGGGGATTTCAGTTCCCACGACGGACTTGATGATTGCCTCTGTGGCCCTCGTCCACGATTTGACGCTCGTGACCCATAATCTGGCTGACTATCAGCATGTTCCGGGGCTGCGTGTCGACGATTGGCTGACACCCTAATGGCGATCCGGTCAAAAGCCGATCCTTTCGCACGCTTCTGATAACTGCCGCTCGCTTCATCCGGAATGAGTCCGGCCGTCTACGCGGGTGGCCCGGGCTTCGGCATCCGATAGAACTTCTCCGCGATCGAATCGGATGCCGAGAGCAAGAAAATGCCCGCAATAATTAAAAAACCAACATACGTGCGTCCCGCGCTCTGGAAATTGTCGATCGGGGAGGCAGGTGGCACCTGGTACGGCAGCAAAAGGACCCCGCTAATCAGCTCCCAATACCCCAGAGCTTTGAGGACCGCGGCAAAGGTCTCACGAGCCGGTTGGCGGGTATTTTTTCGGGCCGTCGGAGCGTCCTCACCATTCGGTTCGGCTCCCCAATATGCAATTCTGATGAACCAATCTGTCCGGAGAACGAGGCAAACGCCAGCGACGATCATGATCAGCTCGACCAGTAGCGGTGGGACGAACAATGGTCCGGCCACGCTCGACTTGCCGTTTAGCTCGGCGTCGAGGCTCTGCACCGCCTGCCACTCGCGGTGCAGCCAAGGAAGATTCACGATGGCGATAATCAGTTCCCAACACCCCATCGCTTTCAGCAATGCGCCAAGCAGAGCGCGGCCGCGCTGGTGCCCGTCGCCGTCGGTCGGTACTATCGCCTTCACGCCAGGCCAGCCAATCCGGACAAACCGGTACGCCACGAAAAGGAATGCGGACCAGCCGACAATCAACTGGAGTTCTTCCCCGAACGCCGCGCCCAGCATCTGCAGCAATTCCTGCCTGTTGGGGAGTGAATGAAACAGAACCACGAAACGCGCGAGAGGGGCAACGGTTGTCACGACGTACCACACGCCGATCCCGCGAATGAGGACGCCGAGCCACTCCGTGAGTTTCATGGAAAAACCTTTGCCCTCAACCCCAGTTCATAGCTCAAAACCCCTGTTTTGCCGATTATAGCAAAGCCCGCACACAAAGGACGCCATGCACTGGTTCTTGGAAGGCCCTTGGCCTATTTTGGTGACCGGCCTGGCGCTGGAGGCGATTCTGGTCATCGCGCTGGTGCGCACCGGCCGCGCGGCAATCGTGTGGGGGATCGTCGGCCTGGGCCTGTTGATCGCCGGCCTGTTTGCCGTGGAACGACTCGTCGTCACCGACAACGAGCGGATCCGCGAAACGCTCGACGGCGTGGCCGCCGCGGCCGCGGCGAACGATTTGAATGGAGTGCTGGCCTACCTTGGCCCCGACGCCAAGGAGGTCCGCAAGCTGGCCACCGACTCGCTCCGCCGCGTCAAAATCCGCGAGGCCAAGGTCGGCAACGACTTGTCGATCGCGATCACCCAAAAGGGGAGCGCACCGTCGGCCCTGGCGACCTTGACCGGTCGCATTCGGGCCGACGTGCATGGCGAAGCGCTTGGGCACGACACCTATGTCGGCCGTTTCAGCGTCGGGCTGGTCAAGCAGGGGGACAAGTGGCTCGTCGTCGCCTTCGAGCGGCGCGATCTGGTCCACCCTAAGTGAACGGTGCCCCGGCCGACCGCCAGCCCCTTATCCGCGTGTTGAAAAATTGGGACAGGCACCTCACGACCGCCGTTTTTCTCGCGGTTCGCCGGGTGCTGCTCGGAGGCCAGTCCCATTTTTCAACGGCCGCTTAGTATTTGGCACCGACCTGGTACCAGCTATCCCACATGTTGAGCTGGTCATACAGGGCGCCATTGATGTTGATGTTGGACCGCAAATAGCGGTATCCGCTGTTGACGGTCTGACCAACCAATGGCGTGAACTGCGGACCGCGCGAATATTGCCTTTGAATGCGGACCGGATTGATCGGATCGTGACTGTAATAGGAAGGCTGGAAGATCCAGCTCGGGCCCTGAGCCTGGGCCGAACCGGCCACGCTCGCCAGTGCCAGAACGGCACCAAACAGAATTCGCTTCATGTGAGGAGAACCCTACATCTGAGGGGAAAAACTAAGGCGTTCCTTCGTCAAAATTCCAACTACCTTCGCTCAACGCTCGACGGGCGAGTACATTGCTCTCGCCACACGCGTTATCACGCACTCGTGATTACATTGCACATTGCTGCCTATTGATCGCTGTTGTTTGATCGCTGTTGATTGTTTGCCGTCGATGGATCGTGACTATTCGGCGGGGGCTGGCCGTTCGACCATCAGTTCCCCCTCCTTCGCGTCGAACACATAGTGCTCGCCTTCGGGAAGTTCCGGCAATTGAATGCTATTTGGCTCGAGGATTGCGCTTTTAAACTCGTCCCAATCCTTCGGATACCGGTTGTGCTCGGCCTTGAATAGACCCACATCGTGGGGGATTTGGATCTCGAACACCGTCGCCTGTTGCAAACGGAAATACTGCCGGACGGGTTCCGTAATCATTCCGCCGCCATATTTGCGTCCTTTGACCCCTGAACCCCGCACGGCCTTCTCGCGGTCGGCTCCGGGCGTGGAGTCGCCATCTTGCGGCATGGCCGACGCAACGGGCGAAGCCGGCGCTGGAGCCGCGGCCGGTTGCGTCGGAGCCGCCGGCAAAGTGGCTGTCGTCGGGGTCGGCGGCGGGGGCAGGGTGGGCGTTTCGTCGCAACCCAGGGTCGCCACGGCCGCGCAAGCCAACAGCCGAGAGATCCAGCGACGGCAATCGCCGGAGTTTCGCAACCCGAACCCGTTTCGCATCTTCGTCTCGCTGGGCATTTTGCGTTACCCGCCCCTTCCTTTGGCCAACTCTTTTTTCACCACCAGGCTCAAGTTCCCAGTTCCCAGGTCCACGGCTCCATCTCGGCCAACGTCGCATGCTGGGTCAGATCGAAATGGAGCGGAGTCAGTGTAATGCATCCCGCCTTGAGTGCGCTCAAATCGGTTTCGTGTCTCCCCGACGGTGGGTACAGCTCGCCGGTCGCCCAAAAGTAATTTCGTCCGCGCGGATCGATCCGCTTTTCGTACTGTTCGCCGCTGCGCACCAGGCCCATCGGGACGACCTGCATCGAGGGTCGGGGGCTGTCGACGGCGGCCGTCGGGATGTTCAGGTTATAAAGCTGGGGTCCCGCGGGTTGTTTCTGTTGGATTTGCTCGATAATCCGGCGGGCGATCACGGCGGCCCGATCGAATTGGGCGTGTTCGTTGAATTCCAGCGACACCGCGATGCTGGTGACGCCAAAAAAGGCCCCTTCGATCGCCGCGGCGACCGTGCCCGAGTAGAGCACGTTGATGCCTGCGTTCAGTCCACTATTGATGCCGCTGACGACCAGATCGGGGCGTCGCGGGCAATACTCGCACAAACCAAGTTTGACGCAATCGGCCGGGCTTCCTTCGACGGCCCAACCCCGCCGCTGCTGGGCTTCGAACAACTCCTTCACGATCAGCGGCCGGAGATAGGTGATCGAGTGGCCCACGCCACTCTGTTCGGTGGCCGGGGCGACGACATACACTTCGCCGAGCTGTTCCAACTGCCGTTCCAGGGCAATCAAACCCGGGGCGTAAATTCCATCATCGTTGGTCAGCAGAATCAGCAAAGGCTCGTCGCTCAAGCGCTCCACCGGTCACCCCTCCGTGAGCTGTAAGAGTTCACTATAATTGGGTTTCAGCGGCGCTTCAACGCCCCACGCGGCAGTGGGCCGGCACGAGCGTGTCGGTCGCCCCCCCTGGCCGCTCGGCCTGCGAAGCCCTATAATCCGCATCTTCCTGCCCGTCATACCCTGGACGGGCCTTTTTCGTTTTCCGACCCAGCCGCGTGCTTTCAACAGCTTGCCGGGCGACCTGCCGATGGGCCGCGTGCGTCAGAAGGATCGTTAGCGCTGCGATGACCACCCCCGCAACCCGAACCGACACGCGCGGCGCGCGCGCGGCGGACGAGAAGATTCTGATCCTCGATTTCGGGTCGCAGTACGCGCAGCTCATCGCCCGCCGAGTCCGCGAATCACAGGTCTACTGCGAGATCGTGCGGCACTCGATCACCGCCGCTCGCGTGGCCGAACTGGCCCCGCAGGGGATCATCCTCTCGGGTGGCCCGGCGAGCGTGTATGCCGCAGTGGCGCCGAAGTGCGATCCGGCCATTTTCCACCTGGGCATCCCAGTCCTCGGCATCTGCTATGGAATGCAACTCGCCTGCGAAGAGTTGGGAGGCAAGGTCGCCAGCGCGCCGGCCCGGGAATATGGCCGGGCAAAGGTCGCGATCACGTCGCACGCCGGTCTGTTTGCCGGTTTGCCCGACGAAATCGAAGTCTGGATGAGCCACGGCGATCAGGTCGCGCGCGTTTCGGACGAATTTATGCCGCTGGCGGGGACCGAAACTTGCCCGATCGCGGCGGTCAAACATCGCAGCCTCCCCGTCTACGGCTTGCAGTTCCATCCCGAAGTGACCCACACGCCGCTGGGCAAAACCGTGCTGGCCAATTTCCTGAACGACATTTGCCATTGCCACGGCACCTGGCGGCTGGGCGACTTTGCCGAGCAGTCGATCGAGGAGATTCGTCGCCGGGTCGGCAAGGATCGGGTGATTTGCGGCCTGTCGGGCGGAGTCGATTCGTCGGTCGTCGCGGCCCTTTTATACCGGGCCATCGGCTCGCAACTCAGTTGCATTCTGGTCGATAACGGCCTGCTGCGCAAGGACGAAGACAAGTCGGTCATTCGCGAATTCTCGCAACACTTCCAAACCGATCTGCACGTCGTCAAGGCCGAGGACAAGTTCCTGGCGGCCCTGGCCGGCATTACCGATCCTCAGGAAAAACGCCGCCGCATCGGCCACGCGTTTGTCGACTGCTTTGCCGACGAAGCCGTCAAAATCGCCGGGGCTCGATTCCTGGCCCAGGGAACCCTCTATCCCGACGTCATCGAAAGCGGCGCCGCCGCCGATGGACCGGCCGCTACGATCAAACTGCACCACAACGTCGGCGGGCTGCCCAAGGATTTGTGCTTCGAGCTCATCGAGCCGCTACGCGACTTGTTCAAAGACGAGGTCCGGCGTCTTGGGCTACAATTAGGTCTGCCGGATGAGATCGTCTGGCGTCACCCGTTTCCCGGCCCGGGACTGGCCGTCCGTTTGTTGGGCGAGGTGACCAAACCCCGGCTCGACAAACTGCGCGAGGCCGACGCCATCGTCGTCCACGAGATCCGGGCGGCGGGACTCTACCGCGAAACCGCCCAGGTCTTTGCCGTTCTGCTGCCGGTGCAGAGCGTCGGAGTCATGGGGGACGCCCGCACCTACGACGACGTCATCGCCGTGCGGGCCGTCAACACCGAGGATTTCATGACCGCCGATTGGTCGCACTTGCCCTACGGGCTGTTGGCCACGATTTCCACGCGAATCATCAACGAGGTACCCGGCGTCAACCGCGTGGTCTACGACATTAGTTCGAAACCGCCGGCCACGATTGAATGGGAATAGAGCCATGGGTCAACAATTCATTTATCAGATTTCCGGCCTGACCAAAAAGTTCGGTCAGAAGGAAGTCCTCAAAAACATTCAGTTGGCGTTCTATCCCGGCGCCAAGATCGGCGTGCTGGGCAAGAACGGATCGGGCAAGAGCACGCTGCTGCGGATCATGGCCGGCCTGGACAACGAATTCGAAGGGGAGGCGCGTCTCTTTCCCGGCTTCACGGCCCGCTACCTGTCGCAAGAACCGAAGTTGAATCCCGACCGCGACGTGTTCGGCAACGTCCAGGAAGCCGTCGAGCCGATCCCCAAAATCCTCGAGCGCTTCGACGAGATCAACGCCCGGCTCGGCGA
>Ga0182024_10003680_pt1 | contig 36211 bp, 34 predicted proteins | sample P32metaG_FD_120480 | JGI IMG/M metagenome (GOLD analysis project Ga0182024, IMG submission 120480) | Permafrost microbial communities from Stordalen Mire, Sweden - P3-2 metaG (Illumina Assembly) | ecosystem: Environmental > Terrestrial > Soil > Wetlands > Permafrost | place: Sweden: Stordalen...
CCACGCGCGGCTCGTTCAGAAGCTGATTCTGACGCCGTCCTTGCAGCAAGCGATCAAGCTGCTGCCGATGTCGACGCTCGAGCTGGCCGAATTACTGAATCAGGAGGTCGTCGAGAACCCACTCCTCGAAGAAGTGCCGACGGAAGAGGCGCCGCCGCCTGAAGCGCAGACGCAGACGGAGGCGGCTGCGCCCGAGAAAAAGACCGAAGAGCGCGACAAGTGGGACGACGCCGACTACGAATATTTTTTCGGCGAGTACCTGGACGACGGCTATCGGCCGCGCCAGCCGATGGAAGTCCGTGAGCTGCCACCCATCGAGAACACGTTGTCGACGCGGAGTTCGCTCGCCGACCATCTGATGTGGCAGTTGAGCCTGCAGCCCGCCGATGACAGCGTCCGGGACATCGGGGCGGCGATCATCGGCAACATTGACAACGACGGATATCTGATGGCGTCGGTGGACGAGATCGCGGCGCTCGGCGCGTGGGAGCCGGCGCTCGTCGAGCGGGCCCTGGAGCACGTCCAGCGATTCGATCCGATTGGCGTCGGCGCCCGCGACCTGCAGGAGTGTCTGCTGCTGCAGATTCGCCATCTCGGTCTGGGCGGCACGCCGATCGAGACGCTCGTGCGCGACTACCTGCGGATCCTGCAGAACCACAAGATTCCTGAACTCGCCAAGCATCTCGGCATCGAGCCGGAAGAAGTCAAAGCGCACATGGAGCTCATCCGGCACCTGGATCCGAAGCCAGGGTCGCGGTACAGCCCGAGCGAGTCGCAGTACGTCATCCCCGACGTCTACATCATCAAGACGGAGGACGGGTACCGGGCCGTGCTCAACGAGGATGGCCTGCCGCAGCTTCGCATCAGCCCCACGTATCGGCGCCTCCTCGACAAAGGTGGCGAGGCCTCGGACGAGACCCGGGCGTACGTCAAAGATAAGTTCCGATCCGCGCTGTGGCTGCTGAAGTCGGTGGATCAGCGGCAGAAGACGATCATCAAGGTCGCGACGAGCATCATCACGTTCCAGAAGGACTTTCTCGATCGCGGGATCGAGCACTTGCGACCGCTCGTGCTGCGGGACGTGGCCAACGACATCGGCATGCACGAGTCGACCGTGTCGCGCGTCGTGAACAACAAGTACATGCACACCCCGCAGGGCGTGTACGAGATGAAGTACTTCTTCCACAGCGGCATCAGCAGTTCCTACGGGGAGAACGTCTCTTCGGTCACCATCAAGCAGAAGATCAAGCGAATCGTCGAAGCCGAAGACCAGCGACGCCCCCTCAGCGATTCGAAAATCATGAACATGCTGCAGCACGAGGGCTTGGTGCTGGCGCGCCGCACCATCGCGAAGTACCGCGAGGAGCTGAAGATTCCGACCTCCAATCAGCGAAAGGTGATCTATTGATCCGAGCGGCCGGCGGCGTCACCGTCGGGTCGCTGCTCGGAGCGCGCGGCTCGACGATCGGATTGGACCTCGACCTGCTCGGCGGGGCCGCGGGGCTCGAGCGCCGGATCACCCTGCCGTACATCCAGAAGACAGGCCTCGCCCTCGCCGGATTCGACGAATACCTACGATCGGGGCGCGTTTTGATTTTTGGCGAGAGCGAGATGCGCTTTCTCGAGCGGATGACGGCGGAGGAGCGCCGGCAGGCCTTGCGCCGACTGTGTTCCCGCGATCTGCCGTGCGTGATCATCACCATGGGCCTCGCCCACCCTCCGGAAATGGCCAGCGAGGTGGAGCGTGCCGGCGTGCCGCTGCTCCGCACGGCGCTCTCGACGCCGATCGCGATCGCGCGCCTGACGACGCTCCTTGAAGATCAGATGGCGCCGAGCGAGACGCGGCATGGCGTGCTGATGGACATTCTCGGCCTGGGGGTGTTGATCGTGGGCGAGAGCGGGATCGGCAAGAGCGAGTGCGCCGTCGATCTGGTCGTCCGGGGCCATCGTCTCGTCGCCGACGACACGGTGGAGATCCGGTGTCGCGGTGAGGCCATTCTGATTGGCACGTGCCCGGAACTGACCCGCCATCACGTGGAAATCCGAGGCTTGGGTCTCGTGAACGTCACGGATCTGTTCGGCGTCTCGGCCACGCGATCGTCCAAGCGCATCGAGCTGGTCGTCGGGCTCGAGCGATGGGAGATGGGCCGCGAATACGACCGCCTGGGGTTGGACGCGGAGACCACCGACATTCTCGGCGTCAGCGTGCCGGTCGTGACGATGCCGGTCGCGCCGGGGCGAAACATCGCGATGCTCGTCGAGGTGGCCGCGCGGAACCAGATCTTGCGAACGCGCGGGCGGCACGCGGCCCGGCTCCTGGCGGACCGGCTGGAGCGACGGCTCGAGGCGCTCGCCGATCGCGTCCCGGGCGAGGCGGACCCGAGCGGCGCGGATCACGAGGAGGAGGACGAGATCGTATGAGCCGGCGGCGGCCGGAGGCCGGGACCCCGGCGGAGGCCGACCACGATGGCCCGCGCTTTGTGGTCGTCACGGGCCTGTCGGGTGCGGGGAAGTCCCATGCCATGCGCGCGCTCGAGGATGCCGGGTATTTCTGCGTCGACAACCTGCCCGTCGCGCTCATCGCGACCTTCGCCGACCTGACGCTCGCCAGCAAAGGGCGGATGCCCCGAGCGGCCGTGGGCGTCGACGTGCGGGAAGGCGCGGCGCTCCCTGAGTTCCCGTCCATCTACCGGCGGCTCAAGCGCCGGAAGGAACTGGGCACGCAGCTCCTCTTCCTCGAGGCCGAGGAACGCGTGCTGCTCCGGCGGTACAGCGAGACGCGCCGGCCGCACCCACTAGCCCGAAATCGGTCCGCCGCTGAAGGTCTTCGGGAAGAGCGGCGCGCCCTCGAGCCGATTCGCCGGCTGGCCGATCGCATTCTCGAGACGAGTCGTCTGAGCGTGCACGACTTGCGACGCCGCGTCGTCGAGATCGTCGGGTTCGGACGAAGCCCCACGCCGTTGGCGGTCAACCTCGTCAGTTTTGGCTTCAGGCACGGCCTGCCGTCGGACGCGGATCTCGTGTTCGACGTGCGCTTCCTGCCGAATCCTCATTTCGTGGAGGCGCTGCGCCCGCTGACCGGCCTTGCGCCGCGCGCCGCTCGGTATGTCATGCGCGCGCCTGGCGCGCAGCGGTTCCTCCGGCTCACCTGGGCGCTGCTGTCGTTCCTGCTGCCGCAGTACATCGCCGAGGGCAAGGCCTACGTGACCATCGGCATCGGGTGCACCGGCGGGCGCCACCGATCGGTCGCGATCGCGGAGGCTTTGGCCCGTCGCGCGCGAACGCTGAAGGGCGTCGAGGTGCGTGTTCGGCATCGAGACATCGCCGAGAGCGCATAGAGGGAGGCGCGGCGTGAGTGCCCACACAGGAGTCGGGGTCGTCGTCGTGACGCACGGGCTGTTGGCGACGGAGCTGTTGAACGCGGCCGAGATGATCGTCGGCGACTTGCCCCGCTTCACGGCGGTGTCGATCGGGTGGCACGACGACGTCGAGGTCGCGCGCGAGGCGATTGCCTCGGCGATCGCGAAGGTCGACGCCGGCGCGGGCGTGCTCGTGCTCACCGACATGTTCGGCGGCACGCCGTCGAATCTGGGCCTGTCCATGCTCGAGGCCGGACGGGTCGAGGTGCTGACGGGCGTGAATCTGCCCATGCTCATCAAGCTCGCGAAAGTCGCGGACCGCCAGGATCTGATCGCCCTCGCGCGCGACATGTGCGCGCATGGGCGCGCGGCGATTCGCGTGGCGTCGGATCTCCTGCGCGGGGAGCGCGACCAGCCGCCGGCCGACGGCTAAGGGCCCGGACGAGAATGACGATGCCATGGTTGCCGGCCGGTACGTGATCAGCAATCCGCTCGGCTTGCACGCCCGCGCGGCAGCACGGTTCGTGCAGATCGCGGGCCGGTTCACCAGCCGCATTCGGGTGACGCGAGGCGCGCGGACGGTGGACGGCAAGAGCATCCTCGGCCTGCTGCTGCTCGCGGCGGCGAAAGGCACCGAGATCGACATCGCCGTCGAAGGCGACGACGAGGAGGCCGCCCTCGACGCGCTCGGGGGCCTCATCGCGCGGGGGTTCGAAGCGCCATGATCCGGCTTGTCGGACGCGGTGTGGCGGGCGGGGCGGCCGTCGGTCGGGCCCTCGTGGCCGTGCGCGACGCCCGATTCGTCCGCTATCGCCTCGCCTCGAGCGGCGTCGAGCGCGAGCGCAGTCGCCTGCGTGCGGCGCGGGCGCGGACGCGACAGGAGCTGGAGGAGATTTCCTCACGGGTGTCGCGGACGGTCGGGCCGGCACAGGCCGCGATGTTCGCCGCCCAGATCCTCATGCTCGACGATCCCCTGCTGGCCGCTCGGGCCGACGATTTAGTGCGCACGGAGCGCATCAATGCGGATTGGGCGCTCGAGCGCGCCATCGGCGAGCTCGATGCCGTCCTCGCGCGCGAGGGCGATGCCTGGGTGCGTGAGCGGGTGAGCGACATGGCGGACGTCGGCGGCCGCGTGCGCCGTAACCTGCGGCCGGGGCGGGATCCGCTCGTCCAGTTGGTGCAGGCGCTCGAGCCGCCGCTCATCCTGATCGCTGACGACCTGCCGCCGTCCATGGCCGCCCAGTTGGATTGGGAGCGCGTGAGCGGGTTGGTGTGCGATGTCGGCAGTCCCACGCACCACACCGTGATCCTCGCGCGCTCGCTCGGCGTGCCGACCGTCGTCGGGCTGGGGCGCGCGACGGAGATCATTGCGCCTGGCCGGACGGTCGCCGTCGACGGCGACACGGGTGAAGTGCTCATCGAGCCGACGGAGGACGTGCTGGTCCGATGGCGGCGGCGGGCGGAAGCGGCGGTCACGGCGCGTCGAGCGCTGGAGGGCCTCAAGTCCCAGCCGGCGGCGACGCTCGATGGCGTGCGGATCCGCCTCGAAGCCAATTTGGAGATCGCCGACGAAGTCGAGCGGGTGCGCGCGGCCGGCGCCGAGGGCATCGGCCTCTATCGATCGGAATTCCTGTTGGACATGGGCGACGCGGGTGAGTTGTCCGAAGACGCCCAGTACGGGGTCTACCGCGGTCTCCTCGAGGCGATGGCGCCGTTGCCGGTCACGATCCGGACGTTCGATGCGGGGGAGCGCGGCGCCGCCGGCGGCCACCGCGAGCGTTTCGGGGTCCGCGGCATCCGGTCCGGTCTTCATCACGACTCGAGCTTCGGCCGCCAGATTCGCGCACTGCTTCGAGCCGCAGGCGCCGGCCAGTTGCGCATCCTGCTGCCGTTCGTGACGTCGGGCGAAGAACTGCGCACGGCACGCGGGCTCATCCACGAGATCGGGGCGGCGCTCGGCGCCGAACCGCAGGTGCCGATCGGCGCCATGATCGAGGTGCCGGCAGCGGCGTTGACGGTCGATCATCTGGCGGCGCACGCGGATTTTCTCAGCGTGGGCACCAACGACCTGATCCAGTACACTTTGGCCATCGACCGCACGGACGAGCGCCTGGCCGGTCGGTACGAGCCCAGTGAGCCGGCCGTCCTCCGGTTATTGCGGATGATCGCGTTGGCCGGGCGCCGGAGCCGCTGCGAGCTGTCGGTCTGCGGTGAAATGGCGGCGGATCCGAACTTCGTGCCGCTGCTCATCGGCCTCGGCTACCGGACACTGAGCATGACGGCCTCGGCGATTCCGGTGGTGAAGCGGGGATTGGCGTCGCTCGACAGCCGTGAAGCGGCCGCGGCGGCGCGACGCGCCCTCCGCGCCGTGTCGGTCGACGAGGCTCGGGCGGCCCTGGCGGCGCTCGCCGAGGCGTGGCGGCTGGCGGCCGGCAAAGCGACGGAGGCGGGGAGAGACGAATGAGCGAGATCTCGCGAGTGGACAAGCCCTGGGGCTACGAACTGCATTGGGCGAAGACCGACCGGTACGTCGGCAAGGTGATTCACGTCAATAAGGGGCACGCCCTCAGTCTCCAGTACCACACCGTCAAGGACGAGACGATTTATCTGTGGGCGGGAAAGCTGCGGTTCGAGGTCGACGTCGACGGCACGCTGGTTGGCCGCGAGATGCATCCAGGCGAAGCGGTCCACGTGACGCCACGGACGATCCACCGCATGACGGCGCTCGAAGACTCAGATATCTTCGAGGTGTCGACGCCGGAACTCCACGACGTCGTCCGCCTGGAGGATCGCTACGGCCGCGAGGGCACGTCCAAGCCGTGAGCGTGCAGGGGGTCAGGCCCGGCTCACGCCAGCGGGGCCTGACCCCATCCAGCTCTTAGAACGGGATGTCGTCGTCGTTCGGCGCGTCGACGGGTCCGCTTTCGCCGTGCGGTTCGCCCGAGGGTTCCGTGGATCGGTCGCGAGACGGCCTTCCGGCGCCGCCGCTGCGCTCGCCACCGCCGCCGCCACCAAGCAAAACGATCTTGTCGGCGCGGACCTCGGTCGTCTTGTTGGTCTTGCCTTCCTTGTCTTGCCATTCCCGCGTCTGTAGCTTGCCCTCGACGTAGATCTGCTTGCCCTTCGTGAGGTACTCGTGCAAGGACTCTGCGGTCTTTCCCCAGATGACGATGCGATGCCACTGGGTGTCTTCCTTCTTCTGGCCCTCGCGATCGGTGAACCGCTCTGTGGTCGCCATGCTGACCGTGGCGACCGGCGTGCCACTGGAGGTAAAGCGCATCTCGGCATCACGGCCCAGGTTGCCGACCAGGATGACCTTGTTGACGCTGCCCATCGTGCGACCGACCCTTCTCGACTTGAGTGCCGCTCAGCCCTTGATGTTCAGGCGGTTCAATGCCTGGCGCGCGAGCGCGTCGTCATTCTGCCATGCCTCGGAGGGTTTGTCTGCTGCGGCCTTCCGGATGTACTGGTAGTCGAGGACGGCTTTCGGGACTTGCTTGAGTTGCTCGTAGGCCTTGCCCTGACGGAAGTACGCGTCCGGCTCGCAGTCGGTGCCTTTGTACTGCTTAATCACCACATCGTAGTCGGCGACGGCTTCGGTGAACTTGTTCTGGGCGAAGTGCGTTTCACCGATCTGGTACTGCGCCTTGCACGCGTTCGGCGCATCCGGGAACTGCTGCAGGTATTCCTTGAAGGCCTTGAGGGCGAGGTCGTACTGACTCGTCATGTAGAAGCCCATGGCTTGATCGAGCGCGTCGTTCGGTGACGTGGGCGGCGCGAGGTCCGTGCCGGGCCCGGCGCTGCCCGGCAGCGGGGACACGCCCGTGCCCGGCGGCAACTGCTGCAGGGCCTGCGCGAGGGCGTCGCTGAGTTTGGTCAGGCCCTGCCGAATCGGCGCAATCTCCTGTTCGACCTGCTGCACGCGGATGTTGTTCTCGCCGACGCGCTGATCGAGGGTGGACACACTTCGGGAGAGCGTGGTGATGACGTCTCGGATGTCGGCGGTGTTCTTGACCGCCTGATCGGACTGCGTATCAAGACGGCTGTTGACCGTTTTCACCGAGTCCTTCAGTTCCTTCATTTGCTCGATGAGCTGGTTGACACTCTGCTGGAGCCGCTCGGTCTGCTCCTGGAGGATGCGCAATTCGGCAAAGGTCTGCTGCTGCTCGCGGCTCTGCGCGGAGGCGGGCAACGCGCCGCCGCCGACGATGGCCGCCGCCAGAACGACGAGCAGAGCAGGCGAGCGAGACACGGAAACGAATGACATCTGTTACTTTGACGTGACCATCAAGTGCGCTCGGCGATTCTTGGCCCACGACGCCTCAGCGTGACCGGGATCGAACGGGAATTCCTTGCCATAGCTCACCGTGCGGAACCGGTCGGCGGACAACCCCAGGGACTGCAGGTACGCCTTCACCGCCAGGGCCCGACGCTCGCCTAACGCTAGATTGTACTCGGCTGTGCCGCGTTCGTCGCAATGACCTTCGATGGTGATGACCCAGCTCGCATACTTTTTCAGCACTTGCGCATCATCTTCGATCGTGTGCCGGGCGACGTCGTCGAGCTGATCGCTATCGAGGGCGAAGAACACGGGCTGGAGCGGCGAGTGCTGGTTGATGGCCTCGGTCGACTCGTTCACGAGCGGGTCGTTCGAGATCGCGTCGGAGGACATCGTCGGCGTCGGCGGGGGAGAGGGCACGGCGGTCGAGGTCGGCGCGGTGCCGGCATCGCTGCCCGCGCCTGCAGACCCGGTTGGCGTGCTGGTCGGCGAACCACTCGAGCTGTCCGGGGGCGGCGCGGTCGGCCGGGCGACGGGCGGCGGATTGCTGCCGCACGCCACGGTCAGGGTGAGGGCCAGGGCGGCGACGAGCGGAAGGAGAGGGCGTGGTGACATGGTGGGGTCCTCGGGGAAAATGGCTTCAGCGGGGCGTTCGAGCCCAGCTCGGCGACGTGTTGTTGCCGAGATCGGTGACCTTCCGCTGAATCTTGCCGGTGTTGCTCACGATGGCGATCTGATCCTTGCCGTAGCGCGACGTGCGGAACGCGACGTGGCGTCCGTTCGGCGCGAACGCGGGGCTCTCGTTGTCGCCGATCTGGTCGGTGAGCACGATCGTCTTGCGGGTCGTGACGTCGATGAGGACGATGTCATGTCCCGGCCCGGGGCCCGCGGCATAGGCGATCGTGTTGAAGGGCGCCGGCGACCAGGTCGGCCGGTCCGTGGATGAGGCGTCCGACGTCAACTTGTCGAGGCCGGTGCCATCGACGCCCATGATGTAGATCTGGTTGGTGCCGCCGCGGTCGGACGTGAAGGCGATCTGCGTGCCGGACGGCGACCAGGTCGGCGTGTTGTTGATGATGCCCTCGCGGTGGCTGTTCGTGATGTTGTGCAGGTTCGTGCCGTCACTATTCACAACGTAGATGTCCCAGCCGCCGTCGCGATCGGAGGCGAAGGCGAGCTTCGTACCGTCGGGGGACCATGACGAGAACTGATTCTGCTTGTGCGAGTCACCGGCCGCCGGCCGGAACGGCGGGCGCGCCTGGAAGATGTTCGAGACGTAGATGTCCTCGTAGCCGTTGATCCACGACGTGTAGGCAAGGGTGCGCCCGTCGGGTGCCCATGAGGAGCCGAGGTTCAGGGACTGATTGGCGGTGACCCGGTACTGGTTTCCGCCGTCGTAGTCGCTGATGTAGATCTCTTTGCTCTGTCCTTGGGCGCTGAGCGATCGGCCCGCGAGCCGCTGGGCGTCGCGGTCGGACGTGAAGGCGAGATGCGTCTGGGCCACGCCGTCCAGACCGCGAATCTTCAGGTGCATGTCATCGCTGATGAAATGCGCGCACGCACGGGCGTTCGTGAGGACGCAGCCCTTGTAGCTCTGGCCGAACTTCTGCTGCTGCCGATCGGCACCGCGGATGCCGACGAGCTTCACATCAATTGTGAACCCGGTGGGCGCGCGCTGAATCGATGCGACGACGAGGGCGTCGGCCCCGAGGTCCTGCCAGCGGTCGTACGCCTGGGTCTCCACGGTCTGCGCCACGGGCACCCGCGCCGCGGCATCTTTCGAGACGAGATCGAACTCCTGCTCGAAATCGAGGTCGTCCCACAGCACGTCTGCGACCGTCTTCGCAGCCGCGATCAGGTCCCCGTCCGCACCGGCGCCGATGAACGCCGGAATCGCCAGGCGAGGATGCGAGCCGCTCCCGCTGAGGCTGAGCGTGAGCTGAGTCTGCTGCTGCGGCGGCTGCGGCTGCTGCGGTTGGGTTGGCGTGCCCTGTACCTGGCCCTGCGCCTGGAGCGGCGTGCTGGTGATTCGCGCGGCGCGGGTTAGCGTCGGCGCCGCGAAGACAAGGGTGCTGGCGGTCATCAATCCGATCACGCTCGACGCCTTAGACATCATTTGATTCCATAAGGGAAGGTGAGGTGGATCACCAGATGGTCGTCCTTGAATTCCGGGGGCAACGGAGGCAGACGCGCCTGCATCAGCGCCGAACGCGACTGATTCTCAAAAAAATCGTTCGTGGTCGAGTCCGTGCTGATGTCGCTGATGCTCCCGTCGCGGTGAACCGTGAATTTGAGGACCGTCACCCCGCGGCCCGGCACGTTCTTGTCCCACTTGTTCTCGATGCGCTGCAGCAGGGTTTGGATGTACTCCGGACAGCAGAAGTCCTTGACCTCCAGAGTCGCCGCCGACCCGCCGGACCCGCCAACCGTGAGCCCCTTGCCCTCCGTCGTCGATCCGGTTTCCGCGAGCGACGTCCCCTGTCGGACTTGGGCGCCCGTCGTCGGCGGCTTCGGCATCGACGTGATCGGCAGTGTTCGATCGACCGGCGGCGGTTTGGGCTCGCTCTTCACCGGCAAGGTCATCACACTCGATTGCGAGGACGCCGTCTTCACGGGCTCATGCTTGGGCTGCGGCTCGACCTGATCGACCGGGCGCGCGCTGGCGGCGGTCATGCCCGTCGACCGCGGCCCGGTCGACCCGCCCAGCGTAATCGTCATCAGGTTCGGCTGGGGCGGGCGATGCGACACGACGTATTGATGCGCGAAGAACAACGCCATCACGCCCACGAGGTGGACCACGATCGACCCGGTGACCGCGCGGGAGAATCCCGTCTCGGGGACCGCGCGGATCTCGAGGATGTCGCTGACCGCTTCGGTCATCGTTACCCTCCGCTTGGGGCTGGCGGCTGCGTCATGATGCCGATGCGGTCCACGCCGCCCGCCTGGAGCGCCGCGAACACCGTCGTCAGGTCCTGCAGGGTCACGCCGCCATCGCCGGCCAGCGTCACGCCGCGCTTCAGTTGGCCTCCGAGCGCCTGACGTACACGTTCAGGCAGCACGTCGAGCGGGATGGTGTCCTGGCCGATCTTGACGCGGCGATCGTTGTGAAAGGTCATCGGCACGACAACCATAATCGGCGTCGTGTCGATTGGCGCGGCTTTCTTCTCCTGAGGCAACTGCACCGCAAAGCCCTGCTGCATGAGCGGCGCGGCCACCATGAAGATCACGAGCAGCACGAGCATGACGTCGACGAGCGGCACGACATTGATCTCGGCGAGTGAACTCGACACCCGCATGCCGCGAGCGCGCCGCGCGCCGCGGCTGCTGAACCCCTGCATCTCCTCCAGTTTCGCCACGCGTCACCCGTTACGTGAAGTTGCGTTCCGCGATGCTCAGGAATTCCATCGAGAAGTCGTCCATGCGGCTGACGAAGCTCTTCACCTTGCTCTGCAGGTCGTTGTAGAAATACACCGCAGGAATGGCGGCAAAGAGGCCCGCTGCGGTGGTCACGAGGGCTTCGGCGATGCCCGGCGCGACGACGTTCAAGCTCGTCGATCCGGCGCCCGCGATGTTCTGGAACGCCGTCATGATGCCCCACACCGTGCCAAAGAGTCCGATGTACGGCGTGATCGATGCGGTCGTCGCGAGGAACGACACATGATGCTCGAGCCGCCCGACCTCCGTGGTCGATGCGCGGAGCAGCGCGCGGTCGACCGCCTCGAGGCTCCTTAACGTAGGACGCGTCGCCGCGGCGCCCGGCTTGCTGTCGGCGCTCGGCAAACCACCCGCGCTGCGCAACTGCGCGTTGAGTTCCGCGTACCCGGCCTGAAAGAGACCCGCGAGTGGGCTTCCTGCGAGGCCCGCGCACACGGATTGCACTTCGGAGAAGCGGTTGCTCTTGCGGAAGACATCGAGAAACGTTGCGGTCTGCTTGGCCGCCCGACGAAACATCACATACTTGTAGACGATGATGCCCCACGAGGTCGCCGAGAACAGGATCAACCCGGCGAGCACCACCTGCACGACGAAACTCGCATGCAGGACCAGAGAGACGATGTCAACAGATGGGGCGACGGCGGCGGTGTCGGCTCCAGAGGACTGAAGAGCCAACACCAGGGGGCCAAGCGTGCGCAACAATCCCTCCACTTCGAAAAAGTGGCGATGCGCCGCTGGGACACAGCGCGAACAGCGGTAGAGTAACATGCAGGCGAAGGCCTGTCAAAGGTCTGATATCATTGACTTTCCGGGGAGTGCCGGCCCAGACATGCTGCGCTTTCTCGCCATCCGCAATCTGGCCGTCATCGACCATCTCGAAATCGAATTCGACGCCGGGTTGAACGTCCTGACGGGCGAAACCGGCGCCGGGAAGTCCGTCCTCGTCGAGGCGATTGACCTCCTCGTGGGCGGCCGAGCCAGCGCGGATTTGGTCCGGACCGGAGAAGAGGTCGGGGCCGTTCAAGCCGTGTTCGAGCGGGCTGATGGCCGTGAGGTGATCGTCCGCCGAGAAGTGTCCGCTCAAGGCAGGAGCCGCGCGTTCATCGACGACGCCCTCGCGACGACGGGCGCGCTGCGGGAGCTTGGCGGCGCGCTGGTCGATCTGCATGGACAGCACGAACATCAGGCGCTGCTCGACGCGTCTGAGCACGTGGATCTGCTCGATGCCTTTGGTGCCCACGACGAGGCCGTGGCCTCGGTGGCGAGCCGCTTCGACGAGTGGCGCGCCGCGGCGGCGGCCGTGGAGCAGACATCGCTCAGCGCCCACGATCGTCAGGCGCGTCTCGAGCGGGCTCGCGTGCAGCTTCAGGACATCGAGCGTGTCGATCCGAAGCGCGGCGAAGACGACTCGCTGTCGGCGGAACGCGTCGTGCTGGCCAATGCCGATCGCCTGGGGCGCTGGTCTTCGGAAGCATACGCGGCGCTGTACGACGGCGAGACCGCCGCCCTGGCGCAACTGTCTGCCGTCTGGAAGCGACTGGCCGACCTTGCCGAGCTCGACGCGTCCTTCCGAGCGGATCTCGAGACGCGTGACGTCGTCAAGGCCCAGCTCGAAGACCTGGCATTTCGGCTGCGCGCCTACGCAGGCGATCTCGACGCGTCACCCGAGCGCCTGCAGTTCGTTGAAGACCGGCTGGCCGCGCTCGAGCGCCTCAAGCGGAAGTTCGGGCCGGACCTGTCGGACGTGCTGTCGCGCCGGGACTCCCTGTCCGACGAGGTCGCCTCGCTCGACGACACCAGCGACCGCACCGCGCTCCTCGAGGCCCGGGCCGCCGACGCCGCCCGTGCGTTTCTCGCGGCGGCGACTGACGTGTCTGCGGCACGACGTAAGGCCGCGCGGCGACTTGTGCCGGCGCTCGAGGCCGCACTCGCGGATCTGGCGATGCCCCAATCGAGGGTGGAAGTCCGCCTGGCTGACGGAGGCTCGGACCAGTCGACATGGACGCGTCATGGCGTCGACGACGTCGCGTTCCTCCTCTCGCCCAATCCCGGCGAAGACGTCCGGCCGCTGGCCCGGATTGCCTCCGGCGGCGAGCTGTCACGCATCATGCTCGCGCTGCGCACGCTGGCCTGGCGCGGCGAGCCCGGCCGCACGCTGGTTTTCGACGAGGTGGACGCGGGCATCGGCGGCACGGCCGCGGATGCCGTGGGCGCCCGGTTGCAGATTCTCGCGAAACAGCATCAAGTGGTGTGCGTGACGCATCTTGCTCAGGTCGCGGCGCGGGGCGGCGGACACTTTCAGATCGCGAAGCAGCTTCGGGCGGGTCGCACCGTGACGACGGTCACGCGCTTGGACGACGCGGGCCGGGAGGCGGAGATCGCACGGATGATTGCTGGCGCCTCCGTATCCCCGCAGGTCCTGGCGTCGGCCCGAGAAATGATCGCCTCCAGGCGTGGCGAAAGCGAATCAAAAGCGAAAACGAAACCCAGCCGGACGGCGAAAGCGAAGGGCGCGGGCCGTGGGGCGTAAGTACTTTCTCGAAACCTCCGGCTGTCAGATGAATTTCCACGACGGCGAGCAGTTGTCGGCCCGACTCGAGGCGGAGGGTTACGAACGGACCGATCGCGAGCACGCAGCGGACGTGGTCGTGATCAACACCTGCAGCGTCCGCGAGCGGGCTGAGGAGAAGCTGTATACGCGACTCGGCGAGATCCGCGAGGCGACCGCTCATCGGGTTGATCGCCCGGTGATTGCCGTGACGGGCTGCGTCGCGCAGCAGGAGGGCGCGACCCTGTTCGCGCGCCGCGTGGCGCCGGACGTCGTGATTGGCACACAGAGCGTGGGCCAGCTCACCGCGGCGCTCGTCGAAGCTCGCGCGACGCGGCGGCCGGTGGTAGACATCCAGCCTCACGACGACGTCTCGGTGCCGTTGGGGATGGTGAGACCTTCCGATCCCGTTCGCGCCTGGGTCACGATCATCGAAGGCTGCAACGAGTTCTGTGCCTTCTGCGTCGTGCCGTACACCCGCGGCCATGAGCGCATGCGGCCGGTGTCGCACATCCTGGCCGAGGTCGAAGCCGCGGTGCGGTCCGGCCGTCACGAGGTGCAACTCCTCGGGCAAATCGTGAATCACTACCAGGCGCCAGACGATCCGGAGTGCGACTTCCCCGATCTGCTCCGGCGGGTGAGTGCCGTGCCCGGCGTCTGGCGGGTCCGGTTTGCCAGCCCTCACCCACGACACGTCAGCCAACGGCTCATCGATGTCCTTCGAGAGGTCCCGGAGGTGTGTCGGCACCTCCACATGCCTGTTCAGTCGGGATCGAACCGGATCCTGCGCTTCATGCGCCGCCGGTACACCCGCGAGTTCTACCTCGACCTCGTGGAGCGCCTTCGCCGTGACGTTCCGGGCATCGCGTTGTCGACCGACGTCATCGTCGGCTTTCCCACAGAGAGCGAGTCGGAGTTTGAGGAGACCCTCGATCTGGTTCGTCGCGCGCGCTATCACTCGATGTTCTCATTCAAGTACTCGCCCCGGCCCAACACCCTTGCGCTCAAGCGGTTACCGGACGACGTCTCGGAGGCGGAGAAGACGCGGCGCATCATGGCCCTCCAGGCGCTCCAGAAGGACATTCAGGGCGAGTGGTTCGATTCGGCCGTTGGCCGTTTCGAGGCCGTGTTGGTCGACGGCGTCTCGCGCCGCCGCGGCTTCGAGCTGGCGGGCCGTACGAGCGGCAACACGGTCGTCAACTTCCCAGGACCCTCCGAGTGGATCGGGCGCCTGGTTGGCGTTCGGATCACGGCGGCGGCGCCGAACAGCCTGCGCGGCAAGGTGGTTTCGCCCGATATACGGGGCGCGAGGTGAGTGTGGCGCTCGTCGAGATGTCCATTCGCGGTCTCATGATCGACCCCATCACGAACATGCCGATCGTGATCCTCAAGGACGCCGACGATCAGCGCACGCTGCCGATTTGGGTCGGGCCCGTCGAGGCCAACGCCATTGCCATTCAGATGGAGAACATCACGACGCCCCGACCGATGACGCACGACCTGCTCGTGCGCGTGATGGCGGATCTTGGCGCCACGGTCGATCGCGTCGTGGTCGCCGACCTCTCGGAGAACACGTTTTACGCCCAGCTCATTCTGCGGCGGGGCGACGAGGTGGTGGTCGTCGATGCCCGACCGAGTGATGCCCTGGCGTTGGCGCTGAGGACGAAGGCTCGAGTCTTCGTCTCGGAGCATGTGCTCGATCGGGCCCAATCTCTTGACACATCGGCCGAGCAAGCCAACCAGGAGCGCTTACAGCGGTGGCTCGAAAGTTTGGATCCGGACGATTTAGGCTACAAGATGTAGTGGTTTCTCTTGACAGGCCCCAAGACCATTCCTACAATGTCGTAACCGACGGCTCCTCGTCGGCTCCGAAATCATGGTCATTGCGATCGCCAACCAAAAGGGCGGCGTTGGCAAGACGACGACGGCGATTAATCTTGCGGCGGCGCTGGCCATTCGTCGCAAGCGGACGCTGCTCATCGATCTTGACCCTCAAGCCAACAGTACGATGTCGTATCTCGACGTCTCGACGGTCGAGCGTTCCGTCTATGACGCGGTGATCGATTCGTCGATCAGTTTTTCGGACATCATCAAACCGACGTCTCAGCCGAATTTGTGGGTGGCGCCGTCTCGGATTGCGCTGGCGAAACTCGAGGGGCGGCTGGTGGGGGAGTTGGACTCTCACTTTCGGCTCAAGGACCGGCTCGCGACGATCGCCGAGCCGTTCGATGCCATGGTGATTGATTGTCCGCCGGCGCTGGGGTTGCTCACGGTGAACGCGCTCGTGGCGGCCACGCACCTGCTCATTCCCATCCAGTCGTCCTACTTCGCGTTGGAGGGGACGGACGATCTCCTCGAGACGATTGAGAAGGTTCGCGCTCGGGCGAACCCGACGCTGCGCATTCTCGGCGTGGTCATCACGATGCACGACAAGCGTACGGCGCTGGCGCGGGACATTCGGGCGCAAATCGACAAAGTGTTTGGCAAGAAGGTCTTTCGGACGGTCATCACGAAGAGCGTGCGGCTCGAAGAAAGCCCGGCCTACAAGGAATCCATTTTCAAGTTCGCACCGGAGTCGCCTGGGGCGAGTGAGTACTACCGCCTTTGCGAGGAGGTCATCGACCGTGTCTAAGCGAGGATTGCCCACGGCGCTCAAGATGAGGCACGACGCGCACTATGTCGATGCCTTGACCAACTCCGCTGGCGTGCCGATCGGACGGTTGGTCCCAATTGATAGGGTCGACCCCAATCCAGACCAGCCCAGGCAGGTCATGGGGGACCTCTCGGAGCTCATCGCGTCGATTTCCGAGAAGGGGATCATCGAGCCGCTGATCGTTCGCCAGCGCGGGTCGCGCTTTCAGATTGTGGCTGGGGAGCGTCGCTATCAGGCAGCCGTTCAAGTCGGTCTTCAGGAGTTGCCGGTTGTTATTCGAGACGTCGATGACATCGAGATCATCGAGGTCGCCCTGGTCGAGAACATTCAGCGGAAGGATCTGGGCCCCTTCGAGGAGGCGGAAGCCCTACACAACCTGACCGATCGTTGCCACTACACCCACGAGGACCTCGCCAAGCGACTAGGGAAGTCGCGCACCTCGATTACGGAGTCGCTGGCGCTGGCCAGCATGCCGGATGAGGTCAGGAATCTATGTCGGCTGGCCGACATTACATCTAAGTCGTTGCTTTTACAGATAGTTAGGCAACAATCACCACAGAAAATGATCGCCTTGGTGGAGCAGCTGACGCGCGAAGGTTCAGGTGCCGTGACCCGGGAACAAGCCCGCAAGACGCTCGCGAAGCCGGCGGTTGGTCGCCCAAAGTCATTCGTGTTCCAGTACCGACCGCCCACGAAGACCTTCGCGCTGCGGCTGCAATTCAAGAAGCATGACGTCGACCGCACCGAGGTGATCGCCGCACTGGAAGCCATCATCGCTGACCTCCGCAAGCGCCAGGACTGAGGAAAGCTAGCATAGGCCTGAAGGCTGGAGGGCTCTGGAAGGCTCGATGGCTCTCAAGGCTTGGGAAGCCCCTCGGGCCAGCCAAGCGACCAGTCGAGAGCCTCCGCTCTAGAGCCTCCAACACGCAGCTCCAAGGACAAGGGCCCGGCCGTCCATCGGGGTCGGCGCAAAGTCCGACTGGCCCGAACTCAAACGAAGGAACGGGCGGCGTTCAATTCGCAGTCAGGCTGTGGGCGGACGCCCAGGCTCGTGCGTGGCGCGGCGAGAGGGACGCGTTGGGCTCAGGTAAGTGCGCCAGGCCTGCAGGCAGCCAGTCGGGAAAATGACGTCAAGAGCCGCGGGCGTGGGGCGCATGTCCTGGCAGTCAGCCAACCTAGCCAGCTAGTCGATGACGGATAAGTAAACATAACGCTTATTATCAGACGTTGTCGATTTGGCTAGACTAGGGCGCCTGTGGATGGAATGTGCACGCCGCCCAGGCCCGCTCGCCCCGAAACCTTTCGCGGCGTTTCTGCGTGGTATCGTCTGAGGCCAGTTCACTTTGCGCACGCTCGACCGGTACGTCATCCGAGAAACCCTGCCGCCGTTCTGCCTGGCGCTCGTCCTCTTTACGTTCGTCGTGGCCGTCCAGCCGATGCTCCTGCAGGCGCAGGGGCTCCTGGCCAAGGGCGTGCCCATCCCGACGGTGGGCTTGCTCCTGGGCTTGCTCCTGCCGTCCGGACTGGGCGTGACCATCCCGATGGCCTTCCTGTCCGGCCTCCTGATGGCCCTGGGTCGGCTCTCCGGCGACCGCGAAGGGGTGGCCCTTCTGGCGTGCGGGGTGAGCCCGCTGCGACTCCTTCGCCCCGTGCTCCTGATGGCGGTCGTCGCCATGGGCCTCACGCTCTACGTGATGATCGACCTGCTGCCCGATGGGAACCAGAAGTACCGGGAGATCTGTTACAACCTGCTCGCCAAGCAGACGCAAAGCGACATCAAGCCGCGAGAGTTCTACAACAAGTTGCCCGGCAAGGTCCTCTACGTGCTCGACCGCAGGCCCGAGGGCGGCTGGGCCGGAGTCCTCCTCGCGGACACGACGCAACCCGATCGACCCACCATCGACGTCGCCCAAACCGGCGACATCATCCTCGACAGCACGCGCCGAGAAGTGACCCTGGTCCTTCACCAAGCTACGCGGTATTCCCCGGGCGATGACCCGGGCACGTATGACACGTCCAAGATCGACCCCGAGTCGGTCACGATCTCGGCCGACACGTTATTCGGCCAACCGACGTACGAGCGCGGCTTTCCGGAGATGACGATCACGGACCTCCGCGCGCGGATTGCCGAGGTGTGGAAAGCGGGCAGCATTCCCAGCACCGAGGAACTCTACCTGCAGCAGAAGTTCTCGTTCCCGGTGGCGTGTCTGGTCTTCGCGCTGCTTGGACTCGCGATGGGTCTCCACACCCGCAAGGAAGGCAAGCTCGCGAGCATGGTTCTCGGCCTCGGGGTCGTCTTCATCTACTACGTGCTCATGACGGTCGCGACGGCCTGGACGAAGAGCCACCTGATTCCACCCGCTTCGGCGCGCTGGGTGCCCAACATCGCTCTCGCGCCCCTGGGTGTGGCGGCGCTTTGGTGGCGTTCGCGCGCGACCGGTGCGCGAATGACGTGGCCCTCTTGGCTCGACGGGCGCGCGAAGGTCAAGTTCGCGAAGGTCAAGACGGACCGTCAGGATTCCGCCACGACTTCCCCGCCGGTGACTTCCCTCCCAGCGCGGCCTGCGGCGCCACGTGCCGCGGTCGTCCTGCGGTTGCCGGTGCTGCACCTGCCGCGTCCCCGCCTGCTCGATCTCTACGTCGGCAGCTGCTACCTCCGGGTCTTCGTCCTGGCCTTCATCGGCCTACTCGCGCTTCTCTACATCGGCACCATCATCGATTTGTCAGAGAAGTTGTTCAAGGGCCAGGCGACGGGTCCGATGGTGGCTCACTATCTCTGGCTCTCGACGCCGCAGTTCGTCTACTACATCATCCCGGTGGCGACGCTTGTGGCCGTCCTGACGACCATGGGGGGGCTCACGCGCACCGCCGAGCTCATCGTCATGCGCGCCGGCGGCGTGAGTCTGTATCGCACCGCGGCACCCCTGGTGGCCCTCGCCCTGCTTCTCAGCGGCTCTCTCTTTGGCCTCGAGGAGTACGTGCTGGCGCAATCCAACCGCCAGGCCAAGGCCCTGGAGGATGTGATCCGCGATCGCGTGGCCACGATCGACGTGGGCAATCACAACTGGTTCGCCGCCCGGGACGGCCGCATCTACTACTACCAGGTCTTCGACGTCCGACGACAGACCCTGTTCGGCGTCTCGGTCTTTGACACCGCCACCGGGCCGTATCGGCTCATCCGACACACTTACGCGGCGCAGGCGAAATTCGTCGAGACGACGCACGGCGCCACGGAGTCAGCCACGTGGCGCGCCGCGAATGGCTGGACCCAGCAATTTTCGGACTCCGACACGGAGCGGGCGGTGCGGACGACGTTCTCGACGCGCACGCTGAGCGGCCTGCCGCTGCCGGCCGACTTCGCGTCGACGCAAGTCGACGCCAACCAGATGACGTTCGGCGAGCTGAGAAACTACATCGCCCGCCTCAGCCACAGCGGCTTCAGTGTGGTCGAACAGCGCGTGAGTCTGCAGAACAAGATTGCGTTTCCCCTCGTCACGCTGGTCATGACGCTCATCGGCGTGCCGTTTGGCGTGACCATGGGACGGCGAGGTGCGCTCTACGGTATCGGTCTCGCCATCGGTCTGGCCAGCAGCTATTGGCTGCTGATGGTGCTGTTCCTCGCGGCGGGCGCAGCCGCGGTCCTGCCCGCGGCGCTGTCCGCCTGGGCCGCGAACACGCTGTTCGCCGCCGCGGCCGCGGTGATGCTCCTCACCGTCCGAACCTAGTGGCCGGGACACGCCAGTTGTCCTGCGTCTTCCGGGCGGGGCATCCCGGCCGGCGGCGTTACTCCTCGCTCGAATACAGCCAGTATTCTCACTCGTCGCGCCTTGCCGGCCGGGCGCCGCGCTCCGGAAGCCACAGCACACCTGGCGTGTCCCGGCCACTAGCCATCGAGTCGGCTTGGGCGTGGCCGAGGCCGGCGGCGGTGATCCAGATCGTGCCGCGAGCGCCCGGAGAGGTGTTCACCGTGTCGACGACGACCAGCAGCTCGCGAACCACGCTGACGATTGGCTGTTGGCTCGTGGGCCGATCGGCCGCGACGAACGCCGACAGCGGCATGACGATCGTCCGCACCTGCTCGTCGACGTAGGCCGATCGGCGCCACCGCTGTCCCCCACCGGCCCCTGAAAGCCGCACCTGAACGGAGATCCGCATCGGGTGGTCCGATCGTGCCGTCAGCTGGACCCGGTCGAACCCACTGGTGCCATCGACGGGCACGACCGCCGCCGCGTACGGGCTGGCGGGCCGTCCCGGACCGAGCGCGTAGTGAAACCGCAGGGCGCCGCCATCGCGGTCGAGTTGGCCGGTCGACGCCGCGTCCCGTTCGACGCGCCAGGCGGACGAGCCGAGTACGTCGAGGGCGTCGGTGGCCGGTGCGGGTGGCGGATCGACCGGGCCTTCGTCGGCTGGTGTGCCCACATAGATCGGATTCGACACGATCCAGGGCATCGAGAACGGCGGGTACGTCACCTCGACGCGATAGGCGCCCGACACGGCGGGGCCCGAATACGTCACGCTGCCTCTCCCACGGGCGATTTCTCGACCCTCGCCAATGACCACGACACGAGCCCCTGGCGCCTCCGGCACGCGTGCCCGCCACGTGAGCGTGCCATCCGCGGCCGCCCAGTCACCCATGTGCACGACGGCCCCGCCGTTCTCGGCGGTGAATTCGAGGGCGGCCGGCGACGCGAATGCCCGGACGATCGAGTACGTGTGGCCGGCGCGGAGCGCAGACACGATCGCGGCGGCGTCCTCGGCGGCGTGTCCGGTGAGAGGCTCCTGGAGCACGGCGGCTTGGGCGAGCGTCTTGAACATGTCCACGTAGCGCGGCCAGCCTGCGAGATTCGCGTGCGCGTCGAGTCCGGCGAGTCCGACGACGGGACGACGGCGGAGGGTGCCATCCCACCGCCGCAGGGTCGGCGTGGGACGCCGGAACAGCGACGCGATCGTCTCGGGCGGCCGAAGCAGCAGCCGTGCGGCCACGACTGCCAGGTGGCCGTTCGATTGGTCACGCCACTCGGAGTCGGCGTTGAGCCACTCGACGCCGTCATACGGCGTGTCCCAGGCCCGCCACTGAAGCTCGGGCTTCGGCGAGTCCGGGTGCGCGACGACGGCCATGCCACCGCGCCGATGGATGTCCTCGATCACGTCGACCGGCTCGCCGCCCATCGGATACCGAGAGGCGTCGTTCAGTCCGAGGGCCACGACGTGGCCGCCGTTCGTGCTCACTTCGACGGCGTCAATGCACAGGACGCCCGACCGGTATGCCGGCGGGAGCGGCGTCGCGGTGCCGTCGCCATGGTCGGTCAGGATGATGAACGCCAGGCCCGCGTCATGGGCGGCGCGCGCGATCTCGTCGACCGTTCCGGTGCCGTCCGATCGCACCGAGTGGATGTGGTAGCCCCCGAGCACGATTGTTGGCGGCAGCGTCCCGGCGAGAGCGGTCGCGGCGGGCGGCAGCGTGTGATACACGACCACCAGCGCGGCCGTGGCGACCGCGCCGGCGACGAGCAGTAGTTGAACGAGGGCGCGGGGCATGGCCTGCCCTGCGGCACCTAGCGGGCGGCGTCCGCCTTGAGCGCGGCCGCCTTGTCGGTCCGCTCCCAGGTGAACTCCGGTTCGGTCCGACCGAAGTGGCCGAATGCGGCCGTCTTGCGGTAGATCGGCTTGCGCAGGTCGAGCGTTTCCATGATGCCGCGCGGCGTCAGCTTGAAATGCTGCCGGACCAGGTCTGTGAGCTTCGTATCGGCGACCTTGCCCGTACCGGTGGTGTCGACGAGCACCGAGACTGGATCGGCGACGCCGATGGCGTAGGCCAGCTGCACCAAGGCGCGCTCAGCTAAGCCGGCCGCGACGATGGTCTTCGCGATGTATCGCGCCATGTACGACGCCGAGCGATCCACCTTGGTGGGGTCCTTGCCTGAGAACGCGCCGCCGCCGTGCGGCGCGGCGCCGCCATAGGTATCGACGATGATCTTGCGGCCCGTCACGCCGGCGTCGCCGTGCGGTCCGCCAGTGACGAATCGACCTGTCGGATTGACGTAGATCTTCGTCTGCTTGTCGATGAGGTTCGCCGGGATGAGCGGCGTGATGATGTGTTCGGTGAGGTCCTTGGTGATCTGGGCGTGCGAGACGTGCGGGCCGTGCTGCGTCGAGAGGACGATCGCATCGACGCGCAGGGGTCGATCGCCGTCATATTCGACGGTCACCTGCGACTTGCCGTCCGGCCGCAGGTACTCGAGCACGCCGCGCCGGCGCGTCTCGGACAGGCCTCGCGTGAGCTTGTGCGCCAGCATGATGGGCAGCGGCATCAGCTCCGGCGTCTCCGTGCACGCAAAGCCAAACATCATGCCCTGGTCGCCCGCGCCGCCGGTGTCGACGCCCTGGCCGATGTCACGCGATTGTTCGTGGATCGACGACAGGACGGCACACGTCTCGTAGTCGTAGCCGAACTTGGCGCGCGTGTAGCCGACGTCCTTGATGACTTCGCGGACGACCTTCTGGAAGTCGACGTAGCAGTCGGTCGTGATCTCGCCGGCGACGATCGCCAGGCCGGTCGTGACCAAGGTCTCGCACGCCACGCGCGCGATCGGATCCTGCGTGAGAATCGCGTCGAGGATGCCGTCGGAAATCTGGTCGGCGATCTTGTCCGGATGGCCTTCGGTGACCGATTCAGAGGTAAACAGATGTCGGCCCGTACGCCCCATGCACTACTCCTCGGGCGGCACGCGCGGCGCACCGCCAAACGATTAACGCTACCAGACGCCCAGGCGGCGGTCAACATCATGGCCGCGGGTGAAACCGATCGTAGACCTCCCGCAGCCGCGCTTCGAGCACGTGCGTATAGATCTGCGTTGTCGACACGTCAGCGTGTCCGAGCATCGTCTGAATGGCGCGCAGGTCGGCTCCCCGCTCGAGCAAGTGCGTCGCGAACGAGTGGCGCAACACGTGGGGACTGAGCGGCGCACGCACGCCGGCGTGCCGCCCGTAGGCCTTGAGGAGCTTCCAGACGCCGAGCCGCGACAGGCGGCCACCGCCGCGGGCGTTGACGAACACGAAGGGGCTGGACCGGCCGCGCATCAGCGTGGGCCGGGCGTCGGCCTCGTAGCGCTGAATCCACTGGACGGCCTCGGCGCCGAGCGGCACGATCCGTTCCTTGCGGCCCTTGCCGAGGCACTGCAGGTAGCCCTCGCTCAGCCTGACGTCGGTGATTCGCAACCCGACCAACTCGGAGACCCGTAGGCCGGTGGCGTACAGAGTCTCGATGAGGGCCCGATCGCGGAGGCCGCGGGGCGTGGCGACGTCGGGTGCCGCGATCAGCGCGTCGACGTCGCCGAGCGAGAGGAAGTGCGGGAGGCGTGCGAACGTCCGGGGCGCCTGCAGGTCGTCCGCAGGGTTCTCGGTCACACGGCCCGTCACGCGCAGGAACCGAAAGAACCCGCGGACGGCGGCCACGAGACGCGCGATCGAGGGCGGCGACAAGCCGCCGGCGACGGCCTCGCGGACCAGCTCCTCGAGATCGGCCCGCTCGAGGCGATCCACGGCGGCGCCGCGGCTGGCGGCGAACCGCGAGAGTCGAGCGAGATCCCGCCGATAGGCGTCGTGAGTGTTCGCGGCCACGCGTCGCTCGACCTCGAGATGACGCAGGTACGCCGTCACGCTGTCCGGCACGGGAGTATTAGACCATCGCAAGGCGGAGACGGCGGCGCGACGCCGCTTGCTGCTCGAGGCTCCTCCGCAGTACCCTACCACCTTCGTCGCCCGCGCCATGCCGTATCACTCGAAGTGGCAATCTCTCCCGACCGAAGCCATCAACGTCGCCACGCTGGGCATCGACACGATGGCCGTCCTCGACATCGTCGATCTGATGACGCAGGAGGACAAGAAGGTCGTCGCGGCCGTTCACAAGGAGCGCGAACGCATCGGCCATGGCGTCGATCTGATTGCCGGCGCGCTGAAGAAGGGCGGGCGCCTGCTGCTCGTGGGCGCGGGGACGAGCGGACGGCTGTGCCTGGTCGAGGCGACCGAGATGCCGTTGACGTTCGGGACGCCCCCCAAGCTCGTGCAGGCGATCATGGCGGGCGGGCAGGACGCCGTGTTCTACCCCCGTGAGGGGGTCGAGGATCACTTCGAAGAGGGTGCGCGGAGCGTCGCGCGGCTACGGGTCTCGAAGCGCGACGTGATGATCGGCGTCTCGGCGAGTGGCATCACGCCGTTCGTCCGCGGGGCCCTGACGGCGGCACGCACCAAAGGCGCGCGGATCATCTTCGTCACGTGCTGGCCGGGCAACGAACTGCAGAACTATGTGGACCTCATCATCGCCCCGGCCGTCGGGCCGGAGGTCATCGCGGGGTCGACGCGCCTCAAGGCGGGCACCGCGACGAAGCTGGTTCTCAACATGCTCACGACGATCTCGATGATTCGGATCGGGAAGACCTACGGCAATCTGATGGTCGACGTGTACACGGGCTCCGAGAAGCTGAAGGACCGCGCCGTCCGCATCGTGTCGCTCGTTACCGGCGTGCCGCCGGACGAGGCGTCGGGCCTGCTGAAGGCGGCCAAGTGGAGCGTCAAAGCGGCGATTGTCATGAAACGGGCCGGCGTCTCCTACGCCACGGCGCTGCGCCGCATCCGCAAGGCCGATGACTCGATTCGCGAAGCCCTCGGCGAAGATCTGGAGCCGCGCTTGCGCGCACTGCTCAGCGCGCCGCCTCCGCCTCCGACCACATCGGACTAGTTTCGAACGGTTGAGACCTGTGAGGCGCGCTTCTCCCTGGCTCGCGGCTGCGGCGCTCTTTGCCGCCACGGCCGTCGTGCGCGCCGGTCCGGACGACCCGGCGACCCAGGCGACGCCGGCGATAACGACCGGTGAGACGCGCGGGCTGTGGGTCCTTCGCACGTCGCTCACCACTGAAGCGCATATTCGAGCGATGGTTCGGTCCGCCGAGGCCGGCGGCTTCAACACGCTGCTCGTCCAAGTCCGGGGCCGGGGCGAGGCGCTCTACCGCAGCGCGATCGAGCCGCGCGCCTCGGAGCTCGACGGGCAACCAACCGAGTTCGATCCGCTGGCGGTCACGATTGAGGCCGCCCATCGCGCCGGCCTCCAGGTCCATGCCTGGATCAACGTCGATCTAGTCGCCGGCGGCACGACGCTGCCCCGTTCCCGCGAGCACATCGTGTCGCGCCACCCGGACTGGCTGATGGTGCCGCGGGAACTGGCGATGACCGAGCTCGAGACCGATGTGCACTCGCCGGCGTACCTGGGCCAGCTGATGCGGTGGACGCGCGCCGCGGGCACTCGCGTCGAAGGGCTGTATCTCTCGCCGATTCCGCCGGACGCGCAGGCGTACACCGCGAGCGTCGTGCACGAGCTCGTCGCGCGCTACCCTCTCGATGGCGTTCACCTGGACTACGCGCGATATCCCGACGACGCCTTCGACTACAGCCGGAGCGCGCTCGCGGCGTTTCGGGCGAACCGTCTGGCTGCGACGTCCGTGGCGGATCGTCAACGTCTCGACCAGCACGCGACGAGCGATCCGCTGATCTGGACCAAGACGTTCCCGCAGGGCTGGATCGCGTTTCGCCGCGAGCGTCTCACGGCGCTCGTGAGTCGCATCGTCCTCGATGCGCGCGCGACGCGACCGGGGCTCATCGTGTCCGCTGCCGTGTCGCCCCGCGCCGAGGAGGCGCGCGTGGAGCGGCTCCAGGATTGGGCGCTTTGGGCGTCGAGCGGCACATTGGATGTCGTGTGTCCGATGGCCTATGCCACGGACCTGCCCAGTTTCACGGCGCAAGTGACGAGCGCACGAGCGAGCGCCGGTCGTGTTCCCGTGTGGGCGGGCATCGGCGCGTATCTCCTGCCGGTGGCCGACGCCAGCGAGCACGTACGCGCGGCGCGCAAGGCCGGCGCGGTGGGCCTGCTCGTGTTTTCGTACGACAGCCTCATGACGAGTGACGCGGGGGACTCCAGCTACTTCGCGGGGTTGCGGCCTGCACTCCTCGAATCACCAAGCGGCGCGGGCGCTGGTCGCTAAGGCAGGCGCCGTGACTGCCACCCGTGCCGACGCGTTTGACGAGCCGCGCGCGATCCTCGAGGACGCGGTGCGATCGCGCGCGACGCCCGCGGCCGTTGCTGAAGTGGGCACGCGCACGAGCCGACTCTGGACGTTCGCCGCTGGCGCCCTGACCTACGCCCCCGATGCCGTTGCCACGACGCCGGAAACGGTCTTCGATCTGGCCTCGCTCACCAAAGTGATCGCCACGACGTCGCTCGTCATGCGTCACGTGCAAGGTGGCACGCTCGGGCTGGACACGCCGATTGCCGCCCTCCTCCCGACGTGGCGCGGCGCCGAGCGCGCCGCCGTCCGCGTGCGTCATCTCCTCGACCACTCGTCGGGATTGCCAGCGCACCGGCGCCTGTGGGAGCAGGCGCGAGGGCGCGACGCCTTCGAACGTGCCATCGCCGAGACCCCTCTCGACGCGCTGCCCGGCACGCGGTCTGTGTACTCGGACCTCGGGTTCATGCTGCTGGGCTTTGTGCTGGCCGACATCGCCGGCCGGCCGTTGGACGAACAGTGGGAGGACTGGCGGCGCGGCGCGCTGCCCCCCGAGGCGATCCTGGCTTTTGGTCCTGCCGGCGAGCGCATGGCTTCTGGCGGATTCGAATTCCCCGGGCCGATCGCGCCAACGGAATTCGACCCGTGGCGCGGCCGGGTGCTCTGTGGCGAAGTGCACGACGAAAACGCCGCGGCTCTTGGCGGCGTCGCGGCGCATGCCGGGCTGTTCGGGACGGCGCACGCCGTCGGGGCCTTCGCCCGCCTCGTGCTTCAGACCTTTCAGTCGTCCACGCCGCTCGGCTCACCTGACGCCATGCGCCTGTTCGCGCAGCCGTCCCACGCGCACGGATCCCGCGCGCTCGGGTGGGACACGATGCGTCCGACCTCGTCATGCGGCGCGCTGATGTCGCCGACGGCGATCGGCCACACCGGCTTCACCGGCACGTCGCTGTGGATCGACTACGAACTGGATGTCTACGTGGTGCTCTTGACCAACCGGGTTCACCCGACACGCGAGAATCAGGCGCTGCCGCAGTTACGGCCTCGGTTTCATGACTCGGTGTTGGGCGCCGTGCGCGGCGCGAGGAGCTGAGGCGTCTCAGTCGTGATCAGAACCCGCCCCGGCCGGGTTGGGTCGGAACCCACCCAGTCCAGGAGGGGGCGGCCCGGACGACTGACCAGAACCTCGGCGTTCTCCGAAGTCACCGGGGCCATCGTTCGGTTTGCGCCCGCCGACGCTCGGAGCATCGGCCGGCCGGTTGCCAGGGGCCTCCGGTCCGGTACCTTTACCCGGGGTCCCGCCGGTCGGCTGACCCTGATTGTTGCAGCTGGCCGAGCGCCCCATGAGTTGCAGCGCGTCCGTGTACCGGAAGGACCACAGGCTGTACTGCTGCTGGTTCTGATAGAGCATGATCGACATGTCCGTGTCCTTGCTCGACACGCCGTACAGGCCGACGAGCTGGGAGCCGCCGGCCAGTCCTGGGACGGCAGGTCGCGCAGGCGTTGACGGAGTGCCGCCCGCCCCAGCCGGGCTCGCCGCCATTCCCGCGACCAAGGGCACGAAGTCATCGTTCGCGATCGGATCCTTCCACTTCTTTCGGAGATAGTGCCTCGAGACGAGGATGTCGACGTTTTGTGGCAGGGTGCAGTTGTCGTTGACGTAGTACAGCGCGATCGCCCGCGCGTATTGCTGACCGCGGAAGACCAGGTCGGCCTCGCGCTGGCGAACCGCTTGTTGGCGCCAGGCCGGCAACATCGTGCCCAGCCAGATGGCCGCGACGGCCATGGCGATGAGCAAGGCGACCAGAACGAAGCCGCCATCGTCCAATCCAGAGCGGCCATCTCCGGATCGTCTGGCGCCGGGCAACGTCGCTAACTCCATGAACGTGTTATCCTTACCGCCTCGCATGGTACCACAGGCCTTCCGACGACTCGGGCTTCGGTCGGTTCGAGTTCTTGGCGGCGCCATGGGCATTTTGGCTGTGGTCTCGGTCTCGTGTCAGAGCGTTCCGCTGCTCGCGCCGTCGGGCTCGACGCTGACCATCATCCCTGCCGCCAACGAACTGGCCGTCAACGGCTCGATCGGCATCATCGTCACGGTCATCGAGGGCGCCGCGAGCACGAGCACGGGCACGACCACCGGCACCACGAGCGTCGGGCAGCCGGTCCACGACGGCACCCAAGTGACCTTTACGACGACTCTCGGGACGATTCAGCCGGCGACGGCCAAGACGACGAACGGGCAGGTGACCGTCCAACTCGTGGGGAATGGTGTTTCCGGCCAAGCCAAGGTCACGGCCTACTCCGGGGCAGCGACCGCGAATACCACAATCAACGTCGGCGCGGCAGCGGCCGCCCGACTCGTCCTGACCGCCAACCCGCAGAGTCTGCCGGCGACGGGCGGTACGTCGACCATCGCTGCCAGCGTTCAGGACTCGTCAGGCCTCGGCCTCGCCGGCGTGTCAGTCGGCTTCTCGACCACGGCAGGCACGCTCGCGTCTCCGTCGGTCGTGACCGATGCCAATGGCAATGCCACCACGATCCTCACCACGGTTCTCGCAGCGACGGTGACTGCCACGGCGGCCGGGACGACTGGTTCAGGTACGACCTCGACGAGCGGTCTCAGCCAAACGGTCGCGATCGCCGTCAATCCACGGACGTCGGTGACGGTCACCGGACCGACCACGGCGCTCACGGTCGGTGCGCCGGCGACGCTCACCATCGCCCTGACTTCGACGGCCACCACCGGCTCGCCCGTGGTGACCGCGATGCAAATCGATTACGGCGACGGCAGCCCGGTTGCCTCCCTCTCTCCCGGCACGACGAGCGTGGTTCACTTCTATGCGAATGAGGGCGTGTTCGACGTGACCGTGACGGTGACGGATTCGACCGGCGCCCAGACCTCGGGATCCACGGTCCTGGCGGTCGGCGCCCTCAGCGCCTCCGCGACGACGGTGCCGTCATCGATTACTCATGGCACTTCGGCAACGTTCGTCGTCACGCCGAGCAACACGGCGGCGTTCATCGACCACTACGAGTGGAACTGGGGTGACGGCTCTGCTGTTCAAGACACGTCCAGCGGCACGAACAGCCACGTCTACGCGACGGCCGGCACCTACAACATCGTCGTCAACGTCGTGCCGCTGGCCGGCAATCCGATCTCGGTGCCGATCGCGATCATTGTGTCGTAGGGAATGTCGGGGGGGGGCGGAAGTGGCCCTTACCAGTCGGAGTAGCGGCTGCCGTCGCTGCCGCTATCATTCGACCCGCTCTTGACGTCGTAGATACCGGCGTCTGCGGACGAACTGCCGGGCAGCGGCGTGGCCTGCGTCGTCTGCCACGTGTCGCTCGACTGAGTAAACGGATCCTTGGGCACGGCGCGAAGGTAGCCCTCGCTCACGAGGGTCTGCAGCGAGTCCGGATACTTCGCCTTGTCCGCGTAGTACTGATCGATCGAGTCGCGCATCAGGAACAAATCCGACTTCAGCGCGGCTTCCTTCGTGGTGCGGATCGAATTGCGATACTGCACGACCGACAGGCCCGCCAGGATCATGATGATCGAGATGACGACCAGCATCTCGATCAGCGTCCAGCCGCAGTCGTCCCGGCGATTGGTCCAACGTTGGCGAACGGTCATGGGCCTCTTTTCCTTCCGCCGCTACCAGTCGCGGTACTTCGTGCCGTCGAGCGCCTTGCCTTCGGACTTGGTGTAGATGTCGTACACGTCCTGGCCGCCCCAGCTCTTCGAGTCGGGGGCATCCTCGAAGGATCGCAGGCCCCAATCGGCACTGCCGGTGATGGGGTCAACGGGGACTCGTCTCAGAAACTTGTATTTGTTCCCGCTGGCGTCGCCGGCAAACGTCACGCCCTCGACGAGCTGATCGAGCGTGGTCGGGTAATGGCTGGTGCCGCTCAGTTCGGTGGCGGAGATCTTGCCGACATCCGCGCAGTCGTGGAACTTGTCGATGGCCGACCGCATCTCGAGCAGGTCCTGCCGCAACTCCGCCTCGCGCTGCCGCTTGATCGACACTCTGGCGATGGGGAGCGCCGCTGACGCCAGGATCAGGATCATAAAGGTGACGACGAGCAGCTCGACGAACGTGTAGCCACCTGCCGCTGCCTGCGCCCGCCATCGGTCCATGGGTCTACTTTACAGTGACGTTCGCCGGGACCATCTGGATGGTGACGGGTGTCCCGTCGGCCGTGAGGACGACGCCCGAGACCGCGACGGTGCTGGAGCCGGCGGCCAGGGCCTGGAACGAGATGGCCGCTAACAGCCCGGTGCCCGATGCGCCGTTGGCGCCCGCCGGCCGGCTGATCGCGATGTCAATCCGTCCGGCGGTGGCGTCAATCTTCGGCGCGAACGTCGTGGTCAGACCGCCCTGCTGCAGGAACGTGCCCTGGTTCACGGATACGGCCTTGAGCACACCCGGGTTGTAGGTGAGCGTCAGCGTCACGGTCCCGACTTGCTGCACCCCGGTGATCGTCACGGGTACGGTGTAGGCGGGGCCGCCGACCTGCATGGCGGCGGTCGGGGCTGACACGATGACCTGGGCTGGCGGCGCGGAGGTCTGCGGCACGGGCGTGCTCGGCACCGCCTCGATCGGCACCACGCGCGGGTTCGTGCCCGATGACGGCGGTGCGGCCGCTGCGGCCGCGGGCGGCGGCGTGGTCATCGTGTTCGGGGAGGCCACCGGCGCTCCGGGAGGTACGACCGCCGCCTGCTGAATCGGAATCTCCGGCGAGATGAGCGTGGGTGGTGTGCCGCCGCCCAGATTCTGGCCGGTGCCGATGTACATCGGCTTCAGGTCGGCGGCCGTCAACTCGTGCCCACTCAGGATGTGTGGCGTCACGATCATGACGATGTCGGTCTGGGTTCGGTTCAGGTTGCCGTTGCCAAAGATGTATCGCAGAACCGGGACGTTGGACAGGCCCGGCAGGGTGCTGTACGCCTGCGAGTCGTTATCGCTCATCAGTCCCGCGAGCAGGTTCGACTCGCCGTCGCGCAGACGCATCGTGACCGTGGCCTTGCGGTCGATGATGCTCGTCGTCGGCGTGCCGGCGACGTCAATCTGCGGGCCGAGCTGGCTGTTCTCGACGGTCAGGGTGTCGAGGATGATCTCGTCGTTGAAGGTCACCCTGGGTGTCATGGAGAGGTTGACGCCGACGTTTTGGTAGGTGATCTGGGTCACCGGCACGTTGTTCACGCCCCCGGCGGCCGATGCCTGGAATTGCGTCTGCGGAAGGGGCACGGACTGGCCCAGGTTGAGCGTCAGTGCCGAGCCGTCGCGTCCGCGTAGCTCGGGCTTGGCCAGGATTCGCGTCTTGTCGTCCTGTTCGAGCAGGTGAATGAGCGCCGAGGGCGTGGTCACGTAGAAGTTGTTGGTCGCGATGCCCTGGCTGACGGTGTTGAGATTGAACGGGCCGGCAGGCGTCGGGAAACCGGTCGTCGCCGACGTCGTCGGCGCCGCGGTCTCCGGCGAGAACGTGAAGCCGAGCGCGTACTGGCTGAGGTCGAGGCCGAGCTGTCGCATGCGCGTGCGGTCCACTTCCAGGATCTCGACGTCGACGAGCACCTCGGCCTTGGGCTTGTCGGTGGCCGCGATGATCTGGGCGATGACCTTCATGACCGGCTCGGTCGCTTTGACGAAGATCGCATTTTCGTTCTTGAGCAGCGTGATCGTGGGCCGGGTCGCGCCGCTCGCCTGGCCTTGCGTCAGTGCGGTGAGGAGGCTGTTGAGGTCGGTCGGATCCGCGTTCGAGATGTAAAAGATCTGCGCGTACTGGTCGTCGTACTTCTGGCGGCTCAGCTGGTCGTCTTTGTAGACGAAGATGGTCTTCGAGTTGAGTACCTTGTAGGTCAGCGAGTTGGCCGCGAGCACCTGGTTCAGCACGTCTTCGAGCGAGGAATCGTCGACCGAGATCGAATAACTCGTGGGCTGGACCAAGGAATCGAACTGCACCGCGATGCCCGTCTGGGCGCCGATCGCCGTGAGGATGTCCTTCACGGACCCGTTCCCGGAAAAGTGCGGCACGCGAATGCGGGGATCGAGGTGCGGAATGGTCGAGGTCTGCGCGGCCTGCTGGCGCAACTGATCGATCTGCGGCTTCGGACGCGCGGCCTCGACGGCGTCTCGAATCTTCCGTTCGAGCTCGGCCGCCTTCGACTGGGCCAAGATGTCTCCCGGATCGAGGTCGGCCACGAGGCGATACTCCGCCGCCGCCCCGGACAGTTGATCCTGGGCTTCGAGGTCTCGGGCGCGTTTCAGGTGCACGGACGCCGCGGCGCCCTCGGCCTCCTTGAGCGACATCTTGATGTCGATCCGGCCCGGCTCGCGACCGAGGGCCTCGCGATAGTACGCCACGGCCGAATCCCAATCGCCGCGTTTGGCTGCCGCGTCTCCACTGCGAACGGCCCGGCCGGTCGCGCAGGCACTGAGCCCGAGGACCACGAGTCCGATCGCGGTCGCGCGGGCCGTACGCCGCCAGCCTGCCACGCTGTCCTTGTACCACGGACTGCCAGAATTCCTCACGCTGTTCTCCTCGCCGCCAGCCAGATCTGTTGTATTCCTACCGAGCCAACGGGAGCGTCTTCTGTCCCGACCCATCCAGGTACGACACCACGACGGATTCGAGCCCGATCTTCACCAAGCGGTACCGTCCGTCGAGCACCTGCCCTTCGAGGCCCGAAAACAGCGCCGACGACGCCGTGTCACGCACCGTCGCCGTCCTCACGTTGCCCGGGAGCGTTTCGAGCAACACGAGCTGCAGCGGAATCTCAGGCACCGGCGTCGGCCCCGGCGGGGGTGGCGGGGGCGCTGGCGGCGGCGCCACGTACTTTGGCGGCGGCGGCGCGGGCGGCTGGCCGAACCTGAAGGGGTTGCGTGCGGTCTGGCCCACCTCCGGCTCCCTGCTCGCCTCGAGATCGGCCAACTTCAATGGCGTCGGCAGCCCGAGTGGCCCCGCGGCCTTCGCGGCCCCACTGGCCGCCGTCGGGGAATTGGACGCCGTGACTGGCAGCGCAGTCTGACTGCCCCCGCCGAACAGATACCAGGCCACCCCGCCCAGGACGACGAGCACAGCCAGCACGGTCAGTTGACGCGTCCGAGCCGGTCCAGGCGGCGGCAGGAGTTTCATCGACCGTCCGCCTGCGCGACGTAGTAGGTGGAGAGATCGAGCGTGACGCCGAGCGTGTCGGCCGCGCCCGGGTTGGTCGTGCCTCCTTCGGACAGCTCGACGCGTTCGATCACGATGAACTCGTGCGCGATCTCGGCAGCGTAGAGGAAACGCCTGATGTTGTCGTACGATCCCTCGAGCGCGACTTTGCCCTTCACGCGCACGAGCCGGCTGTCCTTGACGAGTTCGTAGTCGTACTGGGATTCCTTCTTGGTCACTCCCGCCTGGCGGGCGGTGCGGTCGAGCCAAAAGTCGGCGACGTCCCGAGCATGCTCGAAGTCCGGCGCGAGGACGCCCTCGTAGAATCGCTTCAGTTCGTCGTCGGCCCGCACCGTGCTCACGCGGGCGTTCTTGGCGTTGTTGGCATCGCGTTTGGCCGCGGCCAGTTCGCCCATGGCGCTGACGGACTCTTCGTGTGCGCTCGACACGCTGTGCTCGAGGGGCAGCACCGCCAGGACGTACACGGCCAGGTTCGCGACGAGCACGACCGCCAGGGGCAGGACGACGGCCCGCCGCTCGAGGAGAATCCGGCGCCAGAGGCTCACGGCCGGACCTTTCCGGTGCCAGGCGGCGATCCTGCAGGCGGCAGGTAGTACGCCTGGATCGTGGCGTCGTAGGTGCCGTCGTCGTTGCGCTGATCGGCGTGCTTCAGGACGTCGTAGAACGTGCCGCTGCCCGCCGACCCTTCGAGCGCCGCGACGAAATCGGCCAGCGCCTCCGCGCGGCGCGACACGACGATCATCGTGATGAGCGTGTTGTCTTTGTCAATCTTCGGCGACACGGCGACGAGGCGCACGTCAATCGGCAACGTCTTCTCGATGAGTCCGAACAAGGTCGTCCAGGAGAACGTGCGCTGATCGATCAGCGCATTGGCTTCGTGCGTCTCGGCGACGAGGGTTTGCAGGTGCTTTTGGTCCACCGTGCGGTTGGTCAGCTCTGCTTGATGGCGGATGACCGCCGCCTGGTGTTCGTCGGCGCCAATCGTGGCTCCAAGCGCGGATCGCTGATGGGAGAGATCGACGAGCTGACGCCCATTGAAGACTGACAGCGCGACGGCGATCACGGCGACGAGCAGCAGCCCGAGCGTGACGAGGCGCTCGTTGTAAAACGGCCGTGTGGCAAGGTTGCCTCTCAGCATGTCGGTCTCACGCGGCGCGGCGGTCGCGGAGGAGAACGCCAATCGGCGCGGCGAGCGCGTCGAGCGTGCCGGGCGTGGCGTCGATGCGGTCGCGCATCGCGGCGGCGGAGCGCACGTCGACGGTTTCGGCGCTCAGGCCGAGGCGATCGGCGATCTCGCGCCGCGCGTCGGCTGCCCCGCCGGCAAACGACGCGCCGCACAACCACACGTGACTGAAGCGCTCTCCCCCCAGGCGGTCCTCGTGATACATCGTCGTCTGATGCACCAGCGCGCTCAGCGGCTCCTCGTCGACGACGCCGCGGTGCCGATAGAACATCAAATCGCGGCCGCGCAGAATGGCCAGCGTGGTGGCTTCGGCCGCCAGACACAGGACCAACGCATCACCGAGCCCCGCGTCGCCGCCCGAGCTGAGCAGCGCATTCATCACGTTGAAGCTCGCCAGATCGACAAGTCCGGCGTGGATGCCGACGGCACTCGCGACGGCCTCGTACTGGGCGAGGACGTCGCGTCGCGCCACGACCGCGGCGAGCGTGCGCGCCGTGCCATCGGCGTGGACCTCGAAATGGCTGACCTGCGCCTCCTCGAGGGGGAACGGCGTGGCCTTCTTCACCTGCCAGCGGACGATCTGATCGACTTCGCTGGCGTTGGCCGGCAGTTGCTGGAACGGCAAGAGCGAGACGCGCGCGACCGTGTCGGGCACGACGAGCGCCGCCTTGTGCGCCGACCGCAAGCCGGCGCGATCGAGGGCCCGCCGGAGGGCCGCGGCAACGCCCGCCACGTCGGCGATGTTCGTGCCTGTCAGGGCGGGCGTCACCGCCTCGGCTGGCAAGGGCTCGGTCGCGAACGCCGTGACGGCCGCGCGTCCGGTCGATCCGCTGACCGCAGCCACCGTGACGCGCCGGGCTGCGATTTCGATGGCGACGGTAGGGGGCGCCGGCGCCAGGATCGAGGATCTCATTCGACGAACGTCACCTTGTTGATTTCGCGCAGCGTGGTCGTGCCGTCCATGACGCGATCGACGGCGCACTGTCGCATGAATGTCATGCCCTCGTCCTGCGCAGCACGCTTGATTTCGCTCGTTGGCCGACGGGCGAGAATCATGTCACGGATGCGGTCGGTGAGGTCCATCAGCTCGCAGATCGCGGTGCGGCCCTTGAAGCCCGTCCCGGCGCACTCGATGCATCCCGAGCCTTCGTAGAACGTATGGGTGCCGGCCAGGTCCGGGTCGAGCGCCGACTCGGCCAGGGTCTCGCGGCTGAGCGTCGCGGGCCGGCGACAGTGGGTGCAGATCCGGCGGACGAGGCGCTGCGCCAGCACGCAGTTCAGCGCGGACACGAATTGATAGGGCTCGACGCCCATGTTGAGGAAGCGTCCGAGCACGTCGATGACGTTGTTTGCGTGCACGGTCGTGAAAACGAGATGCCCCGTCAGGGCGGACTGGATGGCGATCTGGGCCGTCTCCGGGTCTCGGATCTCGCCGACCATGATCTTGTCGGGGTCGTGGCGCAGAATCGAGCGCAGGCCTCGGGCGAAGGTGAGGCCCTTTTTCTCGTTGATCGGAATCTGCG
>Ga0182024_10003681_pt1 | contig 36209 bp, 28 predicted proteins | sample P32metaG_FD_120480 | JGI IMG/M metagenome (GOLD analysis project Ga0182024, IMG submission 120480) | Permafrost microbial communities from Stordalen Mire, Sweden - P3-2 metaG (Illumina Assembly) | ecosystem: Environmental > Terrestrial > Soil > Wetlands > Permafrost | place: Sweden: Stordalen...
AGGTTTCGGTCCGCTCGAGAACGCTACCGTCGACGACCTCGCGGCGCACGGGTACGTCGGGCTCGCGATCGACGTCAACAAGGCGGCGGGCGTGAGCAGCGCGTGCGCCGACGTGCGGCGCATCTCGGTGATCGGCGGCGCGTACGGCGTCGCGGCGCTCGCGTGGCTCGCGAGCCAGCCCTACGTCAATCCGAGCCAACTCGGCGTCATGGGCTTCTCCATGGGCGGAATCGAGGTGCTCAACATCGTGGACCCGTTCTTGCCGTCGCCGGCGCCCCCCGGACTGCGCGCCGCGGTTGCCTACTATCCCGCCTGCAACAGCCGTCCAATGAGCGTCGCCGTTCCGCTGCTGATGCTCAATGGGGATGGTGACGACTACGTTCCGTACGCACCTTGCCAGGCGTTCGCAGCCGCGGCGGCAGCTGCGGGGAAGCCGGTCCAGATCACGACCTATCCGGGCGCGACGCACGCTTTCAACCAGCCCTCGAACGGTCCGCGTCACTTCCAGGGACATACGTTCGTCTACGATCAGAAAGCGTCGGCTGACGCCGATGCCAAGACGATGGCCTTCTTCGCTCAGTACCTGCACTGAGCGGCGGTCGCAGTCAGGCCCGCGGTATCACGCGTTCACTTCACCATGTGGAATTTTTGATTTTGGATCTGCGACATCAGGACCGCGTCCTCGGCCAGACCGTAGTGCTGGGCCGCTGAGAACCGGAACGTGCCCGAGACGCCGACGAAGGTGGTGCGTTCCATCGCGTCACGCAGCGTGGCCGGCGTAACGCTTCCTTTGACGTTATGCAGCGCCGCTTTGAGGAACGCGACCCCGTCGTAGCCCCAGGTTCCGAAAATGCTGGCCGGCGCATCCTTCGGGTACGCGTTCTCGAAGTCGGGGACGTACCGCGCGAGCAGCTTCTTCTGCGGGTCGCTGTTCGCCAGCTCCTGGTACACGTTGACTTTCATCGTCGCGATGTACGCGCCGTCGAGCGCCGCGCCGGCTTGTTTCGGGAACACGCCCGTCGCCGCGCCGTCGGAATAGTAGATGGGAAGCTGGAGGCCCAGTTCGCGATATCCCTTGATGATGATGTTCGCCGACGGAAGTGACGTCCAGCAGATCAATGCTTGCGGGTTGGCCGTCTTCACGTGTGTGAGTTGCGTGGTCGCATCGCCGGCCAACGCCGCGATCGGATCGTTCGAGATGATCTCGAATCCGTCGGCTTTCCCCGCGTCCGCAAAGTGGGCCATTCCCGTTTTCCCGTAGTCGTCGTTGCGGTAGATGAACGAGACTTTGGTCTGGTTTCGCTTCTTCATGAAGGCCTGCATCGATTTTGCGACTTCCGTGTCGTTGATCGGAATCTTGAACGTCCACTGATGCTCCGCAACCGGCGCGACCACGCTGATGCTGGAGGCAAACGATACCAGGGGAATGTGTGCCGCTTCCGCCAGCGGCACGATCGCGAGCGACGTCGGCGTCAACGGCGTTCCGAAGATCGCGATCGGATGTTTGTCGACCAGCGAGCGAAAATCGTTGACCGCCATCGTGGCGTCCGACTGATCGTCGAGGATCGTCAGCGCAAGCGGATGGCCGTCGATCCCGCCGGCTTTGTTGATTTCATCGACGCCCATCTGCATGCTGTCGGCTTCGGGCCGGCCCAGCGTCGCGCCGGGACCGCTTTCGGAGAGGATCGCGCCGATGACGTACGGATCGGCGGCCGCGCCGGCCGTCGAGCCGGCCGCGCTCGAAACCGCGAGCAGCGAGCCGAGCGCCATGGCACCCAGGCGAAACATGACGACACGCATCAAGGGTGACTCCTTCGGGAGGTGGGAGCAGCGAGATCCTCGTTGGTCGCGGATTCCGACCCGGTCCGCGGTGCTCCCCTCGTTAGAAGAGCTTGCGCGCGGCCGCATCGACGACCGCATCGATCAGGCTCGGGCCGTCCGCGCGGAAGCTTTCCTCGCACGCCGCGGCGAGATCTTCGGGCCGGTCAACCCGGAGCGCCGGAAGCCCATAGCCGCGCGCGAGCGCACGAAAATCGATGCCTGGAATCGAGAAGTCCGGCGATGACGTCGATCCAATCAATTCGGCGAACGAGCGCATGGCGCCGTAGCCCTCGTTGTTGACGATCAGGTAGGTGACCGGCAGCCGGTGACGCGCCGCGGTCCAAAGGCCCGAAATCGCGTAGTGGGCCGAACCGTCGCCGATGATCGCGACGACGCGCTGACCCGGTGCGGCGAGGGCTGCGCCGGCCGCCGCCGCCAATCCGTAGCCGAGGCTGCCGCTCGCCGCGGTCAGGAAACGGCCCGGCTGCAGCGGCAGCAGATCGTGCAGGAACGTGTGCGTCGATGGCGCTTCTTCGACGACGATCGCGCCCGGTGGGAGCGTCGCGGCGACGGTTTCGAGCAGCGTCTCGATTGTCAGTCGCGGATTCGCCTCGATCGCAACCGGTTTCCGCGCGGCGCGCACCGCCGGTCGTGGGGTGACGCGCGAAACCAGCGATCGCAGCGTCGGACCGAGCGCGGCGACAATGCTCGTCCCGGCAACGGCGCTCGCGGCGAGCCGCGGATCGTCGGTAACCGCGAAGAGCGTCGTCCCGTCCGGAAGGAACGCACCCTCCTGATGGATGTGGTAGTTGAACACCGGCGCGCCCAGAACGAGTACCAGATCGTGGCCGCGCAGCGCGTCGGCAACACCGCCGCGAATGCGCGCGAGCGCGCCGGCGAACAGGCGGTGGTCTTCCGGAAAGCCGCAGCGGCTCGCGAGTGCGCTCGCCCATACGGGCGCGTCGAGCGCTTCGGCCAAACGCACGACGTCAGCCGATGCGCCGTCGCGGTCGACGCCCGAGCCGACCACCAGCGCCGGGGCGCGGCTCAGCTCGAGGGCGGCCGCCAATTCGGCCAGCACGGCATCGTCCGGCGCGGGTTCGTCCAGCACACGGCGCACCGCCGGCAGGGCGGCTTCCTGATCCCAATCATCTTCCGGAACCGAGACGAACGTGGGGCCGTATGGCCGCTGCATCGCGATCGTGTACGCGCGCAGGATGGCCGCTGGAACGTCGGCCGCACGGGCGGGCTCCAGCGCCCACTTCACGTACGGCCGCGGCAGCATCGTCGCGTCCTCCGCGTACAGGAACGGGTCGCTCGACAGCATGCCGCGCGTTTGCTGGCCCGCGACGACGACCAGCGGCGCGTAGTTGCGGGCGGCGGTGAAGATCGCGCCCATGGCGTTGCCGACACCCCCGGCGGAGTGCAGGTTGACGAACGCGGCGTTGCGCGTCAGCTGCGCGTACGCGTCCGCCATCGCGACCACGGGGCCTTCGTGCAATCCCATAACGTAGCGAAAATCGCTCGGCCAGTCGCGCAGAAAGCGCAGTTCGGTCGAGCCCGGATTGCCGAAGACAGTGGTCATCCCAAGCCGACGCAGCAGGTCCAGGGTGGCGTGCCGGACCGACACGCTACTCAGGCCGGTTTGTTGGCGCGGCTGCGGCGTTCGCAGGAGTCGCAGAAATGCGAGTGTTTGTTGTCGGTGTCGAAGACGGAGTTCGAATAGTACATCGCGCAGCGCGCGTTGTAGCAGTGCCGCAGTCCCAGGGCGTGCCCGATCTCGTGCACGCACTCCTTGAGCAGGCGCTGAAAGAGCGCGTTCTCGTCAGGTTGGTCGCCGTAGTACTCGGAACGCAGGCGGTGCAGCGAGACGACCGCGCAGCGCTGCGCCTCGCTGGCCGACCCGAATACGAACTGATGCGAGGTCTTATACAAATCATAATCGGTGATCGCCAGGATGACGTCCTCGCGCGCCTCGTAGGTCGCGGCGAGCCGGGACACCAGTGAGCCGAAGAACAGCTGCCCGCGCGCGCTGTTGAGGGCCGTCCTGGGCACCGTCAGTTTTGCCCGCACCACGGCGGTCGCGAGAAACCGCTCCTCCAGGCACAGCGAGAGCCGGGTAAGCACTCCTGCGTCGATCGCGTTGATCGGTACGATGCTGATCTCGCGCACGGCCGGAGTACCGACTTCGGTTCGCGGCGGAGGCGGTCCTTGGCATGCGGCGGCGAAACGCGCGACGATGATTGTCGGAATCGGCATCGACCTCGCCGAGGTGGAGCGCTACCGCTTCGATGAAACGGAGCGCGCGCGCTTCGCGCGCAAAGTCTACACCGAGGAAGAAATGGGGTACGCGATGCGCAAGCGCCACTGGCCCGAACGCTTGGCCGGCTTCTTCGCCGCCAAGGAGGCGACCCGGAAGGCCTTCGGTCATGCTATCCCGTGGAACGCGGTCGGCGTGTCCCACGAGCGCAGCGGAAAGCCGATCATCCGTCTCTATCGCGGTTACGAACGGCTGCTCGCCGAGCGCGCGGTCCGCGCCATTCATCTCACCATCACGCACACCGCGACCACGGCGGCCGCGGTCGTGATCCTCGAGGGCTAACGGCATGCGGGCCGTGACGGCCGCCCAGATGCGCGCGATCGACGCCGCGGCCGTCGCGCGCGAAGGCGAGGTCGCGCTGATGCGCGCGGCCGGCGACGCGATCGCGCCGCTCGTCGATCGCTATGCGCGCGGTGACGGCGCGGTGGTCGCGGTCGCCGGCGACGGGAACAACGGCGGCGACGCATATGCCGCGCTGGCCGCGTACGACGGCGCACGACCGCGGATCGTCTACGGCAATCCCGAGGTGCGCGGCAGTGAGGCGCGGCAGGATGCGCGCGCCCGCGCCCGCGTCGCCGGGGTCGAGGAACGTCCGCTGCCGCCCGATCCCGAAACGCTCGCTGCGGCGTCGCTGCTGCTCGACGGTGTGCTCGGCGCGAACGCGCGCCTCCCGCTCGACGTGCGCTCCGGCGCGTTGGCCGAAGCGATGAACCGTGCCGGCGTACCAATCTTGGCCATCGACGTGCCGACGGGGATCGATCCGACGACCGGGGCTGCCGATGCGAGCGCCGTGTATTCGGTCGCGGCGATCGCATTGGGGCGTCCGAAGCTCGGCTGTTTTCTGGATCCTGGGCGCGACCACGTCGGCGCCTTGTGGTGTGCGCCGCTCGGCATGCGCGACGACGATGCCGCCGGCGACGAACCCGTCGACGTGCTCGATCCGGCCGCATTCCGCGCGCTGCTGCCCACGCGCAAGCCCGAGTCGGACAAACGCTCCTCGGGCGCGCCGCTCATCGTCGCCGGCTCGACCCAGTTCCCCGGCGCGGCCGTGCTGGCCGCGTGGGGCGCTGCGCGATCCGGCGCCGGGTACGTGACGGTCGCCGCGCCCGAAGGTGCCGCGAGCGCGTTGCGCGCGCACCTGGTGGAGCAAGTCGTCGTCACCTACGACGAACGCGATCCGCAGGCGGCTGTGCGGACGATTCTCGACCTCACCGGCCGTTGCGACGCGATCGGGATCGGGCCGGGGCTCGGTCTATCTGACGCCTTTGGGGAGATCGTGCGCGGCGTGCTCGACGCGACGGCGCTCCCGGTCGTCGCCGACGCGAGCGCCCTCTACCATCTTGCGAAGCGCCTCGACCGGTATCGCGAGAAGCGGCTGGCGCTGACGCCGCACGCCGGCGAATTCGCGCGACTCAGCGGCGAGGGCACGGTCGCCCCCGGCGCGCGGCTCGCGCGGCTGCGGGCGTTCGTCGAACGGTACGGGATCGTCACCCTGCTGAAGGGACGGACCACCCTCATCGGCGCGCCCGGGATCACCTATGCCAATCCGACCGGCTCCAACGCCCTCGCGACCGCCGGGACCGGCGACGTGCTCACCGGGATCATCGCGACGTTGTTGGCCCAAGGGCTCGCCCCGGCCGACGCAGCCCGGGCCGGTGCGTACTGGCACGGCCGGGCCGGCACGCTCGCGGAGGCGCGGCGCCCCCGCGGGGTGATCGCCCGCGACGTTGCCGACGCGCTGGGCGAAGCCTCAGACGTGCCGCGTCGCGCCGACGGCTTGCTCTCTTTCTTTTGAGGCGCGGCTACCACGGCGCGAAGCCTGGGAGTCGCCTGACAGCCAAGTGTCCCAAGATTTGGTACTCTAGGTCAGTATGGTCAAGGCATCCGTCCTTCGCGCACGCCGAGCCGCGGCTCTGTGCGCGGTCCTCGTCGTCGTCGCCGGATGCGCGCACTCGCAGCGGCCTCCGCGCGCGACCGGCAATGCCGTCGTGCCGGTTGCGCTGGCGGAACTGGGAACGGTGTCGCCGACGACGCTGCTTTCGGGCACCGTGGCTCCGCTTCAGAATGTCGGCATCACCTCGACGCTCGCCGAACCCGCCGACGCGGTCAACGTCCAGGAAGGCGACAGCGTTCGCCGCGGTGAGGTGCTGGCACAGCTCGACACGGCCGATTTGCGCGCCCAGTTGGCCGCCGACCTCGGGGCAGCCGCCTCCAGTCGCGCGAAAGTGCAGTCGACCTTTGCCCAAGCCGGCTTGACGATCTCGCAAAACAGCAATACCGTCAACGCGGCGCAGGCCGTCGTGCGACAGGCGCAGCAGACGCTCGCGACCGACACGCTCAATTTGACCCGGGATGCGCAGCTGCTGCACAACGGTTACATCGCGCAGCAGCAATACGACACGCAAGCCACGCTCGTCAAGAACGATCAGCAAGCGGTGCGCAGCGCGCAGGTTGCCGTGCTGAACGACGTGGCGCAAGTGCAGACCAACGGCACGACGTCAACCGGCCTTCAGGGCGCGACCGTCGCCTCCGCACGCGCCGACGAACAAACCGCGCTCGCGCAAGCCGACGGTGTGCGGGTGCAGATCGCCAAGGCGACGATCGTCTCCCCGGTCGACGGCGTGGTCGTGAATCGAAACCTGAACCCGGGTGAGTTCCCCGGGGCGCGGCAAATCTTCACCATCCAGGAAGTCGACCAGGTCTACGCGGTGCTCAACGGTGCCGGCTCGCAGATCGTCGGGATTGCCAACGGCAGCCCTGTCAGAGTGACGTCGGGCAGCCTGCCGGGGCGCACGATCCCCGGCCGGGTCGTCGGTGTGCTCAACGCGGTCACGCCCGGCTCGACGAACTTCGTGGTCAAAGTCTTGGTCGCCAACGGGCAGGGACTGCTGCGGCCGGGCATGGTCGTTTCGGGAACCGCCCGGCTTCCCGGGGCTAGCGGCACCCGCATCCCGGCGACCGCGTTTCTCGACACGACGAACAGCACCGTGCAGATCGTGCAGAACGGAATCGTGCGCACCGTGCACGTCACGATGCTGGCCCAAGACGACAAGAACGCGATTGTGACCGGATTGTCCCGAGGTTCCCAAGTGATTTCAAACGGTCAACTCGGACTGGCCGACGGCCAGTCCGTCGAGATCGTCGGCCACCAGCGCAAACAAGTGGCGGCGAAATAGCGCGTGTTTACCGCTCTTTTCGTCCGCCGCCCGACCCTCGTCTTCGTCGTATTGGCGCTGATGCTGTTGGCCGGTGCGCTGGCGGCAACGACGCTGGTGCAACAGCAGTTTCCCAACGTATCGCAGCCGACGGTCAGCATCGGCGTCACCTACAGCGGTGCGTCGACCACCGTCATGCGCGACAGTATCGTCAAGCCCATCGAAGACACGATCGCCGGCACCCAAGATCTGCAGACGCTCAGTTCGAACATCCAGGCCGGTCAGGCGACGATCTCGGCGACCTTCGCCATCACCTCGAATCAGAACACCGACCTGGTGAATATTCAGAAGGCGGTGCAGTCGGCGGAACACAACCTGCCGACCGACCTGCAGCCGCCGACGCTGGCGATTCGCGACCCCTCCCAGGCGGTGGTCGTGACCCTGGCCTTGACGTCTTCGAAGATGACGGCGGCAGCGCTGTCGCTGCTCGCCAACGGGCGCATCGTGCCGGCTTTCGAGCAGGTTCCCGATGTTTCTGCGGTGACTGTCGGCGGCGGCGTGACGCCTGCCTACGAGGTCGTGGTCGACCCGAACAAGCTCAACGCCTATAACCTCACCCTCAACGACGTCATCAACACGGTCAGCACAGGGAACCTGCGCGCACCGGGCGGCATCGCCTACGAGCCGAATCGGGAAACCCAAATCGACATTCGCGGCGACATCACCTCGCCGCAGTCCGTTCTTGGTCTGCCGATCAGCGCTCCGGGCGCGGCGGCGAACGCGGCGCCTGCCTCGGCCGGTGCGGTCGATCCGTGGACGTCTGCAACGCAGGTGCTGCGCATTGCGGATGTCGCCAGCGTCGTGGACGGCTACGAGCCGCGCCGTCAGTTCGCGTCGGTCAACGGGTCCAACGGCGTCTTCCTGCAGGTCCAGAAAGCGTCGGAGGCGTCCGAGGTCACGGCGTCCGACAACGTGCTCGCGACGCTGCCGAAGATCCGCGCGCAGTTCCCCGACGTGAACTTCGCGGTCCTCAACGTACAGTCGAAGTACACGGCGCAGCAGATCGACGGCGTGATCCGGACGCTCTCCGAGGGGATCGTGCTGACCGGCATCGTGATGCTCTTCTTCCTGGGCTCGTGGCGCAATGCCATCGTCGTGCTGGTCGCCATTCCGGCATCGCTGTGCGTCGCGCTGTTCGTGATGAAGCTGCTCAATCTCACGATCGATACCATCTCGCTGCTCGGTATGACGCTGGTGGTCGGTATCCTAGTCGACGATTCGACCGTCGTGCTGGAGAACATCGAGCGACATTTCGAGCTGGGGCAAAGCCCGGCCGCAGCCGCGGTCAGCGGCCGTGCCGAGATCGGCATGGCAGCGGTCGTCATCACCCTGGTCGACGTCGTGGTATTCTTGCCGATTGCATTTCTGCAGGGGCAGGTCGGCCGGAACCTTGCCGAGTTCGGCATCGTCGTCGTGATCTCGACGCTCACCTCGCTGTTCGTGTCGTTCACCATCACGCCGAGCATGGCCGGAAACTGGGCGCTCAAGTCGCACTGGAAGCCGCCGGGAATCATTCGCGGCTTCGAGCGCGGCTTCACCAACGTTCGATCGTGGTACGCGCACCGGGTGCTGCCCTGGGTGCTCGATCATCGCCCCTGGGTCATCGCATTCTGCTTCGCATCGTTCATTTTCGCGATCGCCATGGTGCCACTGGGCATCGTCGGTTCCGAATTCATTCCCCCGGTCGATCGCGGTGAGATCTTCGCGCAGATCACCTATCCCGTCGGCACCCCCTTGACGACGACGACAACGGCGGTGCTGGCGTTGGAGCGGCAAATCCGTCACCTCCCCGACATCGACGCCGACACGGCGTCGGCGGGCGGCTACTCCTCGCCGTTCGGCGGCTTTCTCTTGCAGGGAAACGTCGGCCAGATTCACGTCTGGCTCAGCGACTCACGCAAGCACAACACGAACTACTGGGTGGCGCAATACCGGAAAATCGCGCAGCAAACGCTGCCGAACGTCACGGTCGTCGTGATTCCGGCGACCGGAACAGGAGGCGGCAACGCGCAGCCGATCGACGAGCTCGTCACGGACGTGCTCGGCGGCGATCCCACTCCCTACGCGGAGAAGGTGTATCAGCTGCTGATTCACACCCCAGGATCGGCAAACGTTTACAGTGCGGCGTCGGCGCTCGAGCCGCAAGTCGAGGTCAACTTCGATCGCGCCAAGGCTCGTGCGCTCAACGTCAGCCTCAACGACGCGGCCACCGCTGCGCGCGCGGCGTTCGGCGGCGCGATCGCGACACAGTTCGAGACCTCGGACGGCCTCGAACAAGTCCAGGTCATCTATCCGGTGCAGGACCAGACGAACCTCGCCAATATCGCGACGATCCCGGTGCGCAGCAGCAACGGCGCGCTGGTGAGGCTCGGCGATTTCACGACTCTGTCTTGGGCGCCCGCGCCGCCGCTGATCACGCGCGTCGATCGCAACTCGGTCATCGACATCAGCGCCAACGTCGCGCCGACCTCGTCGCTCTCGAACGTCCAGGCCGCGTTCCAGAAAGAACTCAAGGGCCTGATCTTGCCGCCGAACATCGTCGTTCGGCCGCGCCCCCTGGGCCAGCAAGATCTGATGAAGCAGACGCTCGAGGGACTCGGCGGCTCGCTGATCCTTTCGGTCGTGCTCGTCTTCTTGCTGATGGTCGCGCTCTACAACAGCTACCGCTCGCCGCTGATCATCCTGTTCTCGGTGCCGGTGGCCGCGTTCGGCGCGCTCGGCGCGCTCGCGATCACGCACGAGACACTGAACCTCTTCTCGCTGATCGGTACGATCCTGCTGGTCGGGATCGTGACCAAGAACGGCATCCTGCTGGTCGACTATGCGAACACCTTGCGCGAACGCGGTGAATCGAAGCTGCAAGCGATTCAGGAGAGCGCGTTCACCCGCTTCCGGCCCATCATCATGACCAGCATCTCGGTCGTCGCCGGGAACATCCCGCTGGCGCTGGCGCTCGAACCAGGCTCAAGCGTGCGCTCGAGCCTGGGCGTGGTCGTGATCGGCGGCATCCTCAGCTCGCTGGTCCTGACGCTGCTGCTCGTCCCGATCATGTACATGTACCTCGCGCCCAAGCAGTTCCACGGCGCGCACCACCTTGACGACGACGCCGACGACGCCGGCATGGCGCCCCCCGCGAACGGCAGCGCGCACGGCGTGATCGACGGACACCCCGCAGCGCCGGTGCCGACCGGCGCCTAACGCAGCTCAGCCGGCGGACGCGAGCAGTTCGCGCAGACCGGCTTCGTCCAGCACGGGAACCGCCAGCGATTCGGCCTTGGCCAGCTTCGCGCCGGCTTCGCTGCCCGCCACGACGTAGTCGGTCTTCTTTGAAACGGAGCCGCTGACTTTGCCGCCGGCCGCCGCGATCAACGACGCGGCTTCGTCGCGCGTGAGCGACGGCAGCGTGCCGGTCAGAACGAAGGTCTTGCCCGCCAGCGCACCGGCCGGTGCGCGCTCGCGTTTGGGCGCGGTGCAGTTGACGCCCGCCGCCTTCAGCCGCGCAACCATCGCGCGGTTCGGTTCCTGCGCGAAGAAGAGCACCACACTGCGCGCGATCTCCGGACCGATTCCCTCGACGGCGGTCAGTTCGTCCTCGGTCGCCGCCGCCACCGCATCGATCGTGCCGAACTCCGCCGCCAGCAGGGCGGCGTTCTGCCCACCCACCATGCGAATGCCCAACCCGAACAGCACGCGTGCGAGCCCGCGCCCCTTCGAGGCCTCGATCGCGGCCAGCACGTTGGACCCGGACTTTTCCGCCATGCGCGGCAGTGCGCGCAGCGCTGTTACATCGAGATGGTACAGATCGCCGGCGTCGTGCACGAGCTGATGCTCGACCAGCACCCGCGCCAGCTGGTCGCCGACACCTTCGATGTCCATTGCGCCGCGCGAAGCGAAGTGGCGCACGCGTTCGACGAGCTGCGCAGGACAAGTAGCGTTCGTGCAGCGCGCCATGACCTCGCCTTCCGGGCGATCGACGTCGGCGCCGCATACCGGGCAGCGCACCGGCAGCTCGTAGGGCGGCGGATCCCCTTCGCGCAGTTCCAGTACCGGCCCAACCACCTGCGGGATCACGTCGCCGGCGCGCCGCACGATCACCACGTCGCCGGCGCGAATGTCTTTGCGCCGGATATCCTCCTCATTGTGCAGGGTCGCGTTGGTGACGGTGACGCCGCCCAAACGCACGGGTTCGAGCACCGCGTAGGGATTGAGCGTGCCGGTCCGCCCGACGTTGACTTCGATCGCGAGCAGCTTTGTGCGCGCCTCGCGCGCCCGGAATTTGAAAGCGACCGCCCAGCGCGGGTCCTTGCCGACGCTTCCCAGCCGCGCTTGCAGCGCGAGGTCGTCGACCTTCACCACCACGCCGTCGATCTCGTAGTCGAGCGACTCGCGCCGCTCCTCGAACTCCTTGACGTAGCCGATCACGCCGCGGATCGCGTCGACCCGCGCGGCGTGTTCGTTGACACGGAAGCCGAGCGAGCGCAGGAACTCCAGCAATTCCCACTGCGAGGCCGGCGGATGGTCGACGTCCAGCTCGCCGACCGCATAGGCGTAGAACGACAGCGCGCGCTCCGCCGCGAGCTTCGGATCGCGCTGGCGCAGACCGCCGGCGGCGGTATTGCGCGGGTTCTCGAACGGGCGCAGCTCGCGCGCCGCGCGCCGCGCGTTGAGTTTCGCGAAATCGGACTTGCGCAGGTAGGCTTCGCCGCGCACGTCGATGCGGCGCGGGGGTTTGCGGTTCGCCGTGCGGAGTTCCAGCGGGATCGACTTGATCGTCCGCAGGTTGGCGGTGATCTCTTCGCCGGCACTGCCGTCGCCGCGCGTGCCGCCCGCGACCAGACGGCCGCCTTCGTAGCGAAGCGAGACCGCGAGGCCGTCGATCTTCAGCTCGCAGGTGTAGGCAACGTCGGCTTCGATTCCGCCCAGCTTGCGCACGCGCGCATCGAACGCGAGCAGTTCGTCTTCGTCGAACGCGTTGGCCAGGCTGAGCATCGGGCGCGCATGGACGTACGGCGGGAACCCCGCGGAGGGTGCGCCGCCGACCCGCTGCGTCGGCGAGTCCGATGTCCGCAGCTCCGGATGGGATTCCTCGAGATCGAGCAGCTCGCGCAGCAGCGCGTCGTAGTCTTCGTCGCTGATCTGCGGGTCGTCGAGGACATGATAGCGATGGTTCGCCTCGTTGAGGCGCTCCCGCAGTTCGCGGGCGCGCCGTTCGAGCGCTTTAGGAGCAGGCACGGCGCCACCGCTTCGACGGCGAGGCGGGAGTGCCGCTCGGGCCATGGGGAAACCAGCCGGGGATGATGCGGCGCCGGATCTTCCTCGCGACGCTCGCCGGCGTCGCGTTCGCGCCGCCGGCCGGATTGGTCGCGTCGCGCGCGGAGACGACTGAGTCGAGCGGTTCGCCGATGACCGCGCAAGCACGGCGCATCAGTCGTGCGGTCGACGCAATCGTCGCGGCGCAGCTCGTCACGCGGATCGTGCGCCGGGCACCGGCCCGTTTTCCGGCCTTCGTCGCCGAAGCGTATTACGTCGGACGGACCGACCCGGAATATCCCGATCAGGCGGTCATTTGGATCAACCCGGATCATCCGGAACTGGTGAGCCCACGGCACGGCCACCTCGGCGACGACACGCCGCTCCTGGTGGAATTGCTGCTGGCATCGGCCGACCTCCATCTCGCGAACGCTCCCGACGTGGGCTTGCGCGCGCTCGACCCCGTAAAGCGGCGCGCCGCGGCGGTCGATCTGGCCGGACAAGTCACCGTCGTCGCACAGTTCACCGCCTACCCGGCTGTCGACGAGGGCGAATTCGCCGCGCGCGCGTTCGCGTTCGCCGTGATCCGCCATATGACGCGGGGGATCGACGGAGTCGCTGCGCTCCCCCAATCGCAAGCGCAGATGGCGGCGTCCGGCGGGCTCGCCTTCTACGCCGGCCGGATTCGCGAGCCGGGTGTACCCGCCGGTTGGGGCGTCGTCTTCTCCGTGCCCGTCCAGTACAGCTGGGGCGACGGCGGGGCGTCCTACGTCCGCGCCTTCGTTTTGGCGACGGCGGACCGGCAGCCGCCGGGCAGTTCGGTCAAGATCGCCTACGATGCCGCCGCGGCCGAGGACGCGGCGAACCACAGCGGCGAAGCGCGCAATGACTTCGCCGCCCCGTACGTCGCTCAGGTGCAGGCGCTGTCGAGCCGGTAGTCACGAACGGAGTCGAACGTGCCGGAACCTCGAGTTCTTCACGCGCTGCACGCAGGTACGCGCGTGCTCGTCCTGCCCAACGCATGGGACGTCATCACCGCACGTCTTTTCGAAGATGCGGGCTTCCCCGCCGTCGCCACCTCGAGTGCGGCCGTCGCGAACGCCCTCGGCTACACCGACGGCCGGGCGCTGCCGCTGGATCTGCACCTCGCCACGCTGGAGCGCATCGTCCGCGGCGCCGGAGTTCCGATCAGCGCGGACTTCGAGAACGGCTACGCCGATGCACCCGAGGAAGTCGCGGAGAACGTCGCGCGACTGGCCGCGACCGGCGTCTCCGGCTTCAACTTCGAGGACACCAAAGCGCCCGGCGGACTGTATTCGGTCGAAGAACAGGTCGCGCGCCTGCGGGCGGCGCGCGACGCGGCGCCGAGCCTGTTCCTCAACGCGCGGACCGACGTCTTTCTGGAGAACATCGGGCCCGAGCCCGTACGGTTCGCGACGGCGGCCTTACGCCTGCGCGCGTTCGTCGATGCCGGGGCGGATGGGGTGTTCGTGCCGGGGGTGGCCGATCGCGACACCATTGCGCGCCTGGTCGCCGTAACCTCAAGGCCACTCAACGTCCTGGCGGGACCGTCGACTCCGGACGTCCTGACACTCGCTCATTTGGGCGTCCGCCGCGTGTCCGTCGGCTCGTCGCCCATGCGGCGCACGCTCGGCATACTGCGCGAAATCGCACACGAACTGCGCGACGAGGGCACCTTCGGCTTCACGCGCCAGTCCAGCGTGTCGTTCGCCGACGCGAACGCGCTCGTCGCGCGCGGCTGACGAAGGCCGCCCCGGGGTCGATAGCCAAGCCGCGGCAACGCGGCTAGCCGGACGGAAGCCGCCCCACAACCCGTCGCCTATGAGAGGTTGATGTACCTATGAGCGAGCGGAAACTCGGCCCCTACGGACAGCTTCTCAACGACTTGTTGAGCGACGAGAAGCTGCTGCGCAGATTCCTCAAAGACATGAGCGCGGTGATGGACGAGCGGCATCTGTCGGACACGCAGAAACTCGTACTCCTCAGCGGCGATCGTGCGTTGATCGAAGCCGCGTTCGCGGCTGAAAATCCTCATAACGCGTACAGCGGGTTCGTCCGCGCTCCTGTCGCGCCTAAGACTGGACCACAGACCGCCGGAAGCGGTTTCGTGCGCGCCTCCGACCTGATCAAGGCGGTCGACCGCGTCCAAAGCGGCTCGTAGTCCGCGCGTGGTCACGCGACCCGCGCTCACCGTCGTTGGCACCGGCATTCGCTGCGGAACCGACTTGGCACCGAACGTTCGCGCCGCCATGATCGAAGCGGACGACGTCTTCTTGCTCTCGTCGGACCCAATCTCCGAGTGCGTCTTGCGCGGCTTCCGGCCCGACGCCCAGGGTTTGGCCGAGTTATATGCTGAGGACAAGCCGCGCCGCGACACGTATGCGGCGATGGTGGAGCGCGTGCTCGACGGTCTGCGGGCCGGACGCCGCGTGTGCTTCGCGATTCCGGGCCACCCGGGAGTGTTCGCTCAACCGACCCACGAAGCGGTCCGCCGCGCACGGGCGGAGGGATACTCCGCCGTCATGCTGCCGGCGCTCTCGGCCGCCGACCATCTTTACGCGGACCTGGGAGTAGATCCGGGGGAGCACGGGTCGGTCACCTTCGATGCGACCGACTTCCTCGTGCAGGGCCGCACCGCCGACCCGACGGCGGCGCTCATCTTATGGCAGATCGGTGCCATCGGCGAAATCCGCAAACCACGCGCCGTGAACCGGCCGGGGTTGGCGCTGCTCGGCGAGGTTCTGCTCGACGCCTATCCCGCAACGCACGAAATCGTCGTGTACGAAGCCGCGCCGTTCGCGTTCTGCGAGCCGGTAATCATGCGGATGCGGCCCGATGCGCTCGCCTCTGCGGACGTGCCGCTGCTCTCGACGCTTTACGTCGCGCCGGCCGCCGTCGCGCCGCCGCTTCCCGAGCGGCTGCGCAAACTCGGGCTCATCTCCGCGCCGGCGTAGGCGGAGCCGGCCGCGGCCAGCGCCGCCCGCAGCTCTGCGACGACGTCGCGCAAGCGCGTCGCCTCCGCGCGGTCGAACGCATAGGAAGCCGCATCCCCGAGGTCCGCCAGCAGCTGCGTTTCGGCCGGGTCGAGGTCCGCCCCGTTCGCGTGCGAGCCGTAGAGCGCAAACGCCGTCAGCGCGCCGTGCGAGCGGATCGGGACGGCGATCCGTGGCTTCGCCAGTTCCTCTTCAGGCGCACCGGGGATATGCGATGATCCTTCGAGGCGGAACGGGGCATCGGCGCCGCTGACCTGCAGGACGAACGGTTCGTTTGGTTCGAGCAGTCTGATGTGATCGTCGTCCCAGCCATAGGCGGCGACGCGCGAAAACGTGCCGTCGGCCGCGCGCGTGAAGAGCGCGGCCGACGCCAGTTCGAGCGCTGCGGCCGCCTCGGTGACGACGGCGACCGGGATCAGCGCGGGGTCATCCCCGCGTTCGAGACCGCGCGACACGCGGGCCAAGCGCTGCTCGGCGTGCCGGCGCGTGCGGAACAGCAGCGATTCGACGAGATTCTCGACCCGCCCGTGCAGTGCGTTCAACCAGAAGCCGATGCCGATTGCGGTGAGCGCTTCGATCGGCAGCGCCAATTGGCTCGATGCCAGCACGCCGCCGAGCGCCCAGTCGAGCAATGCGATCAGTGCCAGCGCCGCCGACGTTAATGAGCCGTAGACGACGGCACGGCTGACAACGAAGCGGACGTCGATCAGGTGGCTCTTCAGGATCGCGTAGACGAGGCACAAGATCGCCAGCAGCGGCAGTCCGTTGAAGAATATTCCGAGGACCAGCGAGCTCGCATATGCCGGCTGCGGGAACGTGAACACCAGCAGCACGACCATCGCGGGAATGAGCCACGCGATCCGGACGCGCACCGCCGGGTTGCGAACGTAACGCACGAGCAAGATCGCCAACGCCGCGAAAACGAACGCAGGCGGCGCGGCCGTCATGTAGCGCTGGTCGACCGGGATGCCGTGGCCCGGAAAAACGACCGATATGAGGGCTTCCGAGAGGGCCGCTGCGAGGAGCGGAATGGTCGCGATCACGGCGAGGATCTGTAGGACGGTGCGTCCGCGCGACAGGTGATCGTCGGACGCGTGCAGCGCGAACGTGACCAGGCCGAGCGGCCCCGCCGCGCCTATCAGAAAAATGAGCGTGCAAAGCGGCAGCGTCAGCGGCCCGAAGGCGTCCATGACGGACGTCTGCAGCCCGGCCAGACAGAATACCGCCAGCGCGTACCCGGTAATCGTTCCGCTTCCGACGACGACCCAGGCCGCGAGCAGCACGTACGCGATCGAGACCAGCGCCACCGTCAGCAGTTCGGCACGGCCGAGGGGCGGCGTAGCCATCGCCACGATCGAGCGGTCCGTCGTGCGGGTGCCGGAAAGGATCGGCACGGTCAGCCGCTCGCCCTGGAACATGAAGATGTCGCGCGTGATGAACATGCGCGCGCGCAGGTCGGCGGCTTGCAGATTTGCCCGATCGCCGACACGAATACCGGCGCGATCGGCCGGACTGCCGGGCAGCACGCCGGCGACGGTGCCGTTGACGAACGTCGCCCCTACGGTGCCGCCGCGGCCCGCGAAGTCCAGGTCGGAGGCCGTGAGGATGCCCCCGTACACCAGGATGAGCGCCGCGACGACCCAACGTGCTCGGTGGCTCACGGGGCAAACGTTAGCGTCCTGCTCCTAGGCCACCTTGGGTTCACGCCTCGACGGCGACGCGTCCGTTCTGGGCCAGGTCGTCGAGGCTTTCGAAGTTGGTCGCTTCCAGTTCGCGGACGCGTGCCGGGTCGACGTGGATCCGGCCTTGGGCGCGTTCGTCGCTGAGGACGCCGCGCAAGTACGTGCCGGTATACGAAAGCGGGTTGGCCGCGATCTCTTCCGGCGTTCCGGTCGCCACGATCCGGCCGCCCTTGTCCCCGCCTTCGGGTCCGAGATCGATCACGTAGTCGGCGGTCTTGATCACGTCGAGATTGTGCTCGATGACGAGCACGGTGTTCCCGAGAGCAACCAGCTTCGTCAAGACCTCGAGCAGTTTGTGGATGTCGGCGAAGTGCAGACCGGTCGTCGGCTCGTCGAGCACGTAGAACGTGCGGCCGGTGGCGCGCCGCGACAGTTCGGTCGCGAGCTTGATGCGCTGCGCTTCGCCGCCTGAGAGCTGCGTCGCCGGCTGGCCCATCTGGATGTAGCCCAGTCCGACTTCGCAGATCGTCTTGAGCTTGTTCGCGATCCGCGGGATGGTGGCGAAAAGCTCGGCCGCCTCGTCGACGCGCATCGCGAGCACGTCGGCGATCGACTTGTTCTTATACTTCACTTCAAGCGTTTGGGCGTTGTAGCGTTTGCCGTGACACACGTCGCACGGCACGTAGACGTCGGGCAGGAAATGCATCTCGATCTTGATGATGCCGTCGCCCTGACAGCCCTCGCAGCGGCCGCCCTTGACGTTGAACGAGAACCGGCCCTGCGTGTAGCCGCGCATCTTCGCTTCCGGCGTGAGCGAGTAGAGCTCGCGGATCAGATCGAACGCGCCGGTGTAGGTGGCCGGGTTCGAGCGCGGCGTGCGGCCGATCGGCGACTGATCGATCACGACCATCTTGTCGAGCGCCTCGGCGCCCTTGACGCGTCCGTACGTGCCGCCGGCCGGCTGATGGTGCAGATACTGATTGAGCGCCTTGACGACGACCTCGTTGACCAACGTCGATTTCCCCGAACCGCTTACCCCCGTGATGCAGGTGAACGTGCCCAGCGGAATGTCGACGTCGACGCCTTGCAGGTTGTTCGCCTTGGCGCCCTGGACGGCGAGAATGCTGCGGCCCTTGCGGCGATGCTTCGGGATCGCGATGAACTGCCGCCCGGAGAGATAGGCACCGGTCAGCGACTCGGGATTCTGCTCGATCGCTTCGATCGAACCCACCGAAAGGATCCGCCCGCCTTCGGCACCGGCACCCGGCCCGATGTCGACGATCAGGTCGGCCGAGCGCATCGTGTCCTCGTCATGTTCGATGACGATCAGCGTGTTGCCGATATCGCGCAGCGTTTCGAGCGTCGCCAGCAGCCGATCGTTGTCGCGCTGATGCAGCCCGATCGAGGGTTCATCGAGGATGTACAGCACGCCGACCAGCGACGAACCGATTTGGGTCGCGAGGCGAATCCGCTGCGACTCGCCGCCCGAGAGCGTCGTCGCCGAGCGCGACAGGTTCAAATAGCCGAGGCCGACGTTTTTCAGAAAACCCAGCCGGGCGCGGATCTCCTTGAGGATCTGGTGCGCGATCTTGGCCTCACGCTCGGTCGGCGAAAACCCGGCGAAGAACGCTTCGGCCGCCTCGACCGACATCGAGGTCACCTCGTGGATGTTCTTCCCGTCGAAGGTCACCCCCAGCGCTTCGGGCTTGAGCCGCGCGCCCTGACAGACCTTGCAGACCGACGCGGACATGTATTTCTCGATCTCTTCTTTGACGTAGTCGGAGGTCGTCTCGGTGTAGCGGCGCTGCAGGTTGTTGACGACGCCCTCGAACTGCGACTCGTACTCCCACTGGTTGCCGGAGCGCGACTCGTAGACGAACTTCTGCTTCTTGTCGGCGCCGTACAGAATCGTGTCGACGACGTCGGCCGGGAGTTCTTCGACCGGCGTCGACGCCTTGCAGCGGCGCGAACGCAGGAGGCGCTCGACCTGCTGCATGTAGTACGGGTTGGTCGACGGATAACGGCCCGCGCCCATGCTCTTCGACCACGGCACGATCGCGCCGCCGGCGATCGACTTCGTGCGATCGGGCATCACCTTCCATGGATCGATCTCGATCTTCACGCCCAGCCCGCTGCAGGCCGGACACGCGCCGTAGGGTGAGTTGAACGAAAAGAGCCGCGGTTCGAGCTCCTGAAACGAGAGCCCGCAGTATGCGCAGGCAAACGACTCGCTGAAGGTCGCCTCGAGCCAATCCTCGGTCTTCTTCGAGGTCCCGACGTTGACGGGACCCAGGTAGAGGACGGTCACGATCCCGGTCGAGAGCTTGAGGGTCGTCTCGATCGAGTCGGTCAGGCGCCCGCGTACGTCGGGCTTGACGACCAGCCGGTCGACGACGACCTCGACCGTGTGCTTGCGCTTCTTGTCGAGCTCGATCTTCTCGCGCAGCTCGTGGACGACGCCGTCGACCCGAACGCGGGCGAAGCCCTCCTTCGCGACCTCCTCGAACAGCTTCGTATACTCGCCTTTGCGACCGCGGATGACCGGCGCCAGCAGCTGGATCTTCGTGCCTTCGGGGAAGGCTAAAATCTGGTCGACGATTTGCTCGGCGGTCTGCGGTGAAACCGCGCGCCCGCACTGATAGCAATGCGGCTTGCCGATGCGCGCGAACAGGAGCCGCAAATAGTCGTAGATCTCGGTGACGGTTCCGACGGTCGAGCGCGGGTTGCGCGAGGTCGACTTCTGGTCGATCGAGATCGCGGGCGAGAGCCCCTCGATGTAATCGACGTCGGGCTTCTCCATCTGGCCCAGGAACTGGCGCGCATACGACGAGAGCGACTCGACGTAGCGGCGCTGACCCTCGGCGTAAATCGTGTCGAAAGCGAGCGACGACTTGCCTGACCCGGAAAGGCCGGTCACCACGATCAGCTTGTTCCGCGGGAGGGTCAGGTCGATATTCTTGAGGTTATGTTCGCGCGCGCCCTTGATGACGATCGCGTCGAGGGCGTGGGTCCCGTCAGACATGCTTCCGTAATGATCCCCTCGCGGCACACATCGGTTCCAGGAGCTTGCCCATTCGATGCGCCGCGCACGGCCGGCGGCGATCAGCGCGATGCGCCAGACCCATACGAACATACGTTCGCTCCGGCCGGCACTACACCTCTCGGCGGGGAGGGCACCTCCCGCGGTGAGAACGGCGCAAGCGTGCGCGCGATCGACGGCGAGGGCCCCTACGCGCGGCGCGCGGATGTTCCGGCGCTCGCGGACTGCTACTTCTACCACACGATGGACCTCGCGCAACACGGCCTCGTCGCGGGCGAATGGGATCTGCGCGGCCGCATCCACGCGTACCTCGGTCACGAACCGGTCGCTGGGAAGCGCGTGCTCGAGGTCGGTACCGCCAGCGGATTTGTGTGTTTCGAAATGGAGCGGGACGGCGCCGAGGTCGTCGCCTACGACCTCTCGAGCGCGACGCCGTGGGACGTCGTACCGTACGCGGCGCTCAACGTATGCGAGATCCTCGCCGACCGAGCCGCACACATCGCGCGAATGAACAACGCCTGGTGGCTCGCGCGCGACGCGTTCGGATCAGCCGCGCGCGTAGTCTACGGAAGCGTCTACGACATACCGGCGACGATCGGTGAGGTCGACCTATGCACGTTCGGGGCTGTGCTGCTGCACGTGCGTGATCCATTAGGCGCATTGCAGAGCGCGGCGAAACTGCGTCCGCGAACGATCATCGTCACCGAGCTTGCGCGACGGCGCCGGTTCCCGCTGCTGCCGGAGCGGCCTTCGCAACGCCGCAGCGCGCTCTTCGTGCCCAACGGCGCGACGTCGGAACCGGTCGAGACGTGGTGGTCCTTCACGCCGGACTCGATCGCCAACCTGCTCGCGATTGCCGGCTACCGTACGACGCGTGTCGTACGCCACGCGCAGCAGTACCGCGGCCGAACGCTGCCGATGTTTACGGTGGTGGCGGACCGAGCCTAGCGCGATGCGGCCAGCGGAAGCACCCCGAGGACGTCGGCGATCGTCGGCACGATCGCGTCGGGACGCGGAGCGCCGTCGGGCAGCGGGATCGCGTGGACGTCGATCAGCACGGTGAAAAGTCCGGTTTCGAGCGCGCCGCGCACGTCCCGGTCGTACCGGTCGCCGACCATCGCCGCACGTTCCGGGACGCTGCCCAGCGCGCGGCAGGCGTAGCGGAAGAGGGCCGGGTCCGGCTTCACCATGCCGACCTCGTCGGCCAGAAAGAAGGCGTCCATGCGCTCGCGCAAGCCCAGCCGGTCGATCTTGTCATGGTGCGTGGCGGCAAAGCCGTTCGTGACCAGTCCCAGCTTGCAGCCGCGCAGCCGCAGCGCGTCGAGCAGTTCGACCGCGCCCGGCGCGAGGACCAGCGCATTGGCGCGGGCACGTACGTATTCGTCGGCGGCCCGCCGGGCGAGCCCCCGATCGTCGATGCGCACCTTGCGCAGCGCTTCGTACCACATCCGCTCGCGTTCGTTGCCGATCGCGAGCGTCAGGTGTTCGGTCGTGAGCGCCGACCAGAAGCCCATCGCGGCGCCGTCATATGCATCGACCAGTGCCTGCGGATCGATCGCGCGCTCGCGGGCGATCGACTCGGCGACCACGCGCGCCGCCGCGCGATAGGCCGACGTGTCGTCGTGCAGCGTGTCGTCCAGATCGAAGAGAACCGTGTCGATTTCCCGCATCAGAAGGTGACCAAGAACGAGCGCAGCGCGTACGCGTCGAGCCCGAATACCAGGTCCTCTTCGACGATCTCGACGCTGCCGGGCGCCGGACGTTCGACCGCGTCGACGCAGACGGCGCCGCGCATGCGCCCGCCGCAGCGCAGCGCGACCCGGCGTGCGGAGCCGTCGCATTCACGCACCCGCACGATTACGCCGCCGCCGTCGTCGGAGGGTGCCGTAGCGACGATCAGCACCGCCGGGTCGTCGCAGGTGAAGAGCCGCACCCTGTCCGCTTCGGCGTATGCCACCCAGGCGTGCTCGAGCGCCGAGATCGCGGCCCCGGCGGTCGGCACCAGCGCGTAGGCGAGGTGCTGCTCGCCGCGGTCGGCGGCCGGATCCGGCCAGCGCGGCGCGCGCAGCAGCGAGGTACCGATCCGGACGCCCGAACCGCCGTCGCCCGCGGCGTTCCACCCGTACAGGTCGGCGGCGAAAACGGCGAGCCCGTCGGTGCCGTCGCTGACGTGGGCCCAGCGCTGGGCCGGCACTTCGAACTGCGCGCGTTCGCCGTCGGTCGAGGGATAGGCGGTGCGCACCAGCGTCCCGTGCGGCTGGCCGAAGCGCACGTCGCGGGCGCTCGTCGCCACCTCGTGCTCGGCGCGCAGCAGCACGTGATCTTCGTTCCATGCGACGACGCAGTCGACGCGCAGCCAGGGCTCGCCCTCGTGCAACGCGATGCGCATCGAGATCCGCGACGCCTTGCCCGCGGCCATGCGGATGACGAGGTCGCCGTCCTCGACCGCTGCGCCGGCCGGCTTCACCGGCAGCTGCGAGCGCGCGTAGCCGGCGTCGAGATTCCAGGCATCGTACGTTTTCGGACGATCGGCGTAGGCGACGATCGCGTTGAGCCGGCGCGCGACGTTCGGTCCCTCGGCGGTGCCGAACGCGACGATCGTTCCGTCGTCGCGGATGCGGGCCCGCACGAACGCGTTGCGCAAGCTCCAGCCGTCACCGTCGCGCTCCGGCGGAACGGATACGGGCGCTTCGACGCGCACGTCGCTGCGCGGCAGAATCGACGCGGCTGCTTCCCCGACGCGCGCCGCGATCGCCGCCGCTCGATCGTGCTCGGCTTCGACGTCGGCGTAGACGGCGGCGATCGCCGTGCCGGCCATCACGTCGTGAAACTGCCCCCGCAGCACGATCTCCCACGCATTGCGCAGGTCGGCGGCGAACGATGCACGCACCGCCTGCGGCGCGCGCACGGCGACGCACCACGCCGCGGCTTCTTCGGCGGCGGCCAGGCGGCGTTCCAGCTCGGCGTTGCGGCGCTTCACGTCGCGATGGGTGGTGTACGTTCCGCGGTGCGTTTCCAGATAGAGTTCGCCCGCGTAGTCCGGCAGCTCGCCCGCGGCGACGCCGGCGAACCACGCCTCCGCCGTCGTCCACGGGTTCGTGCCAGGCGCGACCGATTCGATGTCGGCATCCGTCACGCCGCCGCCGCCGTCGCCGTGTCCGACGATCAGCATCTCGTCGCGCGCGCGCGCCGTCGCCAGCCGCGCCGGGGTGATGTCGCCGTCGTAGCGATCGACGACGGCCGAGACCAGCGCCGAGCCGTCGTCACCGAGCCAGCGGAAGCGCGGGTACGGCCAGCGCGTGGTGTCGTTCCATTGCAGCTTCGTCGTCATAAACGACGTCACGCCGGCATGCACGGCCAGGGTCGGAAAGGTCGACGGGAAGCCGAAGGTGTCGGGAAGCCACGCGACGCTCGGCTCGATGCCGAGGTGCTCGCGCATCCAGCGAATACCGTGGGCGAACTGGCGCAGCACCGACTCGCCGCTGGGCGCGTGCAGGTCCGGCTCGACCCACATCGGCGCGACGCCGGCATCCCAGCCTCGGCCCAGCCGCGCCCGCACGCGCTCGCCGACCGACGCATCGGCAGCGAACACCCAGCGGTAGAGCTGCGGCTGACTCTGCGCGTACACGAAGCGCTCGTCGACCTCCATCTGGCGCAAGGCGGTCGCGAAAGTCCGCAGCGCCTTGCGCCGCGCCTCGTCGTAGGTCCAGAGCCACGCGACGTCCAGGTGCGAATGACCGATCAGCGGGACGTCGACGTCGCGGCCGCCATCGTGCACCGCAAAGGCGGCGATCTCCAACTGCTCCGCCGGGCGCTGTTCGGCCCGGGCGAGCATCAGCCGCCAGCGCAGCCCGTCGCCGTTGGGCAGCCCGGACGTGGGCAGCGAGCGCCGTTCGACCTCGAGCGAGAGGTCGTGCTCGCCGGGAAGCGGCGGCAGGTCGATCGTTTCGTGCTTTCCATCGAAAGCGCCGCACGCCGCACCGTCGATGCGCAGCAGCGCGCCGGTTCGGGTGGGATAGCGCAGCCGCAGCGGACCGGCGGGAAAGGTCGCCCGCGCCGCGAGGGTCACGATCGATTCGTCGTCGGCGCGGCGTTGGAGCCGCACGCGCATCACAGCGTGGCGGTGACCTGATCGTTGGCGGTCGTGCAGTTCTCGCCGGGCCTCGGTTTGTCGTCCATCACGTAGTGAAACGTGACGACGACCGGCTTGCGATTGCGCTGGTGCGCGAGCTGAAAGCGAAACGCGGCCGGGTAGCTCTCATTCGCACCGAGGCCGGGGATCGGCTGGGTGCCGGCCGGCCGCTGGTTGATCAGCAGATCGAGGTGCTGATTGACCGCCAGGCGCTGACTGGACGAGCCGCGATTCTGGACGTTGACGGTCACGATGTAATTGTCGAGCGTGCGGTCCTTGGCCCGAATCACTTTGAGCTGCGGGTTCGCGACCAGCAGGTCGGAGGGACACGCGCCAGGCTGCGCAGCAATCAGCGCGCCCGCCAGCAGAAAGGGCAGCATAGTCGTGCCTCCTACGAGCGCAGAGGCCCCGGCACCCGCCTGGGCCATGGAAAGCCAGGCGCCTGCCGTGATGACGGCGGCCGCCCAGGGCGCTATCATGGAGCGATGACCTCGCCGGCGTCCGATACCGACCGCATCACGGAAGCGATCGACAAATTCGACCCGACCGTAGCCCGGGCGATCCGCGCGGTCCGGCTCGCGCTGCGCCGGCGGTTTCTGACTGCCTACGAACTGGTCTGGGACAACTACAACGCCTTCGTCATCGCGTACGGGACGACCGAACAACCCTCGGACACCATCGTATCGCTTAGCGCGGATATGAACGGCGTCAACCTCGAGTTCGCGCGCGGCGCAAGCCTCCCGGATCCTCACGGACTGCTGCTCGGAAACGGCAGGTTCAATCGCTTCGTGCGGCTCCCCGACGCCGACGCGTCACTTGCCCGCCCCGAAGTGGCCGCGCTCGTCGACGCCGCCGCCGCGCAAGCCTCGGGCATGCGCCGCAGCGGCAGCATCGTAACGATCCTGCGCTCCGTCTCCACCAAACAGCGCCCGCGCCGTCGCAACGGCGCATAAGTGGGCGCTCGCGGAATCTACGTCGAGCGGCTGATTCGCGCCGACATGGAGCGGCTCTGGGCGTTCACGCAACTGCCTGCACTGCACCAGCGCTGGGACATGCGCTTCAACCGTATCAGCTATCTGCCGCGGCCGAGTCCGGACGAGCCCCAAAAGTTCCTCTACGAAACGCGGATCGCGCTCGGGCTGCGCGTCCGCGGAGAAGGTGAGAGCATCGGAGAGATCGCCGCCATCAACGGAACGAGAACCTCGAAACTGGCATTCTGGTCGAACGATTGGAAATCGCTGATCCGCAGGGGCTCCGGGTACTGGCGCTACGTCCCCACCGATCACGGCATTCGGTTCATCACGTACTACGACTACGAGACGCGTTTCGGGCCGCCCGGGCGATTCGCCGATCTGCTCTTTCGGCCGCTCCTGGGTTGGGCCACGGCCCGGAGCTTCGACGCGCTTGCGCTGTGGCTCGAGGACGGTATCGAGCCTGAACACGCCGGCTTACGCGCGCGTGCAAGCCGCTGTTCGAGAAAGCCGCCGGCAGGGTGATGTCGATCTATCGGCGGGCGCTCGGTTCAAACTTCGAACGACTGCATCCGCAGATTCAGCGCCGCTTCAGCCTTGCGAGCAACGATGGCATGGCCGCGATCGGGACCGGCGTCATGTCGTCCGTTTGGCACGGACCGGCCTACACGCTGCCGTTCCTGTATCTCGGCGCATGGCGACGGATCATGTTTCCGGAGAGCCGGGTGGACATCCCATTCTCGATCGAGAATTACGCATTCGTCGATCCCCTGGGTCGCGAGACCGTCACCTGGGTTCGGACCTTTCACACCCGCCGGCAGCGCCGGTTTGACGCCTACATGATCTATGCCGAGCGCCGCGCGCGAATCGTCGACTATCTCGGCAGTCACGAGCACCTCGCGGTTGATATCGACTTGGATGTCGCTGAGAACGGCGGGCTGCGCCTGCGCTCCGGGGAGCAGCGCTTCTACGAAGGTTTCGCGGGCTTCCGGTTCCCGATGGCCGTTTCGGGGATAGCCGACGTTTGCGAATGGTTCGATGATGCCGACGGCAAGTTTCACATCGACGTGCGCGTCACGAACAAGCTCTTTGGTCCGCTCTTCGGCTACACGGGCAGCTTCAGCGTGGAGTACGTCCAGGCGGCCCAAACGCCGGCGAGGCTCTTGCCCAAACGCTTCGAGGTCCGCGAATAGGCGCTGCGCTGCGTCTGACGCTGAATTAGAACGTCATTGTCGCGCTATCGTCGGCGCTGGTGCAGTTTTCGCCCGAATGAGGCACGTCATCCCTGACGTAGTGGAAGGTCACCGGCACCGGAGGACGCGGCTTTTGCTTCGTTCGTGCACGCCGAAAAGGATACGTCGCCGTGAAGCTTTGACCGGCGCGGAGACCGGGAAGCGCTTGGGTTCCCGCAACCACTCCATTGAGCAAGAGATCCAGATGCTGCGCGATGTCTTGGCGCTGCGCGGCAGTTCCCCGGTTCTTGACATCCACGATCGCGACGTAGTCGAGGAGAGGCGCTGATTCACTTCTGATGAATTGCACGCGCGGATTCGAAAGCACCAAATCGGAAGGGCAAATAGCCGGCTGCGCGGCGACGCACCCGCTGGCTAGGAAGACGAGTAACAACGTGCCCGTCCTAGCGAGCACGCGCCCCGCGATCCTCTGCCGGCGCGCTCGACGGGGCAGGGGTTTCGTCGAGGTAGCGGTGGATGAAGGCGATGCTCATGCTGCCTTCGCCGACGCCGGAGGCGACACGTTTGATCGAGCCGTGGCGTACGTCGCCGGCGGCGAAAATTCCGGGGACGCTCGTTTCGAGGAGGTACGGGTCGCGTTCGAGCGGCCACGGGTGTCCCGCCTGCGTCTGCAGGTCGACGACATCGCGCCCGGTGCAGACGTAGCCATCCGCGTCGCGGATCAGATTGTGCGGCAGGTTTGCCGTCTCGGCGTCGGCGCCGATGAGGATGAAGAGCGCGCTCGTTTCGAACGTCTGTTGCTCCCCGGTGCGCGCGTTTGCGACGACGATCGATCCCAGCTCATCGGTGCCGTGCGCGGCCACGACCGTGCTCTCGGTCATGACGTGCACGTTGGCTTTGGTCGCCAGCTGGTCGATCAGATATTGCGACATGCTCTTGCTCAGCGATTCGCCTCGCACCAGCAGCGTGACGCGGCGGGCGTAGTTCGCGAAGAACATCGCGGCTTGGCCGGCCGAGTTGCCGCCGCCGACGAGAAAGACGTCCTTGCCGCGCGTTTCCAGCGCCTCGGTGCGGGCGGCGCCGTAGTAGACGCCGCGCCCGCTGAAGTTCGCGACGCCCTCGGCGTCCAGCTTGCGCCACGAAACGCCGGTGGCGAGCACGAGCGCGCGCGCCGCAACCCGGCCGGTACCGTCGAGGACCACCTGATGGGGAGCGCCGTCGACGCCGGGCTCGATGCTCACCACTTCCCGCGCGCTGAGCATCTCCGCGCCGAAGCGTTTGGCTTGCTCCCAGGCGCGCGTGCTGAGGTCGTCCCCGGACAGGCCGGTCGGAAACCCGAGGTAGTTCTCGATGCGCGACGATGAACCGGCCTGCCCGCCCGGCGCTTCGCGCTCGATCAGCAGCGTGCGCAGTCCCTCCGACGCGCCGTAGACGCCGGCGGCGAGCCCGGCCGGCCCCGCGCCGATGATCGCGACGTCGTAAACGTGGTCCGGCGCAGGTTCCGTCTGCATGCCGAGCCGCCGCGCGATATCACGATACGAAGGCGCCGCCAGCGGCGGGTCGTCGGCAAAGACGAGCAGCGGAAAGGCCGGCGCGCCGTTGCCGGACGGCAGATGCTTCGTGCTGAGTGGATCGTCCGGTTCGAGCCACCGGAACGCGACGTGATTGCGGGCTAAGAAATTGCGCACGTCGTGGCAGTCGAGATCGTGCTGGCTCCCGATGACGGTCACCTTCGGTGCCGGCGCACGCAGCGCGAACTGCTGCAGGTCGGTGATCCGCTTGATCATCGAGCGCACGATCTGTTCGCGCAGGTGAACGCAGCTGAGGATGAGTTCGCGAAAATCAGCAGCGTCCAGACGAGCCAGCCGGGCGGGTTCCAGCGCGCGAACACCGGCGACCGATGCCGAGTTCAACAGCAACGGCACCTCGCCGAAGTAATCGCCGGCGAGGTAGGTGGTGACCCGGAACTCCTCATCGTCGGCGCGTTTGGAAACCGCCAGCGAGCCGGAGAGCAGGGCGAAGAACGACGGCGCTTCACCTTCATGCAGAAGCCATTCGCCTTCCAGCAGCCGTACATCGGCCGCGCGCGACGCGATGGTCGTCCGCTCGTGCTCCGGAACCGGAGCGAGCAGCGGAATATCGAGCAGCGACTCGGCGGTAATCACGTGACGTCTCCGCTACGGCAATTCGCCGTGGTAATAGTCGAGCTGCGGCTGTTCGTGCACCAGCGTCCCGGTTGCCTCGACGACGAACTTCCCGGAGTCCGGATAGTAACAGACGTCGCCCGGATCGATGTTCGCGATCAGCAGCACGACCGCGTCCTCGTCGGCATGGTTCTCGAGCCGATGCGCGCCGCCGGGCTCGGTGCGGAATGCGACGCAGTCGCCGGCCCGCAATTCGGCCATGCCGCGCGGCGTGCGCAGCGTCGGAGTGCCCGCGAGTACGACGAACAGCTCCTCTTCGCGCGTGTGCCAGTGCAAGGGGCAGAAGGCCTCGCCCCGGCGCAGGCGCGTCGCGTTGTAGCCGAGCTTCTCCGCGCCGAGCAACCGGCCGACATCCGCATACTCGGCGGTAAACGGCGTCGGATCGTTCGGCGACGCCTCGTAGCGGAGTTCGTCGATGATGTTGACACGGTCGACGAAGGCGTCGGCCCGCGCACCGAGCATCGCCTCGAGCGCCGCGCGCGCGTTGCCGAAAACCGGCGCCCCGTCGCCGACGAGCAGATGGTTCACCCGCAATGCGCGAAAAGTGCGAGCGCTCAGCGCCGCCAGGCGCGGGTCGGCCAATTTCGCATCCGCCATGAGCGTCAGCGCCCCGGCCGGCGTCCCCCAGATCGCGTCACCGACGATCGCCGCCTGTCGCGAGGCGTCGTAGAGTGCGATCTCGCCCGCCGTCTTGAAACCGTCGAGCCCGAGCACCCGCCAGCCGTGCACGACGTCGCCCGGCGCGAGCGTTCCGTCGACCGGCATCGTGAGCAGCGGCGCGTCGAGCTTACTGGCCAGCGTCGCGGCGCCGGTCGCCTCGGCGAGCTTGGCGCTCGCCCGTTCGTGGTCGCGGTTGGTGATCACGATCGCGGCCACGCCGCGGGCGCGCAGGTTTTCCAACGTCGCGTCGTCCGGCTCGATCGGATCGACCACGAAATTGCCCTGCGCGCTCTCGACGAAGAAGCCGTTGAAGTCCAGGCCGCGGTCGGGCTGCCACCGCGACCAGAACCAAACGCCCGGGACGATCGTGCTCTGCATGCAGACCGCATTCCGCCCCGGCCCCTACGATCCTTAGCCGACCTCCACGGGCAGGCGAAGATCCTCGTGGACGAGGTCGGTCACGAACATGTGGCCCGGCTCGTGGGTGATCGCAAACGGCAGCCGGCTGGCAACGATCACGCTCTGCGGCGTGACGCCGCAGCCCCAGAACACCGGCACGTCGTCCGGTTCGAGGAGCGGGGGATCGCCGTAGTCCGGCCGGGTCAGGTCGGCAATGCCGAGCGCGCCCGGGTCGCCCCACGCCACCGGCTCACCGTGCGCGACCCGAAACGGGCGGGTGACCGCGCGCACGCGCTCGATCTCGGCGGCGCGGTAGGGCCGCATGCTCACGACCATCGGCCCGCGCAGCGCGCCGGCCGGAGCCAGCGGCACGCGCGTGCGGTACATCGGCACGTTGCGCTCGAGCGCGTAATGGCGCGGCGTCAACCCCGCCCGCGCGAGCGCATGATCGAACGTGAACGAACAGCCGATCAGAAACGCAACCAGATCAGCGTCCCAGAGCTCGCGCACGTCGGCGGGCTGCGCGACCAGCGCGCCGTCGCGCCAGACGCGGTAGCGCCCGAGGTCGGTGCGCAAGTCGGCATCCGGCGCGCAGCGAGGAACGAACGCGCCGGGCGCGAGCGGGGCTTCGACCAGCGGACACGGGACCGGATTACGCGCGCACAGGTCGGCCAGGTCGGCCGCAAAGGCGCGCGGCACGACGGCGAGGTTGGCTTGGACGTAATCGGGCGCGAGCCGTTCCGTGGGGCCGGTCCAGCTTCGCTCGCGAATGGCGGCACGCGCTTCGCGGCCGGTCACGGCGCGGTCACGATCCCGTCGGCCGCGTCGCGTTCGCGCGCGGCGGGCTCGCGTTCGGACGGCGGCCCGTACCCGCCGCCGCCGGCGGTGCGCACCAGGATCGCATCGCCCGGCACGAGCACGATGCTGGTCTTCGCCGGCAGCGCCCGGCGGGTACCATCGGCCGCATCGAGCACGTGCGCACCGCAGGCGCCGTCGCCGCCGCCGTTGGTCCCGCGCGGCCGCACCGCGTGCCGTTCGGCGAGCAGCGACGCCGTTGCCGAACCGGCGCGCAATTGGAATCCGCGCACCAGTCCGGAACCGCCGCGAAAGCGGCCGTCGCCGGCGCTCGCCTCGGCGAACTCGTACGCGGTGATCAGCATCGGCATCGTTCGTTCGATCGCTTCGATCGGCGTGTTCAAGGTGTTGGTCATGTGCACGTGGATCGCGTCGATGCCGTCCGCGTGGGGGCGGGCGCCCATGCCGCAGCCGTTCGTTTCGTAAAACGCCCACGAGCGGCCCTCGCCGTCCAGGCCGCCGATCATCACGTTGTTCATCGAGCCGCCGCTCTGCGCCGGCACGCGGCCCGGCGCCAGCAGCGCGAGCGCCCCGAGGACCAGATCGGCGTTGCGCATCGAGGTCTCGACGTTGCCGGCGCTGACCGGCGCGGGTCGACGCGGGTTGAGCAGCGTGCCCTCCGGAACGACGACGTCGATCGGCCGAAACGACCCGTCGTTCATCGGAATGCGCGGGTCGGTAACCGCCCGCAGCGCGTAGTACGCGCCGGAAAGCGTTACGCCGTAGACAGAATTCAGCGGCATCGGGCGCTGCGCCGCCGTACCGTCGTAATCGAGCCGGATCGCGTCGCCGCGCTTTTCGAGCCGCACGCGCAGGACGATCGAAGGCGCACCAGTTTCGTCTTCCATCACGTCCTGGTGCGTGACGACGCCGTCGGGCAAGGCGCGCAGCGCGGCGCGCGTTCGGCGTTCCCCGTCATCGAGCGCCCGATCGAGCGCAGCCTCGACGACGGCGGCACCGTACCGCTCGACCAGTTCGAGAAAGCGCCGCTCACCGACAACGTTCCCGGCCACTTGCGCGCGGAGGTCGCCGGCGCGCGCCTCGGGCGTACGCGAGTTGGCCATCAGAAGATCGACCGTCTCGTCGACGACGCGGTCGTCGCGCATCAACGCGCACGGCGTGATCACGGCGCCCTCGGCGAAGAGGTCGCGCGCGTCGGGCGGCATCGAGCCGGGGACCGCGCCGCCGACGTCGGTCTGATGCGCTTTGTTGGCGGCGTAGCCGACCAGCCGGCCGTCGTGGTAGATGGCGCGGATGACGGTCACATCGTTGAGATGGGTGCCGGAAAGGTACGGGTCGTTGACGACGATCATCTCGCCGGCGCGCAGCCTGCGGCCGCGTTCTTCGAGCCAGGCCAGCGTGCGGCGCAATCCCCACGGCAGCGAGCCGAGATGGACAGGGATGTGCTCGGCCTGCGCGACCAGCCGGGCGCGCGCATCGAAGAGCGCGCAGGAGTGATCGAGCCGCTCCTTGATGTTCGGCGAGTAGGCCGCGTCGCGAACCGCGATTCCCATCTCCTCGCTGGCGTAGATCAGCGACGAGGCGATCAGCTCGGCGGTGATCGGATCGAGCGCAGCCGCTGCGGCCGTCACCGGCGCACCAGGACGAGGTTGTCGAAGCCGTCGACCTGCGCGTGCCAGTTCGGCGCAACGTAGGTCGTGGCATCGTATTGTTCGATCACCGCGGGGCCGTCGAACGCATCACCGGGGCGCAGCCTGCGGCGATCGTATACCGGCGTGTCGACGAAGGCGTGGCCGTCGTAGACGTCGCGCCGCCCGCGCAGTGCGCCGGCCTCGGGCAGCCGCGGCGCGGGGACCTCGCGCGCCTCGAGCCGCGGTTTCGGCGTCGTTCCTATCGCCACGACGCGCACGGTGACGATTTCGACCGGATCGCGCCGCGCCGAAAAGCCGTACCGGCGTTCGTGCCGCTCGTGAAAGCCCTCGATAGCGGCGGCCAGCGAACGCGGCGCGACAACCGTCAACTCGGTCGATTGTCCGACGTACCGCAGATCGAGTTCGCGCACGAAGGAGCGTTCGGCGGCGGGGATCTCTTGGGCTGCGAGGGCCGCGTCGCCGGCGCGCGCCAACTCGTCGAACAGCGTCTGCGCGCGCGACCAGGCGGCCTCCTCGGCCGGCGCGACGAGCGAACGCACGGACGTGGCCCGCACGTCGGCGGCCAGCAGGCCGTAGGCGGAGAACACGCCCGGATGCGGCGGCACGACGATCCGCGTCACCGCGATCTCGTCGGCGACGGCGCAGGCGTGGAGCGGGCCGCCGCCGCCGAAGGCCAGCAGCGTAAAGTCGCGCGCGTCGTGCCCTCGCTCGACCGACACGATCCGCAGCACCTTCGCCATCTCGGCATCGACGAGGGTCACGATTCCGGCAGCGGTGCGTTCGACGTCATCGCCGAGCGGCGCCGCAACGGAGGCGATCGCCCCGCGCGCGCGTATGGAATCGATCGGGAACGCGCCGTCGAGCAGCGCGTGAGGATTCAGCCGGCGCAGCACGACGTTCGCGTCGGTGACGGTGGGTCGATCCCCGAGCCCGTAGCACGCCGGCCCCGGATCGGCTCCGGCCGAAGTCGGGCCGACACGCAACGTCCCGGCCGCGTCGAGCCAGGCGATCGTCCCGCCGCCGGCGCTGACCTCGGCCAGATCGACGAACGGAAAGCGCACCGGATACCCGCTGCCTTTCACCGACCGGCCGCTGTGCGTCGAACCGGCCGCCTCGAACGACGCGCTCACTTCGGGGACGCCGCCGAAGATCGTGCCGGCCTTGGCCGTCGTTCCCCCCATGTCGAATGACAGCACGTCGTCGAGCGCGAGCGCACGGCCGACGTAGGCCGCGGCAATGACGCCGCTCGCCGGGCCGCTTTCGATCAGCGTCGCCGGGAGCCGCGCGGCGCCCTCGAGCGCCGCCATCCCGCCGTCGGAACGCATCACGAAGATCGGCGCCGTTACGCCGCGAGCACGCACGCCCGCCGCCACCCGGTCGAGATAGGCGCGCACGATCGGCGCCAGCGCAGCATTGACCACGGTCGTCGAGAAGCGCTCGAACTCGCGGTACTGGGGATCGATCTCCGAAGAGAGCGAGATCTCTGCGTCCGGGCTGGCCGCGCGAATCGCATCGGCGACGGCGCGTTCGTGGGAACCGTCGACGTCGGCGTGCAGCAATCCGACGGCAACGGCCCGGATGCCGCGTTCCGCGACCGCCGCGGCAGCGCGCTGCACGCTCGGCGCATCGAGCGCAACGAGCACGCTGCCGTCCGCCAGCCGGCGTTCGCGCACGACCAGCCGGTCTTCGCGCCGCGCCAGCGGTCGGGGACGCGTCACGTTGAGGTCGTAGATCGCGCTGCGATTTTGGCGCCCGATTTCGAGCACGTCCCGAAAGCCCTCGGTCGTGACGAACGCGACTCGCGGCAACTCAAGATGCATCTGGCCGAGCAGCGCGTTGGTCGCGATGGTGCTGGCGTGGGCGACGATCGCAATCTCACCGGGCGCCGCATCCGCCAGCAGCGCGTCGAGCGCGGCCAGCAGACCTACTTCGGGGGCGCGCGGGGTCGACGTGACTTTGTGCCGCACCAGCCGTCCGTCGTCGGCCAATGCGACCAAATCGGTAAACGTGCCGCCGATGTCGACCCCGACCCGCCAGCTCACGCGGCACCCAATCCGAGGAAGGCTTCCTGCACCAGCGGATCCCCGATCAGGTCGGCGGCGGCGCCATGCAGCACAACGCGCCCGGTTTGCAGCACGTACGCCGTGTCTGCGGCCCGCAGCGCTTCGCGCACGTTCTGCTCGACCAGCAGCACGGTGGTGCCGCGCGCCGCGACGCTGCGGATGCCCGCGTAGATGTGCGGGATCAGCAGCGGCGCGATTCCCAGCGACGGTTCGTCGAGCATCAGCAGGCGCGGTCCGCTCATCGTGCCGCGCGCGATCGCCAGCATCTGCTGCTCGCCCCCCGAAAGCGTCGACGCGCGCTGATCCAAACGGTCGCGCAAGATCGGAAAGGCGGTGAAGGCGGCCTCCAGCCGTTCCGCGCGATGGGCGGCGCTGCGGTCGACGAAGGCACCGAGCAGCAGGTTGTCGCGGACGGTCGCGCTGGCGAAGACGCGGCGTCCCTCGGGGACGTGGGCGATGCCGCGCTGCACGATGCGGTGTGCGGCCAGCCGCGTGATGTCGTCGCCGGCAAAACGGATCGTACCGCTCGAGGTGCGGATCAAACCGCTGACCGCGCGCAGCAGCGATGTCTTGCCCGCACCGTTGGCGCCCACGAGTGCCACGATCGCGCCCGCGGCGGCGCGCAGCGACACGCCGGCCAGCGCGCGCATTCCGTCGTATGCGACCGAGACGTCGTCGAGCACGAGCAGCGCATCGTCACCGCTCATCGGCCGGCCTCCGCACCGTCGCCGGCCGGCGGCGCGCCGAGATAGGCTTCAACCACGGCCGCATCGCGCACCGCTTCGGCCGCGCTGCCGCGGAAGAGCGTCTTGCCGGCCGCGATCACGACGATGTGGTCGGCGATCGGCATCAGCACTTCCATGACGTGCTCGACCATCAGGATCGTGATGCCGCGCGCCAACGTGCGGCGCAGCAGCTCGACCGCGGCGCCGCATTCGGCCGGGGTCAGTCCCGCCATAACCTCGTCGAGCAGCAGCAGGTCCGGCTCGGTCGCCAGCGCGCGCGCCACCTCGAGCCGCTTTTTGTCCGCGATCGTCAGCGCCCGGCCCAGCCGCTGGCGCTTGTCGGCGAGTCCGACGAATTCCAGCACCTCTTCGGCGCGCGCGACGGCCTCGTTGAGGCGCGGATGGTGCAGCAACGCGCCGGTCGTCGTCGCTTCGAGAACGGTCATGTCGGCGAACGTCTGCACGATCTGATAGGTGCGGCCGATGCCCGCGCGCGTGACGCGCGATGCGGGCATCCCCGCGATCTCGGCAGCGCGAAAGCGGATGCTGCCCGCCGTCGGCCGTTCGGCGCCGGCGATGCAGGCGAAAGCGGTCGTCTTGCCCGCGCCGTTGGGTCCGATCAGCCCGGTCAGCGTGCCGGCCGCGACGTCGAGATCGACGCCGTCGAGCGCGCGCAGCGCGCCGAAACGTTTGACCAGCCCGCGCACTTCGAGCAGCGGTACGGCCGCTGCCGTCATGCCGCGCCGCCCGTCGCCGATGCCGCGCCAAGCTCGAGCGCGCCGCGCCGGCGGCGGAGTCCATCGACGATCGCGCCGACGATCCCATGCGGACGCAGCGCGGCGATCACGCAGATGATCGCACCGTAGATCACCAGGTCGTAGCCTTTGCCCGTGCCGCCGAGTTCGAGCGCGACGCCCTTGGCGAGGACCACGTACACCAGCGCACCCACGGCCGGTCCCCAGAGCGTGCCGATGCCGCCGACGACGCCGATCAGCGCGATGTCGATCGAGACGCCGAGCGCGATCGTCGACGGCGGATCGACGAACAGCGTG